>Ga0326727_10012287_pt1 | contig 19548 bp, 16 predicted proteins | sample MB2enrmetagenome_FD_207643 | JGI IMG/M metagenome (GOLD analysis project Ga0326727, IMG submission 207643) | Lab enriched peat soil microbial communities from McLean, Ithaca, NY, United States - MB29MY | ecosystem: Environmental > Terrestrial > Soil > Wetlands > Peat | place: USA: New York...
GAAGTCCGGGTCCGCTGAACTCCGCCATGACTACCGTGATGTTGTCGCTCCCGCCCCTGGCGTTGGCTCTGTCGATCAACGACTGGCACTTGTTGGCCAGCGGTTCAGTTCCCTTCATCACCGCAAATATATCGGCAGGGGGAACCATATTGTACAGACCATCGCTACAAAGCAGGAGGCTATCGGCCTGCCGGACTTTGGTATACGTCACCTTTACGTTCACGTTCTCACTGCTCCCCACCGCCTGAGTCAGAATGCTTTTGCGGCTGTCCATTTCCGGGTCGGAGGGCACTTCCACACCGATCTCCTTGAGATAGTTCAGAAAGGTTTGATCGCGAGTTAACTGGGCCAACTCGTCCCCGCGAATTAAATAGGCCCGAGAATCGCCCACCTGCGCCACAAAAAGACAAGGCCCAAACAAAGCGGCCACCGTGGCCGTCGTTCCCATGCCGCGATGAATGGGATCGCTCAGCGCTTTCTGGTGGATGATCTGGTTGGCATATTCGATGGATTCCCGGAGCAGAAGCACAAAGTTCGCCGCGCTGACCCGGTCCCGCGACTTCAGATCTTCATGCAGGCGCTTGGGGACAGTGAGCGTGCAAATCTGGCTGGCAACTTCACCGCTCGCCTCCCCTCCCATTCCGTCTGCTACCATAAAGAGCGAGCCGAGACGCCCCAGCGTATGAGCGCGAAGGGAAGGCGTCATGCCCACTTCGCCGGTGGTCAAGTTACAAACCACAAAGTTGTCTTCGTTGTTTTTACGGATGCGACCCATGTCCGACGCACCATAGACTTTAACGTTGATCGCGTTCTGCTCTACCCCCGTCGCCTCGTCCAATGCGGTCACTCCCCCCAGGTCAGGCTACTTTACTCCTGCAAGTGTGAAACAATCACTTGGTGATAGCCTTTTTTTGGATTTCCACCTGTCTACCTTCTTATCACACACCGGCTTCGGTATCAAGCAGAAGGGAATAGGGAACAGGGAACAGCAGCCCTATTCCCTACTCCCCGTCCCTGCTCCCTATTCCCTGCTCCGTATTCCCTGTTCCCTGTCCCTGCTTCCTATTCCCGGTTCCCTGTTCCCTACTCCCCGTCTCTGTTCCCTATTCCCTATTCCCTGTTCCCTATTCCCTGTTCCCTCAAACCGGACCGCAAGCAGCTCACGATTTCGTTTGCAATACTCCTGGCCTGGGTCAAATCAGTGGGGGGCAGCGAAATGGCCGCAACCTTGGCGTGGCCACCGCCTCCGTACCGCTCGCAAATGCTGGCAAGATTAGCAGTCTTCGGCATGGGGTTCCACGGATTGCTCCCCACGCCGATCTTGATCCGCGCTTGAGAGCGGCTTAGGGCCACGCTGTAAACCGCCCCGGGAAACAAATAATAAGGGATGAACTTGTTAAAGCCTTCGAAGTTTTGGTCCGCGACGTCGAAGAATACCACTCCGCTCTCTAATTCGCCCCGAGAACGGATGATGCCAATGGTCTTGAGGTGAACGGCATAAAGGCGTTCAAACGTTTGCCGCACCTCAGGGAGGTCCATGATCTCCCGCAGCGACTGGGAAATCAACCTGGGAATTAGGCGCACAGAGAACTGCGGGTCGCTCGTCCCCTCAATCACCAGGGTAAGCTGCGTGGGCGGATCATGCATTTCCACCGCGGTTCGAGTATCCGGATACTGCGCGCCATCAATCAGGTCCGCCCAATAAACCAACTCCTCCAGCTCAGGGGCCGCAAAGCCGAACTTCGCCTTGCAAGTTTCGACAATAAACTTGGTGCAAGAGCGATAATCGGGCCCGTAGAACTTCTTCCCGCTCCGGTCATGGCGGAAATGTTCCGCATCGGACTCGGTGAGGAAAGCGCTTTGGTGGTGGTCGAACCACCAGGTGAGCCGTTCGGAGCTGGAGTATTTGAAATCCACAATGACGTTTTCTGGTTCGTCAAACAGGCCCTCGTCGAACAATTGTCCGGCCCGGTGCACTAACCCGTGGTAACGGAACTCGGCTTTCGGGTCGATGCACTGGCGGTAAAAACGGGTGAATACGGCGGCTGAGCCGACGCCGTCAAAGCAGCGATCGTGAAAGCAAACAAGAACACTCATAGCAGCTACACTCAAGACAAGACATTACCGTAAAACCTGCTAAATTGCATTTAGCAGCGGGAATTGTCAAGCGAAAAGGGGGAAGGGGTGTAATCGGGCGCTGTAGGGCCGCCCCTTGGGGCGGCCTGGCCGGGGCAAGCCCCGGCCCTACATCAATTGCCACGCCCGAGACTGAGGCATTAGTGTGCTGTCACACTTAACTTCTTACAATCCTGCGACCCCGTCCCCGGGCCCCACTCCCCCTTGAGTGGGAGGGGCCCGGGGGTGAGGAGGTCCGGCAAGATCGGGTTGTCAACCATTAAGCGGGACGGGGCACTAGGGCACCTTACACTTCCTCAGGTAGGAAAAAAGGCGCGACTCGCGAGCGCGGAAATTACGCCAACCTGGAGCTCACACTTCTCGGCTCACTTAACCCGCTTGTTTGGCGGCCAGATCCCCAATGATTGGGAGCTTAAAACGTTGGTTGTTGTAAGCCTTGTACATCAGGAACAGGACGCAGGCGAGGAAGGCAAGCGAAATCAGCATGCTAATCAGTCCCAGCAGCGCCCACAGGCCGCTAAACGGGTTCCAGATCGTTCCCATGACGATGTAGCCCCAGACGACCCGAAACGCGATCCAGATGATGCTGAGAAAGATGGACTGGAAGGCGTGGAAGCGCACGAATTTATCATTCTTGTAAGGCTCAATCACCAGAAAGATGATTCCGGTGATAAAACCCAAGATGTAAGTAAGTAGTCCGGCGACGTTGGAGGACATTGCCGTCCCCGCTGCGGCTGGCGCTGGTGGACCACCTGCGGCTGGCGCTGGCGGACCACCTGCGGCTGAACCCGCCGGGGTACCGCACGATACACAGAAACTTGTTCCTTCGGCTAACTGAGCTCCACATTTTGCACAGAATGCCATTGGCTCGTTCCCCCCTTTTGAGATTGTGTGAGCCCGGCCTACCTTGCCGCGGCTCGTTTGAACTGCCTTCAAACGCTTCGAATAGCGTCAATAGCCAAAACAGGGATTAGAACCTCTACCCAAGGTCGCACCATTACTAACACAAACCCTCTCCCGGCACAAGTGATTTCACAACACTGTGCGAGTCTAACGTGCGATTTCCCCCTCGGCTGTTTAGGGGCGGCACGCCGACACGTCGGGCGAGGCCGCCCGCGGTGCAGTATGCCTACTGCCTACTACTTTCCATTGATTTGGGGTGGGTGGCGAACCGGATCAGGCGCATTGCGCGCGACGGCGCAGAGCCTCGTGCAGCCGCGCGCGAACATCCTCCGGCAAGGGGAAGAGCTTGCCATCGCAATAAAGGTCGATAGTTTTGCGCGTGGTGTCAAACACGGCGTGGCAGTGGTGGCACTTGCCGAGGTGAGCTTGAATGGTCTTTTTCAGTTCCTCGTCAAGCTCACCATCGAGATAATTGGAAAGTTCATTGACCGCGCTCTTGCATTTCACGAAAGTCATCCTCGCTTCAGAACTTTACTCAGCTCTTCCCGCAGCCGCAGCCGCCCCCGGAAAAGCCGCGCCTTGACCGCCCCGATACTCAGATTCAGCAACTGCGCCGTCTCCTCCGTGGAGAGACCCTCCACGTCGCGCAAATAGAAGACCGTCCGAAAACCCGGGGGAAGCGCTTGAATGGCATTGCGCAGGATTTGTTCCATCTCTTCCCGAGCCAGGGATTGCTCAGGATTGGGCCTCCAGTCCGCATAATCACGAACCAGAACTTCTCCCTCCTGGTCCTCGGTTTCTTCAAAAGGTACTTCTTTACTGGAACGCCGCTTGCGGAGCTTCATAAGCGCTTCATTCACCGCAATGCGCACAATCCAGGTGTAGAAGCGTGAATCTTCCCGGAAGTCAGCGAGATGCTCGAAAGCTTTCAGGAAGGTATCCTGAAGCACGTCCTCGGCATCTTCAGGGCTTCCCGTGATGTTCGTGCCGAGCCGGTAGATTTTTTTCTCGTAGCGGTTGACGAGCTCCTCGAAGGCCGCGTAGTTGCCCGCCTTCGCCTCACTTACAAGGACAGACTCGTCTCCGGCCAGTGTGGCTGCCTGAAGTTCACTCATCTGTGCGTCCTGCCCCACCCGGCCTGTGCACGTGTGCAGGACTTTCGGCAGCGTCTACCGGCTTGCCGACCCACTCTGCCACGGCAAAGCATAAACGGCGTCGGCGCCCGCCAACTGTCCTACCCCTATGGATGCACAAGGCCTTATATAAGATACAACCTCGAGGGCCCTTTCGCAAGCGGGTTGGCGTGGCACTGTCGAGCTCCGGCGCTTGCAGGCATCGGCCGGCTAAGGCAGAATAGCATGTTCACGGGTTTGACATTGCCGCCATGCCTAACAGCCTCTCAGCGCCGATAATACTCGAGCCTTGCGAGCCCTTCAGCTTTGCCCGCACGCTGCGCTTCATCCTCAGCCCGCCGGAGCTTCTGAACGGGCGGCGCTTCCCTCCTTTGCTCGATTATTTTGAAGATGGAGAATACCGCCGCGTGGCCGAGGTGGGCGGGCAGTTGGCGCTGTACGCTGTGCGCGAGGAACTCGAGCGAGGTAAACCGGTGCTGCAGGTTCGCATCCTGGCCGGGGCCGCCGGTCGCGCCGTTGGGCGGGCGGTTGCCACGCAAGTCGAGCGCCAGTTCTCCACCAGCCTTGACCTGACTCACTTCTACGAAGAGGTGTACGCCGACCCCGTGCTCAGCCGCCTCTCGGAGCACTTTCGAGGTATGCGCATTCCCCAAGCGCCTACGGTGTTCGAAACCTTGATATCCGCCATACTCGAGCAGCAGGTGAACCTCAGTTTTGCGCACCAGGTGAAGAAGGCCCTGATTGAAACCTATGGTAGACGCCTGGATTTTCAAGGTCGCCGCTATAACGCCTTTCCCGAGCCCGCCGCTCTGGCCATTGTCACCCCCAGCGAGTTACGCCGCCTCAAAATCTCCGGCCCCAAGGCCCGCTACGTGATTGGCATATCGCGCGCTACGCTGGACGGCAGCTTGGATTTGGAGGGCCTCCGCGAACTCGAACCCGCGCTGGCTCACTCCCGCCTCATGGAGCAAGATGGTGTGGGTCCCTGGACAGCCCATTACGTCGGCCTGCGAGCCCTGGGACACCGCGACTGCCTGCCCGCCGCAGACGTGGGATTGCGTAAGGTGATCGGCGACCTCTACGGATTTCGCAAGCCGCCCTCCGCCGCTCGCGTTCAGAAACTGGCCCGGCGCTGGGCCGGGTGGCGAAGTTACGCCACCTTCTACCTCTGGCTGACCTACTGGGAAGACAGGGCCTGGAAGGCCAACCTGCTTGAGAGTATCCGCGCCGGAAAGAAAACAACATGAAACCGATAAACCTCACTCGGCCATTTCTGGCTCAGGCCCGCCATTTGCTCCTGCAAGTTCATTTGCCGCGCCTCGAGGCCTGCCTGCGCGAGCTTTCCCCCGAGCAAATCTGGTGGCGCGCCAACCCTGCCTCGAACAGCGTGGGCAACCTGGCGCTGCACCTGGGGGGGAACGTCAGACAGTGGATCGTTTCGGGCCTGGGTGGCGCGCCGGACCGCCGCGAGCGCGACCTGGAGTTTTCGACACTCGGCCCCATCCCCCGCCGGATTCTCCTCGCTCGCCTGCGCCAGGCAGCCACCGACGCCGACCGCGTGCTGCGCAAACTGGACGCCGCGGATCTCGCACGAACCTATTCCATTCAGGGGTTTCGCGTCACCGGCCTGCGGGCTGTTTTCCATGTTGTCGAGCATTTCTCCCACCACGCCGGGCAGATCATCCTGCTCACAAAAATGCTTGCTGGAAAAGATATGAAGTTCACCCACCTGCCAGGGGAAAGGAAAAAACGAGGGAAACCGCTGAGCCTTGCAGCACTATGAGAGAGTCGAGGAGTTAAGAAGTCGTGGCTTCGAGGGGTCGAGGTGCTCCTCGAAGGACTGACACCATCCACCCGCCACTAGGCACTAGCCACTAGCCACTAACCACTGCTATTGCAGCCGGTGTACTTGTTTGGCGAGAATAACCATCGTTCCCGCCGGCACGGGCACCCCGTTGATCGTTTGCGCTTGTCCCTCGTAGAACGGCAGGCCCTTGACCAACACTGTGGGGCTTCCTCCCAGCCCACCCAGCGCGGACAAGCCCGTCAGATTGACGAAATTGGTCTGGTTGTTGGTCAGCACCACGGCCGGCGTCTTCTGAAACATGACGGCGCAGGGGCTGAAAGTAAATGCCCCCGTCTTATCGTCTCCTGCGACTTGAATCAACGAGAAAACGCTACCTTGAATGGATTGCAGCTTGTCGTAAACCTTGTACGCCGTGACCAGGGTGGGGAGCTGCGGGGCACCCGAGCCGCTCGATGCCGAGGGCGCCACAACTTGCCCGTGCACAATCACTTCCTGGCCCACGTTGATATTGGCGGGACCAAAAGGCAGATTGGCGAAGTTGACGCTTCGCGAGGAATACTGATAGGTCGTCGAAGACGAGAGGTTAACAACCGGTATGGTATCAAGCTCCACGACGCTCGGATCGTTCGGCTCCACATCGCGCGCCCACAGGTTGAAGGTGGTCACGTTGCCATTCGAATCCCTGGTGAGCGACGTGACAGGACCGATAATAGCGAGTGTGGGCGGCTGACTGCTTCCCGGCTGACTGCTTCCCGGCGGGCAAAGGGTCGTGGAACTGGGTACGCACTCCGTATACTCGTCCTCCACACTGGTCGCCACAAAGTTTCCCTCCACGTCAATGTAGGCATCGACCTCCATAAAATCATCCGTATCCACTTGGTTAAGGTTGGAAAAGCCATAAAGCTGAGAAGAACTGTTGAGATAGATTGTGGCGAGGGGCGCTGAAGTAATGGAAGCAGAGAGCAGTTGCAGGCTGAAACTGCCGTTGTACTGAGTGAGCGGCACAGGTGGGGGAAGCGTCACCGAGCGCACAAACCCCACCAGGTCGTCCAGTTCACCGAAGCCTAGACCGTTGGTCCCCGCCGCCGTGACGGGCGTAAAGGTGACCAGGGACGTCGCGCTGACCGCGAGCTTGTTATTTGTGGGATTCAGGGTGATGCTCTGAATCATGTGCAGCATATCAAAATCGATTTGCAGCACGCTGGCCGCGCTCTTGGCGATGACCAGAGGCGGCTCGACGGGTTGCTCGTAGAGCTTCAAGGGGTTCATCGTAAGTTGCGCCGTATTGATCGGAAGACTTGGCGGAAGGATTGTCGGATCGTAGAAAGTCAATTGGGGCTCGTTCATCCATATTTGAGCGAGATTATAAGTCCCGACGTTGGCCGGGCCTATCGAGAGCGGCGTCGAAAAGTCTCTTAAGCAGCCCAGATTTATTCGGATTTCGGGATTGGAAACAGAGGCTGAATTGATGGGTACGGTCGCAACCGACGTCTCGCCATTCCCGGAAGGGCCGGTGAGAACAAGATCGGTGATATTGAATGGGTATGAAACGACATCACAAGGGCCGGGCAGATCACCGACTATGGTTGTGAGCGAGCCCGTTGGGATCGTCACCTTCGGCTTCGACGATCCACAGGAGGTCAGAAACCCGACGGCCAGCACAGCCATCAGCGCCATCGTACCAGTCCATTTCAGCATTCCGTCTCGACTTCCTCCCCCTCGAAAACTTGGTAGGGGCAACCCTTGTGGTTGCCCGAGCGCTGCCGCCCGGGCCGCCCCTACAACGTGCTTCTTTCACACCTTCTTGGTCCCAGACTCCTCCACCTGCAACTCTTCCCTGAGATGATGAACGAATCGCTGGGGTTATCCAGCCCGGAACAGCGTTTTCCGCCACCTTCCAAACCTGCGAACATACCGTGAATTCACTCACTCTGGCAAGTGATATCGAACCTAGGTAGTGGGTCAGTCTGCTGTAGAGGCGCTCTCCGAGCGCCGGAATTCCTTGAAAATTCAGGACCGGCGGTCAGAGACCGCTGCTACAAGAATCAAACTGACCCACTGCCGGAACCTAGAAACGGGCTTTACGCCGCCACATGGCGAGGTAAACTCGCCCCTACCACAGGCGAGACTCGAGAAATCTGGTGCGAAAGGGGGGACTCGAACCCCCACCCCTTGCGGGACCAGATCCTAAGTCTGGCGCGTCTGCCAATTCCGCCACTTTCGCACACTGCCATTATAAATCAAGAACTGAGCGCCCACCTGCCCCTTCGGTAGTGGTGTCATTTGCGAGACACCCACACTCATGGGCACAGTCATTCCCGCGCAGGCGGGAATCCACGAGCTAGCGATGGTGATCGGCCGCTCTAACCTCGTCATTCCCGCGCAGGCGGGAATCCACGAGCTAGCGATGGTGATCGGCCGCTCTAACCTCGTCATTCCCGAGCAGGCGGGAATCCACAAGCTAGCGATGGTGGTCGGCCGCTCTAACCTCGTCATTCCCGCGCAGGCGGGAATCCACTCCGCAAAATTGGAATGTGGAATTTGGAACGGGAATCTGAAAACTTGCAACCTACAGTACTGCCGGCGACGCTGCGCAGCTACCCTTCAGAAGATCGTGAGAGCCACCGCCCCTTCGTTTACGTCCTGCGGGTCCTCCAGAAATGCAAAGCGATAGCCACTGCAATGCCGCCCGGCAGGCTGGCGAGGAAGAACCACCGCGCGTCGGGGACATCAATAATGGTCCGGATCATAATCACGCCGCCCCAAAGGAGTCCCAACCAGCCTTCGACTGGAATTCGGTCGATTCGAATACCCGGATGTATTTTCATCGTAGCTCCTTTTTTGCGCGAAGCGCCTTGGAGTGCGGCAGCGCAGCTTGCGGAGCTGCCGCCTTCTTCTCGACAGGAGCAAGGCGGCAAGTAGCGCCGCCGCACTCCAAAGCGCTCCGCGCAGCAGGGACCACTTCCTCCGACTCCGTTATTATTGACACCGCCCGTCCTTCGCAGGTTCCGGAATCAAAGATCGAACCGGCACGCGAAGTCTGTCTCTCCCGGACTGCCTTCTACTGTCCAGGGTTCATCAGGTACAAGTCCTCCTGCCCGCCCGGACGCGCATAGACGACGGTGGAGAGATCGGGCGAGAAATCGTAAGCGTTGCCGTTGTAGACCGAGCTGAATGCAAAGGGAAGTTTGAGAGCGATCTGGGGCTTGCCAAGGAGCTTGCCGCCTGACCAAGCCTGACGATAGAAGGTCACCTCGTTCCGCGATAATAGGGGATACAGGAACGACTTTCCATCTCGAGCACACCGAGCCGTGAAGGTCACCACGCCCGGCAGCAGCGCCACCATTCGCTTGTCGGCAATCGAGATTTGGTAAATGCCTACATCTTTCCCGGAAGATACCACCCCTAGAAGGTACTTCCCGTCCGGCGAAGCGGCGGCCACATAGCAGCTATCGGCCAGGAGTTTTTCCAGGTGCGAGCCATCGGCGTTCACTTTCCACACCGTGGGTTTTGATCCTTCCACATTGGCGCTCAAGTACACCGTTTTCCCATCCGCCGACCACGTCACCGAGCCGAAGGCCGCTTCCGTCCCCTCGATTTGGCGAAGCTCGCGGCCGTCGGCCCGAACCAGATACCCCTTATATTGTCCGCCAGTGTAATCCATGAAGGCCAGTTCCGAGCTGTCAGGAGACCAATCACCGGTGGCCAAGATTCCGGATGCAGCTAACTTGACTTTGTTCGCGCCGTCGATGTCCGATACCCAGAGTTCCCTCTGCTCCGGTCCCAGGAGCTTAATGTACATCACGCGCTTTCCATCGGGCGAGACGCTGGGTTGCGAAGCGTCTTCCGAAACAATATCCACGGATTCCTTGCTGCGGACGTGGTAGGCGGTCAGGAACCCGGAGGTCTTGCCATTAACGTAGTAAATTCCCGTTGCGGCAGGGCTCAACATGGGGGAAGAATCGGGCCCCGGGCCGAACGTAACCTGGCTCAAAGCGTGGTCCTCCAAGCCGTACTTCCAGAGGTTGGTCAGCCCATTCGCCGTGCGAGTCAGCAACACGCTCTTGCCGGGCTCCGCCCACACTACGTCAGCCGGATTCCCGGGCACTGCCCCCAACTCCGCAGCCGAGTGGCTCGGCACATTCACTTTATAGAAATGCCTGTCCTTGTCGCTGATTCGAGCCGAGGTGACAACAAGTAGGTTGTTGCCGTCGGGATAGGGCAGGACTGACACGGGAGTAAGAGGAGGATTACCGAAGCTGAATACTGTTTCTTCGTTCAGGCCGGATTTCCCGGCGCGAAAGACGGCGCGGTTATCCGACTTCAGGTAGAAGAATGAATTGCCATCGGGCGAGGGCTCGAGCGAACGGCCCGAAACCACACGGCGCGGCGTACCTCCGAGCGTGGGAATCGCCCACTCCTCGTCGCGGCCCATAGCACGCGCATAGTAGATCTCGGTGCCATCCGGCGCAAAGCTGTCCACCAGTTTATCGCCCTCGTCGTGGGTCAGTTGCAGGGGCTCTCCGCCCGAGGTCAGCATGATGAATACTTGCTTCACCCCTCCTGCCGGTGAGCCGAACGCTATGGTGTGCCCGTCGGGCGAGAGCTTGGCGCCCTCCATCGGCTTGTTCCAATGGCTGATTTGAGTAATTGTCGGCGGGCCGGCCGGGACCTTGGCTCGCGGCCAAAGGTGGTAAGCCGCATAAGCCAACGCCAGCAGCACCACGGTGGCCGCCGGAACCACGTACTTCCAGCCTGCCAAACTGCGCACCGCCGGGCGGGAAGCGACGGCCCCCAAGCCGCTTTCTGCCTTTGGGAGGGAATCACCCAATGCCATCGTCGCCGTCTGGGAAGCTCGTCCCGTCGTCGAATCGCGCTTCAGCCGCTTCAGGTCGGCGCGCATTTCCGAGGCGACTTGGTACCGGACGTCGCGATCTTTCTCGAGCGCCTTGTTGATGATCCGTTCGAGCTCGGCAGGGCATTCCGGATTCACACGCCCCGCGGAGGTCGGCGACTGCCGCAAGATGCCGTCAAAGATGCCGGCCGAAGTGGTGGCCGAGAAGGCTTGGCGTCCCGTCGCCATCTCATACAGCACCACGCCGAAGCTGAACAGGTCCGTGCGCGTGTCGAGATTCCGCCCCAGCGCTTGCTCGGGCGACATGTAGGCGACGGTGCCCATCGCCGTGCCCGGGCTGGTCAGAAACTCTTCGCCGCCTGTTTCCGTCAGCAGAACTGACGCTCCAACCTCCTCTGCCACCAGCCGCCGTGGCGCCGCCACTTTGGCAATGCCGAAGTCCAGGATCTTTACCTGTCCCCTGCTGCTCAGGAAAATATTCGCCGGTTTGATGTCGCGGTGAACGATCCCCTGGGCGTGGGCGGCGTCGAGCGCATCGGCAATCTGAATCGCCACCTCCAGGAGATCCTCCAGCTCCAACGGCTTTCCCGCAATCTTGTGCCTGAGGGTCTGACCTTGCAGCAATTCCATGGCGATGAAGGGGTGGCCTTCGTGCTCGCCAATCTCGTAAATCGTGCAGATGTTGGGATGATTCAGCGCCGAGGCGGCCCGAGCTTCACGCTCGAAGCGTTCCAGGGCCTGCCGGTCTTTCGAGAGTTCCTCGGGCAGAAACTTGAGCGCGGCGAAGCGGCCAAGCTTGATGTCCTCGGCCTTGTACACAACGCCCATGCCGCCGCCACCCAGTTTGTCAACAATACGATAGTGGGAAACAACCTTACCAATCATGTCGGTGCAATTACCCCGCTGGTTCGGCAGTGCTGCAGATTGATGTCGAGGCGGCTTTGCGCCGCCATCGGGCCAGCTAAACTCGCCCCTACAACATCACACTGTACCACTTCCTTTGCGTCTCATCATAGGCCACAGCCGTGGCCAAGTCAACGTTCTCAGAATCGTTCTTAAAATCGCGAACACGGTATCAACCACAGAAACACAGAGACACTGAAGAAGGCCCATATTCCAATTGCAGCCCTCTCCCGGCAGAGACAGCCCTCTCCCGGCAGAGACAGCTCCCTCCCGGCAAGAGACAGCCCTCTCCCGTGGGGAGAGGGTGGACCGCGGCGGCGCTTTCACCAGCCGTCGCGGGCCGGGTGAGGGGTCCTTCCCGCCAACACCCGTCATTCCCGCGGAAGCGGTGGAACATGCTCCTTGGGCTGGGGCGATGCCCGCCCCTATAGGCGTTAAGATAAGCCACCTTGAAATGGCCCCGGCAGGGGCCAACCGTGGGTAGCCGCAGGTTTTAACCTGCGGATCACGGGCCGCCACCAGACCGAGAGAACCCCGACGGGGTTGACCCGTGAACGGTCGGCCCCTTCGGGGCCGGAATGCTGTTTCGGCTTTTCTTTCCGTAGGTTTCATCCCGCGACTGCGGGACTACTCACGGGGCCCCGCTTCGCGGGTGGCGCATACGTCCCGACGTTTTTTGTCGGGATGTATGCGCCCTAACTAAGCGTATAATCACCCCGTGTCCAACCCAAAGCACTATTACGTTTTTAATCACCTGCATTATTTGACCAAAGGCACCTACCGACGCGCGCGCCTATATGATTCCGTGCGTTTCAGGGACCACTGGGTTGCGACTTTGGGGGAATTGCGGCAAGAGTTGGGTTTTAAGATTATCGGGTACGTGGTCATGCCCGAGCATTTTCATGCACTTCTCTGGCCCACACCGAAGTCTGATCCGTCCCAGATCATACAAAAGCTGGAAGACCGCACGGCCTTGTTCATCCTAAGGAACCTCCGGGAAAACCTGGGATTTGCATGGTGCCAGAAGATGTTGGCGCGGTTCACTTTGCCGGCCACGGTGCACCATCACGCGCACTTTCGGGTGTGACAGCGGAAGGCCTACGATATGAACATCTGGACCGCGAAGAAGGTGGAGGAGAAATTAAATTACATGCACAACAACCCGGTGAAGCGAGGGTTGGTGAAGGAGCCCGGGGATTGGCCGTGGTCGAGTTGGAGGTTTTATTTCCTGAAGGACGCTCCACTGCTGGCGATGGACAGCGTGCCGTGAGAAGGGGGCGGGGGGCCTTAGCCCCGTGAGGGGCGCACTCCATGCCCATCCCCTCGGGAACAGTAGGTTCTTGAGACCCTTTTCCCTGCCAAAAGATGGGGGCTCACGACATCCTGGATGGGCGCTGATTAATGCGCCGAAGTCCAAGGCCCTCACCAGCGTCAAGCTGAAACCAATAAGTCTCGGCGTACTCACCGTAATCGCCACCGACCAAGTCCACCTTGACATCGTAATTGCCATTGGGCAGGGGGCCAACGAATGTGTGATCCTCGCTGTATCGAGCCGCTGACTGGCGGGGGTTTGTGACCACCCCCGTCTGCTTGCTGATCTGAAGGGCAACCATCAGATACACGATCCCACCGACATCCAAGTAGATCGACCGATATGCCTCGTCGAGCCAGCATCCTGAATCCACCCGCCGGAATTCCTCAATAGCTTCACGTTTGTAATAGGTGAGCCGGGCTCTCAACCCATCGACCGGGAGAATCTTCTTCGGTGGTCGCGGGTCATTCGAGAAAGGCACTATGGCCGCAGGAAAGCCATCGCCATTGGTTTTGGACCACACGTCTGTTTCTTCGTCGAAAGCAACCGTCGTCAGCTCCGGGCGCAGACAGCCGACATTTGGCAGCATCGGAGTTTCTTTCTTCCGTTCGGGAGTCTCTGTCACATCCGATGGGACGGCAAGTATCCCGCCATCGTTTGTGACGGTCAAAGTGAATGCATAATCCTTCTTGAAATTCTCTCCATTGAGCGTGACGATCACTTTCCAATCGCCGGAGGAGATCTCGCCCACTTCTTCGACCCGGAACGTCGTGCAGCTCGTGGCTGGGGCGATATCCGTGACCGCAAAATTCTTCCGGTCTTCGTCCGTGACCGCCAGGATCAAATTCCTCGTATGCCCTCGGTGGATATCAATGGTGGGCATGTGCTCGATCCACGCGCCATAGTCAACTAGCATCCGTTGCCCACTACTCCCGATATATCCGATGTTAGCCACGATGCCCCTTGCGTCTGCCGATCCGTCGTTCCTGAAGGAAACTACGAAACAATTCATTCCCGCCGCACCCATGCCTCGCGCGAAAACCGCCTTGAAATTGACTGGCTTAACGTCAGGGGCGGGCTGTCCGCCCGGACGAAGTATGTTGTGGCCCGTCGCCGCTTGAACATTGGATTGGGTCAGAGAAACGGTCGGAGAAATTACGGGCGAGATAGTGGGGGAAACATTGATATTCAACTTGGGTGGCGCGTCATGCCTCTGAAACAGTTTCTCGAGAAGCCACACCGCTACACCAATTACTGAGATGGCAGCGCCGGAAAACAGCCATTCCTTATTTTGAGCAATCCATTGCCACATGCGTTGTGGCCTGCCGAGAACCTTCGGTCAACTATGAACAACAAACCAAAGCGAACAAAATTATAGCACTAGGTCGGAGAAGGCAAAGAAATCTTCTACCCCAAACTGCACTTGTTGCACAATTGGGGTGCAATTTGGGGGGCGTGGGGCGTCGCGGGGGCCGGTGTGGGAGCGTGGTGATGGGGCCTATTCGGGTGGGCTTGCCGGAGCACAGTGCTCTAGTGCACAATTGTGCCATGCAATGGGAAAACAGGCCGCTGCGCGACATTCGAGAGATTGACCTTCAGAACATCGTCAGGTCCAGACTCGAAGAGCACCTCAAACTAGAATACAAGAGTGAATTGTATGACGATGGTGAGCGGGGCAGGCGTGAATTGCTGCAAGACATCTGCATGTTCGCCAATACAGCGGGTGGCATCCTGCTTATCGGTGTGCCCGAAGTGCGGGATGCGCAAGGACAAGCAACAGGCGTGCCCGATCCTGAACGTGACCTTGGATTAGAAGTTCCCAACCCTGAAGCCGTCCTGGCGGCCTACGATGCACGCGTAATGGAAGCCATTGAAGAACGGCTGCCTCTTGAATCGGCCTCTATCGAGGTAGGCAATGGGCGGTACGTGTTGGCGTTGCGCGTTCGTAATAGCGCGAACAAACCACACTCTGTCAGACATGCGGGACACATATATTTCCCGGCTCGCCGCGAACGACAGCGTTACGCGATGAATGTGCGCGAGATTAAGGACCTCGTCATGCGAACCGCAAGCCGAGTCCGCGAAGCGAAGGATATGCTGATAACTGCGTTTCTTGAGGTACCGAGGATGAGTGATCTGCCATACCTCATAATCGGTATTATTCCCGTTTTTTCTGGCGATTTCCTGGTTGATGTTAGAAGAGCGGAGGTTCTTCAGTCGGTGGCGAATTTTGGTCGTGGTGGAAATCGTGAATATCGAAATCCGATATTTTCGTTTGATGGAATTGAGCGGCGCGAAGACATGCATGACCACACGGTGAAGTTTCGCCGAAATGGTTTGCTTAGCTCTAGCAGCAGCTTGGCATGCCAAAGGGTGGAAGGTAGGCATGTATTTGCCCTGACACACTTTGATGTCAGTCTGCGTGGATTTGCGATGCAAGCAATTGGAGTTTACGAGTCAGCCGCGATCAGCGCACCTTTCATCCTCGGGATGATGTTGAGGACTCAACTCCCACTGGTTGGAGCATACGCCGGACCAGATCGTTTTGAATATCATACAGAGCCCGTGCCCGCGCGTGATTATGCTTTTCCTTGCATGCAAGTAGATGACTTATCTGAAATCGACAGAATTATTAGACCTCTTTGCGATCAGGCACATCAGCTGTTTGGAAGAAAGGGGTCGCCCAGCTTTGACGGCAACGGCGTATGGATCGCGCCCTATCTATAGGTGCGCGCCGTAAAACGTCAACATTTTCTTTCTTTCGAGGGTTTACGAGCCGTCCATGTGTCCTGTGCTGTCAGAACAGTTCGCATGCGTTAAAGCGTGACGCGGCGGACTGGTGTACCTTGGCGGATCGCCTCAATCCTGTGCTGGCTCAATCCGGTCATGCGCATCAGTTCTCGTAAACCACGCTTGGCGATCTCATTCCGCAATGTCGGGTCTGCAGCCACTTTGCCAGATGGGACATATTCGCGGGCTGGTGTAGAGCGCAACTCTGCGGTCTCTGTTCATTCCGGCTCCACGCAACGCAGGGCTTCGCCCTGCGCCAGCCTCGGCCTAGAATGCAATGTCGCCGCCACCCGCGACTAGATATCTAGTAGTTAACCAGTTTGCCACTTGACAAGAGGCTAGTCATGTGGTAGACTGTACGGTTGTGAACGTCTCTCTCACCTTTGGTGGGGACGGCTTGCCTGCCGCCCCTGCTCCCAACTTTCCGATTCATGGAGTTACTATGTCACTACGTAAATCTACTTGTCTTACTCCCCAGCGGCTCGACGCCGCTCGGCGCAATTCGCAGCACTCCACCGGACCCCGCAGCGAGGCCGGAAAAGAGCGCATGAGAATGAACGCTCTCCAGCACGGCTGTGATGCGGCGCCTGAAAATGACGCCGCCGTCATGCGCGCCCTGGGCGAAGATCCCGAGCGCTACGCAGCCCTGAAGCGCGATTTGATGACCGCCTACGGCGCCGGCGACGTGCTCTGGGACCAGCAGATCGAAGACCTGGCCAGGCTCTACTGGCGTCGCAACCGCATCGAGCGCATGCAGACGGGCCTGATGCGGGGCGCTCTCCAGGCGGTCGAGGAGCGGCAACGAGAGCGCCGCAAGCAGATCGCCGCCGCCACCTTCGATCCCTCCCATGCGGCGGCGATGGACATCGACCTGGGGGAGCCCACCGACCCCTCCGTGCGGCTGCGCATGCTGCTTTCCCTGCTGGGCGTGCTGCGCGAGCAGGTGCGGCAGCGGGTGTTCAAGCCCCGGCAGGAGCACCAGATCGAAACCTATTACCAGGGCGAAATCGGCTGGCGGCCCGCGCGGCTCCGCCATCTGCTGTGGCTCTTCATCGAACGAGCCAAGGCCGAGCAGCAGGGCGAGCAGGAGTTGCACGACTTCGTGAGCCAATACTTTGAGGGTGGCGAGGCGGCCGTTGAAGCCTGCTATCAGGAACTGCTCGGGCTGCTGGAGGAGGAGATCACCGACGTGGAAGACGAGTTCCAGCACGAGGTGGAGGCGCAGGAAGAGAGGGACGCGGCCGAGCGGGACGCCTGCCTGGCTCCGGCGGGGGAGACTTGGGAAATACTGCTGCGGCAGGAAGCGGCGCTCGACCGCTCGATTGACCGCAAGGTCAGAATCCTCCTGACCATGCGCAAAGAACATGCTCGAATGCTCAAAGAGGAAGCCAGCCCTCCCGAGGATGACCCGAACGACCGCGCGGCCGAGGAACTGAGTAAGCTCGTGGGGCTCGACGCTCGGACAGAAAGCCCGGCAGAGGAGAACCCCGCCGAAACAAAATCGCCGGAACAAAGCGAGAATGTTATAGAAAACAAAGGACCGGCTGGCGGAGAGGTCAGCGAGTGGGGGGAAGCGTGAATCCTGAAAACAGTTGCCAACCGCGAGGATTCAGGATTCGGGATTCAGGAGAAGCACCAGTGCCACAACGGTTGTTAACTGCTCGACTCCTTGACCTCTCGACTTTTCCGAAGGAACAAACCGGGAATGTTGATGAAAACAAAGAACAAGATCAAAAAGTCGTGCGTGCCGTGTAGCGCGGACCGCCGATTTTGCGGTCCGCGGTTCTTCTCCCCCCCGACAGACGGGCCGCAGACCCCAAAAGCAGGGGGTCTGCGCTACAAAGCGAAGGAACGAACCTGGAATGTCGATGAAAATAAAGGTCCGAGCCAAAGGTCAGAGGGCTGGCAGTCGTCTCATTTGCACGATTCAGTCGCGCCGGACCGCTCGTCATTCCCGCGAAGGCGGGAATCCAGTCCGTAAGGCGGTCAGTTCCAAAGGTGTGTCGAGTGGATTCCCGCCTTCGCGGGAATGACGTGTGGTCGGGGGGGTGCCCGTATTGTTCAAATGAGACCATTACAAGAACTCGAGCGTCGAATGCCAAAGGGAAGACGATGAAGTCGGGCAAATCGAAGAGCACAACGAAGGCCGAGAACGGAAGGCTGACGGCTGATAGCTGAGAGCTGATAGCCAGCTAAAAGCAGGGTGCAGAATGTCAGACGCGAATTTTCCCACACCTTTTCCGCGCAGGGTCAGAATGACCGAGAGCAGCCAGGATCGCAGTCATCGCAGATAGCGGTGGTTTTCGCGCCAGCCGTTGCCTTTTTTTCTCAACGTGTCATCTTGCAGGGGTTATCATGGAAGCAGGGCTTTGGAGGATGAATCGTGACAGTGAAGAATAGGCAGGACCCGTTTGGGGCGAGTGGGACGCTCGATACGGGCAACGGCGGCGTTGTTATCTATCGCCTGGAAAACCTGGAGAAGGCCGGGCTGGGCGGCATTTCGCGGCTGCCATTTTCGATTAAGGTGTTGCTCGAATCGCTGCTGAGGAATTTCGACGGCACGCACATCACGGAGCAGGACGTTGCGGCCCTGGCAGCATGGAACGCCCAGAGTCCGGCGGCGCGCGAGGTGCCTTTCAAGCCGGCGCGAGTCATTCTACAGGATTTCACCGGTGTGCCCGCCATCGTGGACTTGGCGGCAATGCGCTCCGCCATGCAACGCCTGGGCGGAGACCCGGCGAGGATCAACCCGTCGGCGCCGGTGGACCTGGTGATCGACCACTCCGTGCAAGTGGATTTTTTTGGCAATCCCCAGGCCCTCGAGCGCAACGCCGATATCGAGTTTCAGCGCAACCGCGAGCGCTATGAATTCCTGCGCTGGGGCCAGAAGGCGTTTGACAACTTCCGCGTGGTCCCCCCCGCCACCGGAATCGTGCATCAGGTGAACCTCGAGTTTCTTGCCAAGGTTGTTCTCGAGCAGCGGCATGGATCCGAAGTGGTCTGGTTCCCGGACACCCTGGTGGGCACCGATTCCCACACCACCATGATCAACGGGCTTGGAGTACTGGGGTGGGGAGTAGGCGGCATCGAGGCCGAGGCGGCGATGCTGGGCCAGCCTTACTATTTTCTTACTCCGCAGGTGGTGGGCTTCAAACTGAAAGGCAGGTTGCGCGAGGGTGTCACGGCCACGGACCTCGTGCTCACCGTCACCGAGATACTGCGGAAGAGAGGCGTGGTGGACAAGTTCGTGGAGTTTTACGGCGACGGCCTCTCGCAGATGACCCTCGCCGACCGCGCCACGGTGGCTAACATGGCGCCCGAATACGGCGCGACCATGGGATTTTTCCCGGTGGATGAGGAGACCTTGCATTACCTGCGCCAGACGGGCCGCAGCGAGGACGAGGTTCAGCGGGTCGAGCGCTACTCAAAGGAACAGGGCATATTCCGAACCAACGAGAGCCCGGACCCCGAGTACAGCGAGACGCTCGAACTCGAGCTCGAGGCCGTGGCGCCAAGTCTCGCGGGACCGAAGCGCCCGCAGGACCGCGTGCCTCTTGCGGCCATGAAGAGCGCCTTCCGGAAAGCGCTCGCCGCGCCGGTGAAGGAGCGCGGCTTCGGCCTCTCGCCGGAAGAAGCAGGGCGTGTTGCCACGGTGGCCTTCAACGGAGATCCCCCCACCCCTGATTCCCCTCCCCAGACGGGGAGGGGA
>Ga0326727_10012288_pt1 | contig 19547 bp, 17 predicted proteins | sample MB2enrmetagenome_FD_207643 | JGI IMG/M metagenome (GOLD analysis project Ga0326727, IMG submission 207643) | Lab enriched peat soil microbial communities from McLean, Ithaca, NY, United States - MB29MY | ecosystem: Environmental > Terrestrial > Soil > Wetlands > Peat | place: USA: New York...
ATACCGTTGACGGCTGCGGCGGAGATGTCGAGGCCAGTATCGCTCCGTCCCGGTGATAATGTTGTCTCGCCGGGGACCCCGGAGCCAAGTCGATAAGCCAGCCGCTGCATCAGCTCCTGCTCCAGTATGCTAGCCCGGCTCTGCGGAGCCAGCATATCTTCCACCCAGATTTGCGTGCCGTCCTCGACGCGGATCATCTCTGCCCGCAGCCGGTAAAGCGATGAGAAGACCTGTAAGGATCCGGTCAGCACGAGATCGGCCTTGAGTTCCTGGCCTATTTGCTGGGCGGTGAGCCCGCGCTGCGCCAGGTTGAAGACCGAATCCCTGGCCAGCACCGCAATCGTAAAACAGCACGCGCGGGAGAGGCTGGCGGTGGTCTCTTCGGCCATAGCCGATCCGAGATGTTCCGGAACGAAGCGCCCGGTAGCGAAGGGCATGATAGCCAGCCGGACAAACGCTCCGCTCTGCGCCATGCCGTCGCGCCGGATCTCCGCCGTGAAGCGGTAGCCGCGTTTGTAGATAGTCTGGATGCAGGCCTCCGGCTCAAGCCGCGCCCGCAAGCTGGACAAGCATTTAAGAACGCTGTCGGCCGTCACATGCACATCGCCCCACAAAGCAGATTTCAGTTGCGCAGATGAGACTACCTGGCCGGCATGCGCCAGCAGCAGCCGCAGTGCCGCCAACTCCCTGGGAGGCAGATGAACCACCGCCTCGCCGCGCCGTAGCGTGCCATCGGCCTCCAGCCGGAAGCCGGCAAAGGAACAGGCCGACGCACGGCCCCGGCGGCCAAGAGCAGTTTTGGCGCTGGTATCTCCATGCCGACGGCCAAGGCTTGCCCCCGGGGCGCTAGAATCTCCACTTCGTCGACGAAGACTTGAAGCCGAGGACCCTGGATCACCACACCGGCGACCAAGGCTCGTCTCCGTGACAGCAATATCTCCACGCCGGCGACCAGGACTAGTCGCCGTGTAACTGGATTCCGGCGTACTGATCGAAACTGAGTTGAATTCTCTCGTCACTGCCACCTCGCTTCCTCTTATCCCTGGTGACACAGCTGCCAATCTCTTACCCATTGGGGAAAAAAGAGAGGCAGCGGCCAACAGTAGTCGCGGGAATCTACGAGGGGGAAGCCTAGAGGAGGAACAAAAAGAACAGTAGTACAGCGAATCTCTGTGCTTCAGTGAGCCCAGTATATTCTGTACTTCCAGAGTATTCGCTTTCAATACACATGGGGAAGAGTGTGGCGGAATTCTTTAGGCACATATTTTTCGTACTAAGTAATCAAAGGCGTGTTACCCGAAGCAGAGTTCAGGAAAACTTCAGATTTTAGTCAGAAAAAGCAAACCCGGCGGCTGGCAAACTAACAGAAGGAGTTTAGCTATGTCCAACACAGTTACCTACGCGCAATGGTCTCTTGAACCCTATTGCATCGGGATGAAGCTGCGTTCGCTGCGCACCCAGAAGCGGCTCACGCTTTCGCGCCTGGCGACCGAGACCGGCTTATCCACGGCGTTGCTCTCCAAGCTGGAGACGGACCGGATGGTACCCACGTTGCACACGCTGGCCACTATCAGCCGGGTTTACGGGGTGGGGATGAGCTACTTTTTCTCCGAGCCCGCCAAGCACACGCTGTCTATTACGCGCAAGGCTCACCTTGCGGGCAATAGCCGCGGAGTGGAGCCGGTGAAGACGATTCCGCTGAACGCTGTGACGGAAGGGACCCGGCTGGTGGCGCGGATGATCGAGTTTCCCGCCGGCGGAATCTCCTCCTGCGCCACGGATTCCTGCCGCGAGGGGAGCGCTTTAGTGTATGTGCTGGAAGGGAAGTTGCAGTTGGATGCGGGCGGGATGCAGGAGGTGCTGGAAGCCGGCGATTGCGCCTGCATGGAGAGCGAGATGGCGCTGGCCTGGAGCGCGGCGGGCAAGCGTCGCTGCCGCATACTGGCGGTGACGCCGGCCAAGCCGCGCGCGGAAGGCTGAACGGTTCGGCCGTATAAGTAGATGCCGATTAAGGGGTTGCCGCGCTGACGCGCGGGATTAACTGAAACGAGTCGAGAAAAGTTGTAACGCTGGCGTACGGGCTGCCAAGCGGGGCAGCGATCAGCGTCTGGTAAAGCGTAGAGCCTACCAGGTAGATGCGCGCGTAAAAATGCATGGAGTCGTTTTCGGCCTCAAACTCCCTGCCGGGATATGCGCCGAGCGTGATTTTCTTTCCGCTGACCAGGTGGGCTTTGACGTTGTCAATGGCTCCCTGTTGGGCGCCGTCCAGCACCTGGTCCGGAGTCCTGTCAGCGATTGCGGAGCCGTAATCGCAAACCCCGACGAACACCGCCGCCTGGCTATCCTCTACCAGATAGGCGCGCAACTCGAAGCTGCCTTTATCGGTGGGAACATTTTGCTTCGATAGTTGAGGTTCGCCTGGAAACGCGGCGCTGAATCCATCTGCCGGATAGCTGTAGGTCTTCCACTGCTGGGCCTGTGCGCCAATCGCGGCGGCAAACAAGAGCAGGGCAACAGCCAGGGTAATACGGTTGAGCAGGGTATTGTGCATTCCGTGCATTGTGATCGATCTCCTTGATATGGAATCCCCGAACTGTGTGATTCTAGCATTTCACGCGTGTTGGCGCTGATTTTGCCTTGCTGATGATTCGCTGTTGGCCGTCAGCGGGGTCAGTCTGTAGGATGGTTTGGAAATCAAGGAGTTCGGCGCTATGCGACCCAACCTCAACCTGATGAAGGCAACCCTGACCGGCGCTTTGGGCGGGTTGCTCTTCGGCTTTGATACTGTTGTGATTTCAGGGGCCATTGACGCGCTGGTGCGGCTCTATCATCTTAGCCCGCAGGGCAAGGGCTGGACGGTGGCCATCGCGCTGATCGGCACGGTGGTGGGAGCACTGGGCGCGGGCCAAGTGGGGCAGAAACTGGGCGGGCGCGAGACGCTGCGCATTACCGCGGCGCTCTATGTGATTTCCGCCATCGGCAGCGCGCTGGCCTGGAACTGGCCGGTGCTGATGCTCTTCCGCTTTGTCGGCGGTTTGGGCATCGGCGCTTCCTCGGTGCTGGGACCGGTTTACATTGCCGAGCTGGCCCCCGCCAAGTGGCGTGGGCGGCTGGTGGGAGCCTTCCAGTTCAACGTGGTCTTCGGCATCCTGGTGGCTTACACCTCGAATTACTTCATCCGCACGCTGCACCTGGGCTCTCTGGAGTGGCGCTGGCAGGTGGGCGTGGCGGCTCTGCCGGCGTTGTGCTTTCTGGCGCTTCTGTTCGGCATTCCGCGCTCGCCGCGCTGGGCAGCCTCAAAGGGGCGCAACGACGAAGCTCTTGCCGTGCTCAAGCTGATGGGCGAGCCTGAGCCCGAAGCTGAGCTGGCCGACATCCGCGCGGCGCTGGCCGAGGAGCACGCCACGGCCCACGAGCCGGTCTTTCGCTGGAAGTATCGCTATCCGCTCTTTCTGGCCATCAGCATCGGCGCCTTCAATCAACTGGCGGGGATCAACTCGATTCTCTACTACCTGAACAGCATCTTCGCATCGGCAGGCTTCAGCCAGATCTCCGGCGACCAACAGGCCATCGCCATCGGCTTCACCAATCTGGTTTTCACCATCGTGGGCATGAGCGTGATCGACAAACTGGGGCGCAAGACACTGCTGTTGATTGGCGCGGCAGGCACGGCGAGCTGCCTGGCGGCGGTCTCGTGGCTCTTTGCGACAAACTCGCATCCCGGCGCGCTGGTGTGGGTGCTGATTACCTACATCGCCTTCTTCGCGCTCTCGCAGGGAACCGTGATCTGGGTTTATATCGGCGAGGTCTTTCCCAACGCCGTCCGCTCCAAGGGCCAGGGCGTGGGCAACGCCAGCCATTGGTTCATGAACACGGCGATACAGTTGGCATTTCCCATGGTGGTAGCGCAGATCGGGCGCAGCGCTCCGTTTACCTTTTTCGCCATCATGACGGTGATCCAGTTTCTGGTAGTGCTGTTCGTTTATCCGGAGACCAAAGGGCAGACGCTGGAAGCGTTGCAGCGCAGGCTGGTGCGGGCGGAATAATACCTAGTGATCGTCAGAGCTGTAATCAATCTGTCACAGATTCCCGCGCGGCATTTAATATAATTTGAATGAAATGCCGGTGCTTGCCTGAGTACGACTATTCAGACCAGGCGTGAGGTCAACCATGCAGCAGACAGCGGTTCCAGTCGAGGAGAAGGGCAGGGAAACAGGGCGGGTCTTGCCCCAGACCGGCTTTGCATCGAAGCCACAAACCCTGAAGATCGAGGAAGATTTGCCCATGGCGGCCGCCAGTTCTCCGGAGGCCGAGGCATTCCGCAAGGAGATTATCCGTGCGGGCCGCAAGTTGTGGGAGCGGCAATATGTAGACGGCAGCGGCGGCAACATCAGCGTCCGGCTGGGCTCGCGCTACGTGCTCTGCACACCCACCATGCTGAGCAAGGGCGACCTGGAGCCGGCGGACATCTGCCTCTCCGATCTGGACGGCAATATACTGGCCGGCGACCGATCGCGGACCAGCGAACTGCTGCTGCACCTGGAAATTTACAAAGCCAACTCGCGGGCCCAAGCCGTGGTGCACTGCCACCCGCCTTATGCAACGGCCTTTGCCGTCACCGGCTACACGCCGCCCAACGGGCTGATTACCGAGTACGAGTTATTCATCGGCCCGGCGGCGGTGGCCCCTTATGAAACTACAGGCACCAAGGCCTTTGCCGAGACGGTGCTGCCCTTTGTCAAGGATCACAACACTATTCTGCTCACCAACCACGGAATCGTCTGCTGGGCAGACACGGTGATGCACGCCGAGTGGCTGGTGGAGATCTTTGAAACCTGCTGCAAGACCTACCTGCTGGCCCAACAGATCGGCAAGCCGCTCAGTATCATTCCTGAAAGCAAGATACGGGAGATTCTGGCGCTAAAGCGGCGGCTGGGCTTTCCCGATGCGCGTCTCCATGATGTGGCCATCCCTGAAGAGGGAACCAGCGCCGAATTGGAGCGCCTGGTGGAGCAGGTGACAGCGAGTCTGGAGGATCGGGACTGATTTTCCGCAGATTGATCTCTTATTTGCCGATCTCAGCAGCCTCAGGCATAAAGTAACCCCAGCCTTTTTTGGCTGCAGCCTCGAGCAGTTCCAGAGACGGGTTGACCGGGAAGGCGTTGCGCGCCATCTTCAGCATGGCCAGATCGTGAATGGAGTTGCCGAAGACCGCATCGGGGCGAGCGAGTCCCACACGCGCCAGTGCCGCGGCCTTGCCCTCGTCGGTGGGCACGTCTAAAACCTCGCTGGTGATGATGCCATCGGTGACGCGCACCTCGGCGGCCAGAATGCGCTCCTCGGGAAAGCCGAGCTCGCGCACACCCTCAGCGATCACCCATTTGTTTGTGGAGCTGACGGCCCAGATCTCGACGCCGTCTTGCCGGAGCGCGGCTACCAGAGAGGCCATCTCGGCGAAGACGCGCGGCTGAACAAACTTGCGCACGTAACGGACGGCGGCGTCGCGCAGCTCCTGCTCGCGCAAACCGGTGTAAATCTGCACCATCTCTCCGCACATATCCAGCTCGCTGACGTTGCCGGCCAGGTAGTCGCGGTAGCGGGTATCAACCCAATCACTAGTGGAGCGCGAAACCAGGCCCTTCTCCAGCGACCAGGCCATAAAGCCAAAACCGGCATCGCCGCCCCACAGCGTTCCATCGCAATCGAAGACCGCAACTTTGGGGTTGCTCGCGAAGACCAGCCGCTCAAACTCCTGGGCGGTCCACCGGGGAATATCAATCTGCGTTTGTGTCAAGTGTTCCTCTTGTCATCGTCGAAAATTTGTATAACTCTATTTTCTTTCAATTCGCACGTTTTTGCACGTAAAGGTTTGATGAAGCGCCTGGTTGGGCAATAGGAGCGAGACTACTGGTGCGGCCTTGAATTTGTACCAAGCGATAACGAGCCGACGATCTTGTTGCAGTGAAAGCAATGCAGGAATTCCTCTTAACGGTTGGCCACTTTGAGATATTGGTCCTCAGGCCGGAAACCAGAATCAGCGGCAACCGGCTTTCGCGGCGGGAAAGGCCGCACATTGCCAACGTTCTTCAGGAAGCGCGCCTCAGTGCGCCGGCATTGGCTGAGAGCCCGATGCAGAGCCTTTTCCGCCAGCGCCTCCAGCACCGGAATCAGACCGTCCTGCTTGCCGTGACCGGGAAGGATACGGTAAGCCTTTCTGGCGAGTTCATGCCAATCGTGCCACTCTCCGGCGGCGTAGTGAATCCTCCTGAATGCGGCGGCCAACCGCTTAGCCAGGGGATCGACCGTGGCAGAGATCTCCACCAGATAGCGCGCTTGCTTGAGGCGCTTGCGATAGGCGTGCAGGTTTTCCGCGTCGAGGCTGGGAAGTTCGTTGGTTAGTTCCGCAAATATCCGCAAAGCCTCCGGAACAGTCGAATGCGCCTTTGAGGGCATGTGAGGCGACAAGGCCGCTTCCAGTTCTTTGCTTAGCCGGTTCAGCCGTTTGCCGCGAGAACCGATGGCGGACATCAGCTTATTGATCCGCACTTTGCGCTGTCGCCTGAGCCGGTCTTCGAGTTTGTCGATTTCACGGATGCGGCGGGGGCTCAATTGCTTCTCGCCTTCTGTCGCTTTTCCATTCCCACGGAGGCTCTTGAGACGAGCCAGGTGCACATCCGCATCGCGCACCGGTTCAAGCGCCTTCCGCAGCTTCTTCGCATCTTTGCACCAATGCTGAAAGGCACGCGCAGCGGCGGAATTCGCAGCCTGCTCGCGCAAGGAATGCTCCATCCCCACTTGCAGGCGCAAGGTGAGGCTGCGCAGGGCGTGAACACTCCCACGGCTAGGTTTGCGCGCGCATTGCGCCAACAATTTGCGCCATGCCTCAAGCCGCTGCTGCCACTTTGGCTGGGGAAGCGTCGCGGATTGCGCTTTGGGGGAATGAAAAGCGAAATTCAACAGATTTTGACCTCTGCCTTACATATTGCACCGCCGGACCGGCTGGATGGAAGCAGGGGGCTGTGAGTATTTCCTCCCCTTCGCCAGAAAAAGGCGAAAGGATGGGTCACCCGGCTCTCTCTTTCGATAAGCCGGTACTCTAACGTCAGCTATCACTTTCCTGCGCAACTGCGTGCCCTTTTCCATTGCTGCGGTTCTATAATTCGCGGGTAATTACTCATGAAAATGCCGCCAGATGGTTTCGGCGGTTTTTCCTGGCACGACGGCGGAGAGCGACTCGGCAGTAGCTTGCTGCACCTCGCGCAGGCTGCCGAAGTGCGTGAGCAGGCGTTGTCTAGTCTGCGGGCCGACGCCGGGAATGTTCAGCAACTCGGAAACGCGGTCGCGCATGGCGCGGCGCTGGCGATGGTAGCCAACAGCGAAACGGTGGCTCTCGTCGCGAATGAGCTGGACCAGGTGCAGTACCGGCGAGCGGCGGTCCAGGATCACCGGCTCCTGCTCGTTGCCGTAGAGGTAGATGACCTCTTCGCGCTTGGCAATCGAAGCCAGTGGCGGCATGACGAGGCCTGTGGCGGCGAAATTGAGAGATTCGAGCGCTTCGGCGGCGGCGTGAAGCTGGCCGAGACCGCCGTCGACGAGTACCAGCGAGGGCAACGGTTGCTTTTCATCGAGCAGACGGCGATAGCGGCGCGTGACCACCTCGCGCATGGAGGCAAAGTCATCTACGCCGGCGACGGTTTTGATCTTGAATTTGCGATAGGCCTGCTTGTTCATCTTGCCGTCTTCCCAAACCACCAGCGAGGCCACGGTCTCCGCGCCCTGGATGTGGGAGATGTCGAAGCACTCGATGCGGCGGGGCAGCTCGGGGAGCATGAGCGCTTCGGCTAGCGCCTCCTGAATGGCCTTGTGTGAGGGTTCGAGGACGCGGAAGCGCTGGATGTACGATTGCTTGGCGTTCTGGCCGGCCAGGTCGACGAGGGAGCGTTTTTCTCCGCGCTGCGGGACGGCGATCTCGATGCGATGGCCGGTGTGCTCGGTGAGCAGGGCGGCGAGGGCCTCGCGGTCGTCGAAGTCCGCTGGGACAAGGATGGAGCGCGGGACGTAGCGCTGGTCGATGTAGAGCTGTTTGAGAAGGGAAGAGAAGACGGAGCCGGCGTGGAAGGGCGCTTCTGGCTGAGTCGATTCCCAGGGCACTTCGTTCGGTTCTCGTTGGGCGGATTGAGATTCGTGGTCTCCCACTCTTTCCGCAGAAAGAAGCGGAAAGGATGAGGCGCCCATCTCTTGTGATGGGTTGGAATCTTCCGTCGCGACGGCTTCGAGCAGTTCCGGCATATCTTCCCAGAAAAACTCGCGGCGGTCAACGATCTTGCCGGCGCGGACGTGGAAGAGGTTGACGGCCAGCGAGCCATCCTCGAAGTGATAGCCGAAGACGTCGGTGTCGTCGCCTTGCTCGGCGGTGGCTGCGCGCTGCTTTTCCTGGAGCTGGTGGATGGTGGAGAGCTGGTCGCGCAACTTTGCGGCGGCCTCAAACTGCTCGGCTTCGGCCGCGGCTGTCATGCGCGCGGCGAGCGTGCGCTCCAGCTCGGCGTGACGGCCTTCCAGCAGCAGGCGCGTGTCGCGCACCGCGCTCGCGTAAATCTCCGGCGTGGTCAGCTCCTCGACGCATGGCCCCAGGCAGCGATGAATGTAGTACTGCAAACAGGCGCGCGGATGATAGCGGGAGAGATCGACCTTGCAACTGGGAATCAGGAAGCTGCGGTGAATCAACTCAACCACGCGCCAGGCCAGGCTGCTGGGAAAGTAGGGGCCAAAGTAGGCTGCGTTGTCCTTGAGCAGGCGGCGGGTGACAAAAACTTTAGGATAGCGGTCGCCCATGGTGAGCTTGACGTAGGGGTAGCTTTTGTCGTCCTTGAGCAAAATGTTGAAGCGCGGCTTGCGCTGCTTGATGAGGTTGGTTTCGAGAGCCAGAGCCTCGGACTCGTTGCCGACAAGAATGTATTCGAGATCGACGGCCTCGCGCATCAGGGAGCCGGTCTTGGCGTCGGCCTGCGACGACTCCAACAGATAAGACCGAACCCGTGAGCGCAGATTGTTGGCCTTGCCAACATAGATGACCACGCCCTCGGCATTTTTGTAGAGATATACGCCGGGCTGTGTGGGCAGGGTGCGGATTTTTTCGTAAAGGTCCATAAAGCAGGGACTAGGGACTAGGGACTAGGGAATAGGTACTGGATAAGAGTGGTTTGCCAAAGCCCGCCACCTTCGCGGTGACTCGCCGACCCGTTGCTTTCTAGTCCCTATTCCCTAGTCCCTGTCTTTCACATTTTATCCAAGTGCCGGAATCCGCCGGTACTGACCAGCATGGAAAAGAAAATCAGAAAGTTGTAACAAGCGTGGACCAGTGTGCTGGCGGCCAACGAACGCGTAACCAGGCGCACCGCGCAGAGAATCATGCTGATCGTAATGAACAGGAGAAACAAACTCAGCGAATTGCCTTGCTGTTCAGTGTGGAGCAAGGCGAAGAGAATGCTGGTTGGAATGGAGGCGATCATCATGGCGAAGATGGACCATTGGGGGTGACCGTTGGCGTCGAGGGGGCGGGCGGGCCTGCCGGTGAATTTTTCAATTGTCCAGTCCCAGGCCGTGGCCAGGGACGGAAGCAGGAATCCGCGAAAGACAACCTCCTCAAAGAAGGGCGCAAAGGTAATGCCGAAGCCGAACATCAGCCACGCGGCGCCCGGGGAACGAAATATATCTACGATAGGGGCGTGCTCCGGCCCGGGAAACAGCGCGTCATTGAGCAGAGCGAGCGCAAAGCAGCCCACGGATATCGCCGGCAACCTCCAACCCAACCCGAGAGCCGTCGCGCCGCGCCAGTGAATTCCGGCAAAGAAGCTCTTGTTCCAAAGCAGCGAAAAGAGAGGGATGCTGAGAGCCAATGTGACGAGATAGAGGACTGCCTCCGTACCCAGAATGTAATGAATATTGGTCTTGATCTGATCCGCTGTTGAAACGCCATCCAGATGAAAGTACAGGGCGACCGCCATCAGCACCATCATGCACACAAACCCGATGAGCAGAAAGGCTGTCAACAGGGCGAGATGGCCAAGATGCGGAATACGCGCGGTCGGAACAACCTCGGGTTGTGACCAGGACTGAAAGAGTTCCGCTGGCGCTACAGAAATATTTTGCTCCGACTTGTGTGGTGTAGGTTCGAGGTCATTCATGGCAGCTCCGTCTTCTTTCTGCGGGTTGCGGATATTTTTGGGGTGGACGTTTTTGTGGTTGTGCGCTTGCTTGTGTTGGGCTTGCTGGTGATTGTTTGTTTAGGTGCGATATCAGGTTCGTCATTTCCCACCCTTTCCGCTAAAAGCTGCGGAAAGGATGGGGCACCCAACATTTGTGGAGCATCCGTTTCTGCCTCCTCCAGACGGCCGCTGCTGGAGGTGTAATAGCGCTTGAGAAACTGGCCGGTATAAGAACCGGGAGTGGCGGCTATCTTTGCCGGGCGTCCCTGGCCGACGATGCGGCCGCCATCTTCGCCGCCTTCGGGGCCCAGGTCGAGAATCCAGTCGGCGTTGCGGATGACGTCCAGGTTGTGTTCGATGATGATGACCGTGTTGCCCAGGTCGGTGAGCCGGTGGAGAACTTCGAGCAGCTTGCGCACGTCGTCGAAGTGCAAGCCGGTGGTGGGCTCGTCGAGCAAATAAAGCGTGCGTCCGGTCTGTCGCTTCGATAATTCGCGAGCCAGCTTCATACGCTGCGCCTCTCCACCGGAGAGCGTGGTCGCGCTCTGGCCCAGATGGACGTAGCCCAGACCCACATCAACCAGGGTTTGCAGCTTCTGGCGCACCTGCGGCACGTCCGCCAGCACGGTGAGCGCGTCTTCAATAGTCAGTTCCAGAATGTCGGCGATGGAGTGGCCATGGAATTTTACGGCCAGCGTTTCCTGGTTGTAGCGGCGCCCGTTGCAGATTTCGCACTGCACGTAGACGTCGGGCATGAAATTCATTTCAATCCGCCGCTGTCCATCACCCTGACAGGCCTCGCAGCGGCCTCCGCCCACGTTGAAGCTGAAGCGACCGGGCTTGTAACCGCGCTCGCGGGCCTCGGGCAGCATAGCGAATAGGTCGCGGATGGGCGAGAAAACCTGGGTATAGGTGGCCGGGTTGGAGCGCGGCGTGCGGCCGATGGGCGACTGGTCGATGCGCACCACTTTGTCAATCTGCTCAGCGCCGGTGATGGTGTCGTGCGCGCCGGGCTCCTCGCGCGAGCCGTAGATGCTCTTGGCCAGCGACCGGTAGAGAATGTCGTTGATCAAAGTGCTCTTGCCGCTGCCGCTGACGCCGGTGACCAGGGTCATCACGCCCAGAGGAATACGAATTGTCACGTCCTGCAGATTGTGCTCTCGCGCGCCGGTGATGGTGAGCCACTTGCCTGCCAGGGGCCGCGGATGGGCGCGTTGCAACATGCCGGATGCGCCGGAAAGATAGCGCCCGGTGAGCGACTCCGGACAGGCCATGATCTCCGCCGGCGTTCCCTGGGCAACGACCTGGCCGCCCAGCCGGCCGGCGCCTGGACCGAGGTCGAGAACATAATCGGCATGGCGGATGGTCTCTTCATCGTGTTCGACGACCAACACGGTGTTGCCTAGGTCGCGCAGCTTTTCCAAAGCTTGAATCAGCCGGTTGTTGTCGCGTTGATGGAGGCCGATGGAAGGCTCGTCGAGAACGTAGAGCACGCCGCGCAGCCGGGAGCCGATCTGCGTGGCCAGACGGATGCGTTGCCCTTCGCCGCCCGAGAGCGTGGCCGCGTTGCGGTCCAGCGAAAGATAAGTCAAGCCCACGGCGCAGAGGAACTCCAGCCGCTCGGCGATCTCGTGGCGGATGCGCTCGGCGATGAGCGACTGGCGTTCCGTGAAGTTCAGGTTGATGGCCGCCGAGAGAGCGCGGTTGAGCGGCAGGGCGGTAAAGTCGGCGATGGAGAGGCCGCCGATCTTGACCGCCAGCGACTCCGGGCGCAGGCGCTTGCCGCGGCAGACGGGGCAGGGCGTGGCGGACATGTAGCTCATCATCGACTCGCGATAGGAATCGCTGCGCGCCACCTCAATGCTGTCGCGTAAAAAATTCAGGATGCCGTGAAAGCCGGTGCGCGGGCCTTCGCCTTTGGGCGGGCCGTAGACCAGAAGGTGCTGCTGGCGCGGGGGAAGCTCCTCGAAGGGCGTCTGGAGATCGATTTTGTAGCGGTCGGCGGCCAGATGAATGAGCTTGAGCATGTACTGCGAGGTGGAACCGGGGCCGAGACCGTCCAGCAGCGGCTTTGACCAATCGGTGATGACCTTGGCGGGGTCAAGATCATAGAGCGACCCGAGGCCGTGGCACTCGGGACAGGCGCCGAAGGCGGAGTTGAAGCTGAAGCTGCGCGGCTCCAGCCGAGGCACGTCGAGTCCGCAATCGGGACAGGCCATGGAGGAGGAGAACATCTGCTCTTCTCCGCTTGCAACTGCCACCAGCACCAGACCATTGGCCAGTTGCAGAGCCTTGGCGACGGCCAGGTCGAGGCGTTTTTCCACAGACGGCTTGCCGGGGGGAAGCGGGGGCGCGTCGGCAGGAGAAATCTTGAGCAGGATGCGGTCGACAACCGCTTCGATGGTGTGGTTCTTGCGGCGGTCAAGCAGCACCGGCTCGGAGAGGTCCATCAACTCGCCGTCGACGCGGGCGCGAAAGCCCTGCCGGTCAAGCTGGTCAAGCAGCTCCTTGAATTCGCCCTTGCGCCCGCGAACGATGGGAGCCATCACGGTGACACGCTCGCCGCGGCCCTGCTCCAGGATGCGCTGGACAATTTGATCGGCCGTCTGGTGTGCGATGGGCCTTCCGCAGTTGGGACAGTGGGGCGTGCCTATCGAGGCGTAGAGCAGGCGCAGGTAATCGTAGATTTCGGTGATGGTGCCGACCGTGGAGCGCGGGCTGCGGCTGGTGGTTTTCTGCTCGATGGAGATGGCCGGCGAGAGTCCCTCGATGGAGTCCACATCGGGCCGCTCAATCTGGTCGAGAAACTGGCGCGCGTAGGCCGAGAGCGTCTCCACGTAGCGGCGCTGGCCCTCGGCATAGATAGTGTCAAAGGCCAGCGAGCTCTTGCCCGAGCCGCTGAGCCCCGTGACCACCGTGAGGGTGTTGCGCGGGATGCGCACGTTGATGTCGCGCAGATTGTGCTGGCGCGCCCCGCGCACCGAGATGTGAGTGATGGGCATGAGGGAAATCGAATGTCCGCAAGCAGCGCCGGGCTAGAGTTTTTTGTGGCTGCCGTCGCAAAGAACCGGATTGGCGCTGTGTTTGCAACCGCAGAAATAAGCGGTTTTGGTTTCAGTGGCATCGAACTTTACCGGCGTAAACCCGGTGCCCTTGTGGCTGCCGTCGCAGAAGGGCTGGCCGGCGCTCAGGCCGCAGGCGCACCAGTAGTAGCTTTTGCCGGCTTCGACTTCGACGGCGTAGGGACTCTTTTGGGCAATGGTTGGTTCTGGCATGGGGAATTCTCCTTAAAGCTGGTAGAGATATTATCGCCGATTGCGGAGACTAGTTCTGCGGATTGCTAGGCGGTTGTCCCGGCTGTGGGCGTTGCTGCATCATCTGCTGCTGCATCTGCTGCGGGGAAAGCGGCGGCCTGCCGGGCCGGATGGTTGGTTGGGCCGGTTGCGGCTGCTCATCCGAGTCGGTGTCTTCATCCCTGGCCGGGGCGGGACTTACGGCTGCCGTTGCAGTGCCGGTATGGCGAAGGGTGAGCACGATCTCTCGCGGAGTTCCCTGGCCCTGATCCCCGATCATGACGACGTTGTAACCGGAGCCTTGCAGAATCTGGCTGAGCACGTCGCGTGCGGGGCCGGGTCCGAAGACGCCAAAAACTCGCTGGTCGGTATCGAATCCTTCCACTTTAGCGCCGGTTGCCGTGGCTACGTCCTGAAGAATCTGCGCAAGGCTGGAGTTGGCGGCGTCGATGCGCAAGCCCTTGCTGTCCCACGTAACCGAGGCGGGGGTGGGTTTTTCATTGGCTGGCCACTTTGGAACTTCGGGCACGGGAGGCGTTGCCGGCGCAGCCACTGCCTGGGGCGCCGGGGATTGTACCTTGGCCGCGACCGAAGGCTTGTGGGGATGAGCCGTCTTGAGCGCCGGGGCAGGGGTTGCCGGCGTTTGCGCACACAGAATCTGCGCCCCGCCCAGAGTCACGAAAAGAACTGCGGCGAAAAACACCAGCAGTGCAAACCCCCGCGCGCGAAGAAACTGGAGCGAAACCGGCGAGTTGAGCGGGAGGTGAGTGCGCATGGAAACGATCCTTGGCCCCGGCAGTTGAATCTCTATGCCGGGGTATTATGGTTGTTTTCCGGCAGAAGCTTCGCCGCGCGGAAGCGCCATCCGGGGGCGGCATTCCATTGCCGCACTACAATAGACTAACAGTGGCCCGCGGACGCTCATACAAGAGATTTCGCGTGCCGGAGAGGGTTCAACCGATGCGCCTCTGCTGGAAGGGTTTTGCCGCGCTAATGTTTTTGTTGGCAGGTTTACTTGCGCCTCTGGCCGCCCGCGCCACAAGTTGCACCACGCAGGCCGAGTTGTTGCCGCAGGACCGCGATGAGCTGACGGCGGCCGGGGCACGGCTGGCCGTGGCCGTGGCTGAGCAGGATTTTGATGCGCTGAAGGCCGCCCTGCTGCCCGCCCTGGCCCAGGACTGGGAGGGAATGCGCGGGGTGGTCGAGTCTTCAGCGTCGCTGATGAAGGGCGGGCAGATTCAACTGCGCAGCCTCTATCTGCTGGACGCAACCAGCCTGGCCACGCAGGCTGATACGCAGTTTTTCTGCACCAATGCCAGCGGTTCGCTCACTGTGACCCTGACCATGCGAGCGCTGCCACCGGGCCGGTACGCCGTGGTGCTGGCCGATGCGGCTGGAGCGCCCTACGCAGGCCAGTTGGGCTTCATCCTGGTCTGGAACGGTCCCGCATCGGGTTGGAAGCTGGGCGGCCTGACCGTCCGGCCCGGAGCTATGGACGGGCAGGACGGCGTCTGGTGGTGGACGCACGCCCGCGAACTGGCCAGGTCGGATCAATCCTGGGCTGCCTGGTACGCCTACGAGACCGCGCGGATGCTGCTGCTGCCGGTGGATATTCTCTCTTCGCCCAACCTGGAAAAACTCGGAAGCGAGCAGTCAGCGATTAAGAATTCTCCGCGAGACGCATTTCCTATGACGCTGCCGGACGGCCCGCGCACCTGGAAGATTGACGCCGTGCAGTTCGACCCGACGCTGCTGCACGCCGACCTGGCCGTGGCCTACGAATCGCTTGGAATCACCGATCCAGCGGCGCAGCGGACGGAAGCCATTGCGGTGTTGAGCGCGTTTTTGAAAGCGAAGCCGGAACTGCGCCAGAACTTTCATGGGTTGTGGGCCTACGCGGTAAAGGACGGCAAGCGGACGCCGGTACTCGAACTGCCCATGGTACAGATACCGTAAGAACATTGGTCCGTGGATAGTGGTCAGTGATCAGTTTTGTACTCCATCCTTTCCGCGTTTTGTGTAGGAAGGATGGGAAACTGTAAAACCAGTTGGTCTCTTTCAGGATTAATCAAGAATAAGAAAGGAAGAAGTCAATGCCAGCCATCATCGATCTGCGTTCGGATACGGTTACGCGGCCCACGGCCCAAATGCGCGCGGCTATGGCCGCTGCAGAGGTGGGCGACGACGTGTACCAGGAAGACCCAACGGTCAACCTGCTGGAGCGGCGCGCGGCGGAGAGATTCGGTCGCGAGGCTGCGCTCTTTGTGCCCTCTGGCACCATGGGCAACCAGATCGGCATTCGCCTGCATACGCAGCCGGGCCAGGAGGTGATCGCCGAGTCGCGAGCGCACATTCTGGATTGGGAGATGGCCACGACGGCGGTTTTCTCCGGATGCCTGGTGCGCGCCGTCCCCGCCGAGCGCGGCATCCTGACCTGGAAGCACATTGAGCCGGCCATCTATGCGCGCGGCGCCTTTCGCGCGGCCACCGGATTGATTGAGATTGAGAACACCGCCAACCTTGCCGGCGGTACTGTAACGCCGCTGCCAGTGATGCAAGAGATTTGGGCTGGGTCAAAAGAGCGCAAGCTCCCGGTGCATCTGGACGGAGCGCGCATCTTCAACGCGGCCACGGCGCTGGGCGTCGATGTGAAGGAGCTGACCAGCGGCTTCGACACGGTGATGTTCTGCCTTTCGAAGGGACTGGGCGCGCCGGTCGGGTCGATGCTGGTTGGCTCGGCGGAGCTGATGGCGCGGGCGCGGCTTTATCGAAAAGCCTTAGGCGGCGGAATGCGCCAGGCGGGCGTGCTGGCTGCTGCGGGGCTGATTGCGCTTGAGCAGGGACCGACGCGATTGCACGAGGACCACGCCAACGCGCGTCTGCTGGCCGAGGCGCTGGCGAAGAATGAGCATGTCTCCATTGACCTCAACTCGGTGGAAACCAATATCGTGGTTTTCCGGCTGAAGGGAGTGAGCGCGACCGATGTGGTGGCGCGATTGAAGGCGCGCAACATTCTTGCCAGCGCCTTTGGTCCGGATGCCATTCGGCTGGTTACGCACCTCGATGTGGACCGCGTGGCGTGCGTAACGGCAGCCAAGGCGCTGGCCGAGGAGATCAAGGCGGCAGGTAAAGCGGCGTGAAGACTCTCTAATCGCAGATACAAGACCTTCTAGATTCCCAGGTTAGACGCGATGAAACCGTGCCGAACCTGGGGTACCCGAACTGATCACTGATCACTGTTCTTACGGCTCCAGCAGAATCTTCCCGGTCGTCTTTCGTGCTTCCAGATCGATCTGCGCCTGCGCGGCCTGAGAGAGCGGATACACGAACTCCGTGCGCAGCTTGAGTTCGCCCTTGGCGGCCCAACTCAGCACATCGCTGGCTCTCCATTCCAGTTCCGCGCGCGTGGCCACATAGTGCCACAGCGTGGGGCGGGTGATGAAGAGCGACCCTTTGCCGCTGAGCTGAATCAAGTCAAAGGGCGGAACCGGCCCGCTGGATGCGCCGAACAGGGCCAGCAGCCCGCGTGGGCGCAGGCAGTTCAGGCTGCCTTCAAACGATGTCCGGCCCACCGAGTCGTAGACCACATCGACGCCCTTGCCGCCGGTCAGCCGCTTGACCTCCTCCACGAAGTCCTTTTCCATGTATAGAATCACATCGGCGGCGCCCGCCTCGCGCGAGAGCTTCGCCTTGGCCGCGGTGGAGACGGTGGTAATCACGCGCGCTCCCAGCCGCGAGGCCATCTGCGTCAACAGCAGCCCCACGCCACCGGCCCCGGCGTGAACCAGAGCCGTGTCGCCTGCTTTGAGCGGATACGTCGAGTGGGAAAGGTAATGTGCCGTCATGCCTTGCAATAGCGCAGCCGCGGCCTGCTGCATGCTTAGTCCCGCTGGAACCTTGACCAGCGAAGCTGCCGAAACCAGCGCGTACTCTGCGTAGCTGCCCAGCACGCTGACCGAAGCCACTGCATCGCCGGCGGCAAAGCCGGTCACGCCCGGACCCAGCTCCTCCACGGTGCCGGCCGCCTCGCTGCCCGGCGTCAGCGGCAGCGCCGCCTTATAGACGCCCTTGCGGAAGTAAATTTCGATGAAGTTGACCCCCACAGCTTCCACGCGGATCAACACCTGCCCCGGCCCTGGCTGCGGGATGGGCAACTCGGCCAGCTTCAATACCTCCGGCCCGCCTGTTTCGTGAATCTGGATGGCTTTCATCGCAAGTTCAGGATGAACCCTGAGGGCGTGCGGGTGCAAGGGGCGTATTTGCGTAACCGTTCATCGGTGTTTCTTCATTTTCTGAACAATCTTGATCGTTCCGTCCACATTCACTTCATAAATGGCGATTTCCGTTCCGATGTATTCAGGAATCGACGGCTTTCGAGCAAGAACGTGAAATACGTCCGTGTCCTCCGGAACGTTGCTCAGGACATGGGAGTGCACTCCCCCAGCCACTGTTGCTCCAGCAGGAATCGGCCCTCCGCTGGGAATGAGTCCTTTGTGCAGTTGGCGTTTTTCGATGATTGTTTGACCATCCGCCGAGACCAGATAACGTACATCAGCCCCAAGCGGATATAAGTCCTGATCTGTGGGCGCGGGAACAAGGTAAATGTAAAGCTGATTCTCCGGAGCAGGAAGAACTGCCAAGTTATATTGCCGGTTCACTCCTTGAAAAACCTTGAGTGCGTTTTCGATTCCTTTGGCGGCGAAAAGATAGAATCCAGTATCCCTCTGCGGCGTTTCAAACGGCTTGATAGAGAATTCCTGGAGCGTCTTGCCCTGTGTCGCCAGCGCTGCAATTAGGAATGCGTCGCGGCTTTCATTCAGGCGGCCAAAGGCCACCTCCCAGCCCGCATCCGTTTTGCGTGCAATATAGCGTCCAAGATTTTCCTTGGCAGGATGCGTCGCCATCACTGCATCGCTTGCGTGCCAGGCCGCCTGATCGTATTCGTAGAGCATGCGGCCTCGCGCTGTAATCGCAGCCAGGTCGCTGTCGGAGGGAATCGTATCCTGTTGTGCATATGTAAACGCGGAAATGAGAATTACAAATCCAAAGAATACAAGCTGTCTGATACGTAACATGAGGGCTCCCAGAACGTCTGATTGGCGCCTGTGGAAGTATATATCGAAACAGATCGAGTATGCCTGTGAAGCATCCTATCCGGTCAGTTTGGCAGATGCTAAACGGTTCAGGCTGATGCCCTGCTCGGCCGCCTCCAGCGCCAGCGCCCGGTGCACCTGCGGCGGAATGCGGACGCGAAACTCGCCACTGTATCGTTTTTCTGCCAGTGGTGTGGGCGGAACTTCGTCGTTGGCGATCATATCGGCCACAGTCGCGGCCACAACCTTACGGATGCCAGCAAGCGCCGTCTCCGGAGCCGAGGCCAGCCAGCTCAGTGAAGGAAACTCCGCGCACAGGGCTAGATATTCACCGTCCTCCGCCGACCAGGTGACGCGATAAGTGTAGTGGTCAAGGCTCTTATGGCTCATTGCGAATTCTCCTTTGTGTCGTCTCCGTCGATGCTGCCTTTCTCGTGCAATCTCTCCACGGCCAATAAAACTTGCCGGACCTGATAAGGCTTCGCCTTGCCTTTGTCATTCTGAATATTCACGCGCGGGTCTCCAGGCCAGGGAGTCTTGAAAACCGCATGGCTGGACGCGTTCTGGCGAGGCTCGCCGAAAAAAGCCACACAGACCTTGTACAAATCCGCAAAGCGAATCTGCGCCGGGCTGCTGCGCATTTTTTCGAGAATTTTGGCAATCTCCGCCACAACAAGCATGGTATCAATAGTGGCACCACTCTGCAAGTAGAGTTTATGTAGAACGCGAATCAGAAAACCCAAAATGGAAACCAACAAACACCAAGCCCCGCCCGGACAATGCCAGGCGGGGCTGATTTTTTCCCTATTTTCTATTCCCTAATCCCTGAACCTTTCGACAGAACGCGCGGCTCTTCCGATACGCGCAGGCACACCATGCTCTCGATGCTATACGGCGTGCGCTGCCGGCCGGCGTAGAAGAGGCGCACCTGCAACTCGCCCAGAAGGCCGATGGCC
>Ga0326727_10012289_pt1 | contig 19547 bp, 19 predicted proteins | sample MB2enrmetagenome_FD_207643 | JGI IMG/M metagenome (GOLD analysis project Ga0326727, IMG submission 207643) | Lab enriched peat soil microbial communities from McLean, Ithaca, NY, United States - MB29MY | ecosystem: Environmental > Terrestrial > Soil > Wetlands > Peat | place: USA: New York...
CGGCGCGGCAAAGTGCCGCAGATCGAGGATCTCGAAGGAAGCGCCTGATGCCATGCTTCTCCTCTGACGGCAGTGAAAAGTGATCAGTGGTCAGTGGTCAGCGTTTCGTGGTCTTAAGCGATTGCAACATGCCATAGAGCATTTTCCCGACTTCGTGCGATAGACATTCCGTCTCTTCCAGCATTTTCGGATCACCCATCTTAAGCGTACGAGCGATTTCCAGTTGGGTTTGCAATTCAAAGTTCGAGCCGCGTGCGATTCCTATGAAATTCTTGAACTCGCCGGTGCTTTGCCTTCCTTGTCCTTCCGCTATATTGCTCGGAATAGTGACTGCCGCACGCCGGATTTGACTGGTAAGACCGTACAACTCTTCGCGTGGAAAGTCCTTGGTCAGACGATAAATCGCCACAGCTAGTTGTATCGCACGCTGCCAAACAAGCAAATCCCGAAACGACTGCGCCATAAGACCCCTTTCTGACCCTCACGCAAGATTATCGTTCACTGACTACTGATCACTGACAACTTACCGGCTGCCCACCATGTAGACCACCAGGCCCTGCTCCGGCCAATTGAAAAGTTGCTCATAGTGCCTGTCTCCCAGCAACTCTTCGAGCGCGGCCGTAGTGTGCAAGTCCACGCCACCTTTACCGGTCACCTGCGCCACCAGCAAGTGCTGTCGTTCCGGCACGCCTTTCACGGTGTAGTTGACCACCTCGCGATTGCGGTAGAAGGAGAGGCCAAACTCGACGTCGCGCCGGACGCGAAAGACGGCCACCGTTTCGACGCCGGGGGCGGAAGCGGTCAACTGTTCGGCCAGCGGGCGCGCGGAGTAGGAGCGATCCAACAGGTGAATCACCTGCTTGGATTCACCGATTGCCGGAATGTTGAAGAACGGGCCGATGCCATAGAGATAAAAGACCAGCACAATCAACACCATGGTGGTAACCAGGCGCAACCGGGCCGCGCCGAAGCCTTTGACCACGACAATAATCAGCAGAGCCGCGCCCAGGGAGGCCACCAGGGCCGCGATAAGCGCCGGCCACGGGGGCATCACTCGAATGCAGTCACCGATAAACTCGCGGATGAAGGTAAAGAACTGGGGGACACCCAGCGCAGGCAGGGGCGGCATCTGCGGGCCATGGGCCACAAACCAGGGCATCAGCAGCGCAACCATGGTCATCACGCCGCAGACCGTCGCGTGGCTCACCAGCACCCAGAGGCGGATTCCCTGCTGACGGCGCCGGGCTATAAAGTCGCCGGTAAGAATAGTAATGGGCGGAATGGAGGGCAGAATGTAGCCCGGCAACTTGGATTCCGAGAAGGAGAAAAACACGATGGGAATCAGAGCCCAAAGAACGAGAAACTCCGGAAAGGCTTCGCCGGGCCGGCTAGCGTTCGGCTGGGTTGGCTCCCAATCGTCGTCTTCTTTTCCTTTGAAGAAGCCCAGGTAGATAAACGCGAAGGGAACGAAGATGAAGGTGAAATTGAGCAGGACCATCCAGCCTGATTTGTCAAGATCATGCCATCGCTTGACCTGCGTAGCAATGCCTAACCAAATTAATGCGACCGCAAACAGGATCCTGAGCAGAATGGCTATAGGTTCCGCTTCTATGGTAGAGCGTATGAACACAAAAACGAACCATCCCAGTACATTCGCCAGGATTATCCTTCCCCAGAAGCTTGCCCGGTTAATCTGGCCCTCGAATGACCACATGCTGGCCAAGTATGGCCAGATACTGGTCCAGGATGCCATGGGGTGGCGTATTCGCCACTCGCAGAACGAGGTGCGGATGCCGTCGATGAGCGCGCGCACCGAGATTACCGTCCAGGGCATCAAGGCCAGCAGCACCACCACCAGGTAGTACCAGAAGGGGTGTTGGTGCTCATAGCGGTCGGTGGCAAAGCGTTCCAGATTATGTTCCAGAAAAAAAACGCGGAAAAAGTCCGGATTCTGATGCTGCACGGCGATGAACCAGGGCAGCACGATGGCGAAGTAGAGCAGCACACCCGGCCACCATATCGACCGCCATAGCAGTGACCACTCGCGGCGCAGGAAGGCAAAAGCGACCACAATCGTGATGGCCAGAACCGGCGCCACCGGCCCTTTGGCCAGTGTGGCCACGCCGGTGAAGAAGTAGATGTCGAAGAGCCAGAACTTGGAGTCCGTTTCGTACCAGGCGTACCAGCCCAGCAACCCGATGGCTAATGGCGCCGCCATCTGCATATCCGTTGAGGCGCCGCGGGAAAAGCCGAGGATGCCGGCGCAGGCCACCGTAATCAGCGCCGCATCCAGATGGCCGCCGGGGCGGAATCGCCGCATATGCAGGTAGATGAGCGCCACCATGATGAAGGCGAAGGTAGCCGAGGGCAGGCGCGCCACCCAGTCATGCACGCCGAAGTCCTGAAAAACGAACATCGCCCGCCAGTAGTAAAGCGCTGGCTTCTCAAGCCATGGCTTTCCATAAAGATAGGGAGTGACGCATGCGCTCAGCTTGCTTTTGAGCGTGTGCGCCGAATCGAACCGGCCGAGCATCTCGTGCGCTATCTGCGCATAGCGGGGCTCATCGGCCCCCACCAGGCCCAAGCCGTCGCCGCCGAAGAGCGGAGTCAGCCCGTAGGTTATAAAGAAGATTGTGAAAGCAAGAAAGAGAACCGCTTCGCAAACGCCTCGCCAGGGGGGGAGACGCCAACGCAGTTCTTCGGGCGAATCCGGATTGGGTGGCTTCAGAAAAGGTTCCAAATAGCCGATAGCCCAACCAGGCAGCCAATTGCGTCGGCGTGCGGGCGAGTCCGGAGCGGATGGTTCCCGAAAAGGTTCCACGACCAGTGTTTCTCCAACGGAGCCATTGCTTGCTTCATAAAGGCAAGCGTTCCCGGTTCCGGTCAGAACCAATGGGCGGACCTGACCGCTTCGGTTTGGGTTCCGCGCTTCCTTGAAACGCGGAGATTGTACTGCGCCTCGACAGGGTCAAGGCTAACAGATTCGGGAGGAATTGGGATGGGCTTACTGGCCTTCCATCCCCGCTTCCGGTTGCGGCGCGGCCGCCTTCTGCCGCTTGCGCTGCCGGTCCATCAACTCGTCAATGCGCGCCTGAAAGCGGCCCGAGCGGTCGGCAAGGAAGCTGAGTTCGGGCACATGGCGCACGCCCATCCGCTCCTTGAGCTCATAGCGGATGTATCCCTTGGCGGCTTCCAGGCCGGCCACCGTCTCTTCTTCCGCTTTGGCAATGTCCTTGACGGCGCTGTCCACGGCCACATACACCCGTGCCGACTTGCCGCCGGGATTCAACGCCACCTCCGTGACATAGCAGAGGTTGATGCGCGGGTCCACCAGCTCGCCCTCGATGAGAACGCCAATCTCCACGCGCAGCGTCTCCGCCACACGGTCCTGATGGTGCTTGCGCCCCCTGTGTTCCGGCATGGCTCCCTCCTGTCCGGGCAAACAATCAGCATAGCAGAGGAGAGGACAGGTATCCCCGCACTCCAGGCTCTTTGAACCTGCCACCAGTCGTCCTCTGGCGCATTTGCCTCCGATTGGCGTTCATCCGCCCTAGGGCCTGTTCACACTACCCAGACGGATGGCGCTCCACCCCATCGCGCAAAGACCGTGCGCTGGGGACCCCGGGCTGCGTGTGAAAATCGGGTCAGACGAAGCCGAGCCCGAAGGCTGTGGCGGGTCCACCGTCGAGGGCGAGAATGAAGTATGGCCCGATTTTCGCCGCAGCCCGAAGGGACGGGGCCAATTCCCCTCATCTCTTCGTCAATCGTCGCTAGGATACACCCGGTATCCGTCGCTCCTCATTCCTCGATCTGAGAACAATTGGCTCCCGTCGCCGCCACCTGGGTAGTGTGAGCAGACCCTGGCCTGAACTGGCGATTGCCGATTCGCGCGCTCGGAAGATTTTTTCGGGAATCGATTCCGATTGCCTCTCTTTCACCGGTGCGCTATCCTAAGCAAGTTTCCTGACGCGTTGAACTGATATTCCCCAGTTGCATGCCAGGATCGGAGGTCTATAGCATGTCCCTGCGTTTACTAGCGAACTATGCCGCTTGTGCCGTTTTACTGGCGGCTTTCGAAGCTGCCCTGTTGGCGCAAACCGTGCCCGCGCCGACCGCCTATACCGTCACAACAACCAGTTCTATCTTTGGACCGCCGCAAATCGTGAAGACCTACCGGCTGGGATCGAAAGTACTGGTGGAGCAGTTCAGCGCGACGGACCCGAAGGCCGCTCATGCGCTCAGCCTTTACGATCTCACGACACACAGGAATCTTTCCTGGTCATTGCCCGACAACTCCATGGGCTGCGCGAGCGGAACCTTCTCCGGCGATTGGGGCGATCCCTACGCCGGTGCTGCAGATCTGATTGGCCCCGGCGCCAAACAGGTGGGCACGGAGACGATTCATGGGATCGCGACCAAGGTTATGGAAGGTTCCGCGGGCGGAGCCACGGTAAAGGCATGGGTGGATACAAAATACGGAATGGTTGTCAAGGCGCAGTTGAGTCAGGCGGGCAGCCCTCTGAAAACCGTCTCGGAGGTGACGAATATAAACCTGGCCCCGCCGCCGGCTTCGACCTTCACGATTCCGGCAAGCTGCGCCGCCGCCGCTGCCGCCCCGCTGCCGCCCACTGAAGCGGAGCGCATTGCCGCCGAGACCGGCGACAGCGCCGGCAGCTATGTCAATGCCATCTACGGGCCCGGCTCAAAGAACTCCTGTGCCGTGATCCTGCGCGTGGTTCGCGCCGGAAGCATGACTCCCATCACAAACAGGCTCCAGGTGGCCATCGACACCACCTACAACGTCGACAATCCGCCGCACTACGTCTCTGGCATGGGCGTCGACGGTTCACAGACATTTTCCGGCGGCGGCATTCACGAGATCACCAATCAGATTCACAACGGCACAGTGCGCCTCGGTATTCCGCCTGCCTACTTTATGCTGGATGTGAATCTGATGAAGCCCGGCACCGGCGCAAGCGAGGCACTCATCTATCGCCAGTGCTTTACGCCCACAACCATTCTTCTCTTTGTGGTTAAGGATGCCGATAACCCCTCCGCTGGCGGTGACTTTCTGTGGGTCAAGTCAGGCAAGTACGCGACACTCCCGCACTGATCTTGAAAGTTGCAAGCTAGTCGCGTACTCTACTTTTGTAGCCAGGGAACAGCGCAACTTTGACCCTGATTCCATCTCTCACTTTTCCGATTCATTCCCCGAAAGGAAAATCGAAGCGATGAAACTGACCACTTACCTCAACTATGGCGGCAACTGCACCGAGGCTCTCCGTTTCTACGAAAAGCACCTGGGCGGAAAAATTGTCTCCATGTCCACCCAAGATCAAATGCCGGGCGCGAAAAACCTGACGCCGGAACAGGCCAAGGCGATCCTCCACGCCCGCATCATCATCGGAGACACGCTGATCATGGCCAGCGACGCACCGCCCGACCGCTATCAGCCCATGTGCAGCGTCTACCTTTGTCTTTCCGTCGACTCCAACGAGGAAGCAGAGCGCCTATATGGCCTGCTCTCCGAAGGCGGCGAGATCTTCATGAAAATGGAGGAGACCTTCTTTGCCTTCCGCTTCGCCATGCTCCGCGACAAGTTCGGCACGTCGTGGATGATCATTCGCGAAAGACCCATGCCTCGGGCCACTTGAGAATCTGTCCTGCACTTGGACCGGGCGAAGGACACTGACTCCAGCATTCCCTGTTCTTTCAGTTCTCCAGGTAGTCCCAAAAGGCGTCGGCCAGTTCCGCGCCGTGTTCGTTGAGGATGCGGCGGGCGGAGCGCTCCACCTCTTCGATGAGCCCGTGCAGGTAGTCGCGGGAGCGGGAGATGGCCACCACGCCGAGAGTGGCAGACTGCCAGGTCACCGCCTCGTCCATCTCCGCCACCGAGACGTTGAAGCCTTGGCGAATCTGGTCCTTGAGAGAGCGCACCACCTGCCGCCGGTCCTTGAGCGACTGGGCGTGCTCGATGCGGATTTCCAGCGTCAGATGGGCGACAGGCATGGCATCAAAGGACTTACACCGACAGTGTAAGGCCAATCCTGGCCGCCGGGAGTATTTTTTCTTTGCGGCCGGCTCTAATCGGCAAATTGCGCCAACTGCTCTGCCGTCGGTTTGGGGGTAAAGATGCTGACCACAATCATGGCAGTGACGGCGGCAAAAAGCGCCGGAAAGATGGCGGCGTCGCTGTTGTCGGCCAGAATGTGCGGAAAGCGATCCCTGACAGCATGAATGTCCCAGACCAGAGTGACCAGCGTTCCCGCTCCTATGGCGGCCACCGCGCCCCAGGCCGTAACCCGTTTGGAGAAGAAGGCCGCCAGCACCACCGGGGTCAGCGATGCGGCATAGACGGTGTATGCCCACAGCATGGTGTGGATCACGCTCTCGGCGTGGAGCGACTGGTAGAGCGCCCAGCAGCCCAGCAGCACCACCGCCAGCCGCGAGACGATCAGAACGCGTTTATTCGACGCTCCCGGCGCAATGTAACGCGAAAAGACGTCGTTGACCAAGTTGGTAGCCGGCGAGAAGAGGTAGTTGGAGGCCGCCGACATCACCTGTGCAAAGACCGCTCCCAGCAGCAGCGCGCCCATCAATGCGGGCAGCCCATGGCGCGCCGTGTAGGGGATGATCTCGTGGGGCAACTTGGCCACCTCGCCCGAGGAGTGGTAGAGAGCCGTGCCAAAGACGGCGATGCAGACGATCAGCGTCTCCAGCAGGATTGCGCCCAAAAACCATCCCACCACCGAGAGGCGCGCGTCCCGCTGCGTTTTGGCCGAGAAAAACTTCTGATACATCACCTGGTTGCCCAGCAGCAGCAGGAGGGTGGGCACCAGAAATTCCAGTCCCCGGATGACTCCGAAGCTCACCGGTTGCAGCACATGGTCGGGACTCATCCGATAGTTGCCCAGCAACTGGAAGTACTCCGGCGGAAGCGCATGATGCAAGCCAGCCCAGCCGCCCGCTTTGAAGTAGAGCATGGGCGCGGCCACAATGCAGATGCACGTGACCATCGAGCCGATCACCATGTCCATGTAGGCCACCGACGACATCCCGGCCAGCGCCGTGGTGAAGATGACGAAGGCTGCAATGATGTAGGTGCCCATCACCGGCGACAGCGTCTCGGGAAAGATCAGGTGCAGCACGTTGCCGCCGCCGGTGAACTGGTAGCTGGCTATCCCCACATAGGCGAAGAGGATGGCGATGGTGCCCAGCACACGCGCCGTCTGGTTGTAGCGAGCCTCGAGCAGATCGGGCAGGGTAAACTGGGCGAATTTGCGCGCCCGCGGCGCGATGAAGTAGATGAGCAGCAGCGCCAGCCAGCCCCCGGCCGGCTGCCAAAGCGCGGCAAAGCCATTCGCGTACGCGTTTGCCGCCCCGCCAAAGAGCGATCCGCCGCCTATCCACGAGCTCAGCAGCGTGAGCACCAGCACGATGGCCGGCAGCGAGCGCCCGGCCACAAGATAATCGGCCTTGGTCTTTACCTGGGAGGTGCGATAGAGCGCAACCGATAGCAGCGTAACGACAATGACGGCCAAAACAGCCACATAAAGATAAGACATGCGCGGGATTCCTCGCCGGCGTTCAGGATATCCGCCAGTTTACCGGATGCGGGCGTCGCCCGGCGCGGCCGCCTAAATCAGATTCCATTTGACCCCAATATAACAACTTGGTAAACTGTATATGCGGGGTGGAGCAGCCCGGTAGCTCGTTGGGCTCATAACCCAAAGGTCGCTGGTTCAAATCCAGCCCCCGCAACCAAAATCCCCCATCAACCCACGCAACAGCACAGTGGAGCAATTCCGCCGCTACTGCCCCTATTTTCACCATGTGCCGCAGTTGGAGCCGGACGCCTCTTAGTTAACCACCGGCCCGGCGGCCAGGTCAGTTTCCATCTCTCCCGCGCGCATTTCTCCCGCACGCCTCAATGCCTTAGTTGCAATGAATGGTGAAGTAGATCCCTAGATCGGCTTTATTGGGAGATTTGGTTGTGAGCGTGATCGAGCCTTTAAAGTCTTTGAATTTCGGCGTGTTTGCGCCCATCTCCCATGGTTCGGAGACAAAAACAGGGGAATTGGCCGTGGGAATCTTGACCTTCATTACAGCGGATACACCATCATCGCTGCGCTGTGTGAAATAGCTGACCTCGGTGGGCTCCGTGGAAAGCAGCGTCCAGGTGAACTTCAAGTTGACCGGGCATGAACCCTTGTAGTCATTCTCGGGATGCTTCAAGAGCACGCCATTGGCGTACATCGATCCTCCCACCACGCTGACAGTCGCCGGCGTGGCCTCTGGCGGGGCTTTGGGATGAGGTACGTTAGCCTGGGATCGAGCGAACTGGCTGATCGCAAAGCAGAAACAAATCGCGATTACGCGCGTAAAATTGCTGGTTTTCATCTTCTCTCCGTTTGGTCTTTTCGCAATTTTAGCGTATTGCGCGGAAAGCGGGGCAATAACCCCACTTTCCGCATTCATCGGCCGTTTATAGTCTCGTCCGATTCGAGCCGATTCAGTTGCCTTATCTGCAGTGCATGGTGAAGTTGATCTTCTGCTCGACCTTGTTGGGAGAGTCGATAACCAGTTCTTCCCAGCCCTTGAAGTCTTTGAAGGTTGGGTCGTTATTCGCGCCCAAGTCCCATGTCGTGATGACATCCTCCGAGGTGTTGGCTTTCGGCAGGTCCTTATGTCCGGCGGGAGCTTTGGCGCCATCGCTCCGGTCAAAGTGATACTTGATTTCGACAGGCGCCGTGGCAAGAACGCCCCATGCGAATTGCAGCTTTACGGGGCATGCGCCAATATAGTCAAAGTTTTTTACAATTTTGTTGTCAACGGTCAATGCCCATCCGCCAATCCGGACAGTCGCTTTGCCCATAGGCGCGGTGGTCTGTGCGTGAGCGAGCTGGCTGATTAACGCTAGACAAAAACAAAAAGCGATTGCGCGTACAACGTTACTGGTTTTCATCTTTTTCTCCTTTGATGCGGTATTTTTGTTTTGGTTTTCCGGCCATGAGCCAATGCCGGTTGTGCAGAGGTCATTCACCTCCATTTGCATGTCTTTCTCTCACCTGCTCAGAGCAAGATTTTTTCTTTTCTTCGCTCGCCAGCGCGGGAGGCGGCCACTTGCTTACTCGCTGCTTTCGCGGCCGGAACGCCGCGGAGTAAGATGTTCATGCATCGCCCCTCATGAACCGGCGTTCACAAACCCGCTACCGTTCCCAATAGAACTCCAGGAGGGGGTGCAAGGTCTTTAATTTTGGAATGAATTTTTCTGAAGAGTTGTGAAGGTTTTTATGTTATTGAACGCGAAGGAGTTGTATCGTTTCGACGGATTTGAATTGGACCCCGTCCGGCGCGTCCTGTCGCGGGCGGATGAGCCGATATTGCTTACGCCGAAGGCCTTCGATGTTCTTGCCTACCTGGTTTTGAACCCCGGGCGGGTGGTGACCAAGGATGAGTTGCTGAAGGCCATCTGGCCTGACTCCTTTGTGGAAGAAGGCAACCTGGCCCAGTACATCTCCTCATTGCGCAAGGCAATGGGAGACAAATCCAGCCTGATCGCGACCATCTCCGGCCGCGGGTATCAGTTCGGAGCACAGGTATTCACGTCTCAGGTTCTTAGCGAGCAGGCCCAGGACGAACTTCCCGATGCGCGCCCAGGAAACAACTTTGTGCAGCGCGTGCGGAAGCGCACCGGGGCAATCTTCAAGAACAGTTCTCCGCAGCAGGCCCCCCATGCTTTGCCCGCCGAGGCGCCGGCCCGCCGCAGCGCAGCAATCCGGTGGAGCGGAGTTTCCTTGCTGGCGGCCGCGCTGCTTGCATTGGCCGCAATCCTGGCGTGGAAGCACTTTGCTTCGCCCCCGCAGACCCGCAAAGTGATGGTTGCCGACTTTGCCAACACCACCGGAGACCCCTCTTTTGACCGCACACTGAAGCGCGCGCTGGAGATTGACCTCGAGCAGTCTCCCTACATCGACGTGATGAGCGAGCGCGAGGCCATGAGCACCCTCAAGTTGATGGGCCTCAACAGCTCTACGGCCATCACCCCCGGGATTGCGAAAGAGATATGCGAACGCAGCAACCGCCAGGTGCTTCTGACGGGGAACATCGCCCCCATGGGCCAGGAATATCTTTTGACGTTGCAGGCCTCGGACTGCGCCTCCGGAAAGGAGCTGGCCGCGGCAAAGGCCGAGGCTGCAAACAAGGAGAAAGTACTCGCAGCGCTGGATTCCGTCGTTGACCATGTAAGAAGGGAGCTGGGCGAATCCACGCAGTCCCTGGAGAGCTACCAGGTGCCTATCGTGGATGCCACGACGCCCTCGTTTGAGGCGCTGGAATCCTACTCCATAGGACAAAATCTGGACGCCCAGGGCAACAGCGAGATCGAGGCTTTGCCCTTCTATCAAAGGGCGGTAGAACTGGACCCGCAGTTTGCCATGGCTTACTCAGCCATCGCAACGGAATACTACAATCTCAATGAATTCAACGTGGCTTCGCAGTATTACCGCAAGGCCTTCGAGCTAAGCGACCGCGTAAGCGCAAAAGAGAAACTGATTATTCAAGCGCATTACTATTGCGAGGGCCAGAAAGATGTGTTGCAGGGCATCAAGGTGTATTGGATGTGGGCGGGAACGTATCCCCACGATTGGAGGCCCTGGGTAAATCTTGCCAATGAGTACACGCAGCTGGGCCAATACGCGCCTGCAATTGCCGCCGGTGAACGTGCAGTGGAAGAAGCGCCAAACCGCGGCATGGCTTACAGCGTGCTCGCCCGCGCCTACAAGCGCGCCAACCGCTTCGCGGATGCCAAATCCCTTGCGCTGCGCGCGGAGCAACGCGGAATAGATTCTTCCGGGCTGCATAGCTCGCTCCTGCAGATTGCATACGCGGAAAATGATGCGGATGCACTGGCGCATGAAATCAAGTGGGGAGAGAATCATAACGGCGGCTGGTATTTCCTGGACATACAGGCGGGAGCGGCGGCAGCCGCCGGAGAGTATAAGAAGGCGGAGGAGTTATTTCGCGGCGCATACGAGTTCGCGAAAAACGATAACCTTGCCGAGACGGCGGTCGATATCCTTCTTGACCAGGCGCAGATGGAGTTCGAGTTTGGCCTGCCTGGTGCTTCCAGAGCCACCCTTGGCAGCCTGGGCAGATCGGATACAACTTTGCCGGACCTTGCCATTCTGCGCGCGGAATTGGGAGACACCGCTTTTGCGGAAAACTATTTAGCAGAACAGAGCGGCAACAAGCATACTGGCACCCATATGGCCTATCTGAATCTTCCCCTGCTGCGCGCTACGCTGGCCATGGAACACGGAAAGCCTCTCGATGCGGTTGCGGCGCTCGAGCCCGCCAGGCCTTACGAGATGGCTAACTACGCCGTCCTCACGCAAAGAGCCGCAGCTTATCTGAAGGCCGGTCATCCGGAGATGGCGGTTTCTGACTATCAGAAGATTCTTGCCAACCTGGGTGTCGATCCTGTCTCTCCTTTGTACCCCCTGGCGCATCTCGGCCTGGCCCGCGCCTATGCTATGGAGAACAATCAGGCAGCCAGCCGCGGCGAGTATGAAAAATTTTTTGATATGTGGAAGAATGCGGATGCGGACATACCCATCCTGAAGCAAGCGCGCATCGAATACTCCCGCCTGAAATAATCCGGAGAGGATTTTCAGCAGCTGCTCAGGCGCTTGAGCCCCTGACGCGCCAGATCGGCGATGGCTTTGGCAAGCGGGCCTGAGGCGTTCAACGATTCCGTCCGCTCCAGGCGTAGATTCAGCTTTTTGGCATACTCGCGGAAGAAAATATCCACGTCGTAGAGAATTTCAACGTGATCGCAGAGAAAGCCAATGGGCTGAAGCAGGACCGTCTTTGCGCCCGAGGCACTAATGGCCTTGAGCGTTTCTTCAACCGTGGGTCCGAGCCACGGCCCTCCGCTGACGCCCTGACTCTGGAATGCAAAGAACCACTGCGGAATCTCCGGCACGCGGGCGGCGACCAGCTCCGCCGTACGCCGGGCCTCCTCGGCGTAGGGATCGGCGGGCTGACCTTCGGAAGCCTGAATGGTGCGGGTGGGAACGCTGTGCGCGGTAAACAGCACGGGAACATGTGTTCCCACCTCCGCGCTGAGATTGCTCCAGGCCGGGCGGAGCCGCTCGGCAAATGCGTCAATCAAGAAAGGATGCTGTGCCCAGCTTTCAGTGAAGTCGATGCGCAGGCCGGAAGTTTCGACAGCGCGGCGATAGAGGCCCACGCTCAAGCGCGAGTTGTGCGGCGCAAGGCAGAGGACCGCGGCTTCTTCCACGCCGTCTGCGCGCATCTGCCGGATGACATCAGCGATGTACGGCTTCCAGTTGCGCATTCCGACGTAGACGGGGGCAGGCTCGCCGATGGCAGCTAACTCGGACTCGACCATGCGGCCTTGTTCGAGGGTGATTTCCGTCAGCGGGCTGTGGCCGATGAGCGCGTAGCGGCGCTGAATCTCCTCGACGACGTGCGCAGGCAGCGGCCGCCCGCCGGTCACGTTGCTGAGGTACTCGGGAATCTGCTCGATGGTCTCGGGCGTGCCATGGGCCAGCAGCAGGACGGCTTGTTTAGCCATGCGCCTTCTCCAATCGGAACTCGCGCACCATGCGCACCACTGCCTGCACATTTTCCACCGGTGTAGTGGGAACGATGCCGTGGCCAAGGTTGAAGATGTGGCCGGGGCGGCCGTTTGCGGCGCGCAGAATCTCGTGGACCCGCTGCTCCAGAACCTCCAGCGGCGCAAAGAGCGTAATGGGATCGAGATTTCCCTGCACCGCATGAGAGTGGCCGACGGCGCGCCAGCCTTCGTCGAGCGGCTGCCGCCAATCCAAGCCAATGACGTCGGCTCCGGTCGAGGCCATCTCGGCGAGCAGTCCCGTAGTCTCCACGCCAAAGTAGATGACCGGCACGCCCATCTGCTGAACGGCGCGCACCAGGCGCTGGGAAGCCTCGAAGGCGTAAGCGCGATAGTCGGCCAGAGCCAGCGAGCCAACCCAACTGTCAAAAATCTGGATCACGTCAGCGCCGGCCTCAACCTGAAGGCGGCAATACTCCGTCAGCACCACCACGATCTTGTCCAAAAGGCTGCGCCACGCACTGGGCTCCGAGTACATCATTCGCTTGGTGTGAATGTAGTTGCGCGAGCCGCCGCCCTCGATCATGTAGCTGGCCAGCGTATAGGGCGCGCCGCAGAAACCGATGATTCCCAGCCGATTGCGAAAATGCGCGGCCACCTTCTCTATGGCCCGCGCCACGTAAGCCAGCTCGGCGGCACGGTCGGTGCTAAGGGCGCGGACGTCCTCGGCGGTGCGGACCGGATGATGCACCACCGGCCCCTCGCCGGCCTGAAACTCGAAGTCCAGGCCCATCGGTTCCAGCGGCAATAGAAGGTCGGCAAAGATGATGGCCGCGTCCACGCCCAGCTTCTCGGCGGCGGTGATGGTGACCTCGGCGGCCAGATCGGGCTGCTTGCAGATTTCCATCAGGGTGTGGTGCTTGCGGATGTCGCGGTACTCCTGCATATAGCGGCCGGCCTGGCGCAGAAACCACACCGGCGTGCGGTCCACGGGCTGGCGCAGGCAGGCACGCACAAAGCGGTTGCCGTCAGGAACGGTTTCGTCGGCGGGATGGGCTAGTTGCATACAGAAACGATTCTAGAGGGCGGGACGCGCCTGCGCCCAGTCCGTGGGCGTCATCGAGGAAAGGGTACGCTCAAATCAACGCGAGATTACGGCATTTGACCACTTCAAGGGAAGCTGAGTAATATGTTCGCTGACTTCATTCCCTTGTAAAAGGAGCGCTCAAATGCATCACGTTTCTCTCAGTATTTTCGCGCGGAATTGCCGTGTCAGGCACATATTCCGCTCAACCGCAACTATCCTGCTCGCCAGCTGCGCGCTGGCTCTTACCGGCGCTCCACCGGTAGCGGCAGCTCAAGACGCAAAACCTGCCGCCATGCCTACCTCGCCGTCACCGGGCAAGGCGCTGATCTGCGTTTACCGGCTATCGAAGTTTATCGGCAACGCCAAACACGACAGTCTTTCTGTCAACGGCGTCCCGCTGGCCACCTTGCACAACGGCGAATATGCATCGATCGAGGTATTGCCGGGCTCCGTTACCATCTCTGGAACACCGGAGATGTACTATGGTGGAGTTATTCAATCCACCGCTGCGACAGTCCGCAATACGACCAAGAAGGAGAACGAGAGGATTCGCTTCGATGCGGAGGCCGGCAAGACCTATTACTTGAGATGGACTATCTCGAGCCCTGAGTATTCAAGCATCAAAGTGACGCCCGTGGATGAAGCCACCGGCGCCAAAGAGATGAGCAAGCTGCATCCCGCCAAGCCCCCCGAGGACAAGGATAAAGAGAAGCAAGAACAAAAATAGGATCAGGGAGACAGCCCTGGTGAAAACTGCAATTACCGTTCCTGATCGTTGAAGGGGACGGGCTCCGGCCTGTCCCCTTCGTTGATTCCGGAAGCCCTACGAAATCCAGTTGGAGCATTGGCTCTTGCGCCGCCATGCGCCTTCCACCTTCTCCAAAATGACGGTTCCGCCGTTGCCACACAGCGAGCCGCAGAAAAAGCTGTAGGAAACAATGGCGTGCTGGTGCTCCTTGTCGAAGCGAATCTCGCTCACCGTGACCAGGCCGTGGGCGAAGCCGTTGCGCACCGCATCCTCAATCGATCTGCCCTCTCCGATGGTCTTCCCGGGGTCGTTTTCCGCAACCTCGTTCCGTTGCCGCTCCGGTTCGACGAGGCCGATTTTGTCCGATCCAAACTGCGGGAGGTCGGCGGGGCGAAAGCGATGCACTACGCCGGGCACAACCGGTTCAAGGTTCAGGTCTTTGCCGCAATCGCCGGCATCAAAAGCTCCGCTGATTGGGAATGGGATCGTCTGAACGGACAGGTTGATGGCGCTTACTTCGTTTTCCATCCAGCCGTGAAGCACCGTCCGATAGACCGCAAGTTGCTCGGCGGTGAGCGGCTGGTCGCTGACCTTGGGCTTTGACTCCACAGCCTCCTGCGCGGCTGCCAAGCCAGTTAAAACAAGCACCAGGGCCGCAAACAAGGCCGCAACGCCCGTAAACCTCCATCCCGCGAATAACATGGCATGGTTTCTGACCATTGCATTTCTCCTGCATCAATAAGCTTCTATATCATTGGACACCACGACCGGGATAATTGTGCAGATGACTCATTGATAGAATTCGGTCTATTTCGTCTCCACGCCGAGAATGCGAATCTCCGGATAAGCGCCGTCCCAGTCAGGTGTAACCCCATCGAAGATCAGGCGGAAGTCATGCTCGCCGCCGGGGGCAAGCGGCGCCGCAGAGACAGGTTCCACGTCAATGTAGGGCTCGCGCATGCGGATGAGCATAAGCGGCACGGTCTCGTTCTGCGACACTTCGTGGGCGAAATCGCGGAAGAGCACCTGCACGGTGATGGCAGTGACGGTGCGGGCGCCCTGGTTAGCGATGTGTCCATCCAGGTAAGTGACCTTGCCTCCGGCCAGGTTGCTGGATTCGCTCATAGCCAGTCGGGTCAGCGAAAGGCTGTCCGCATAGGGGTCCAGGGGCGCGGAGATTGGCCGCATCGTGGCCTTGCCGCGGGCGTTTCCGTCTCCCAGAACCACGATGGCCGTGGTAACCAGCAGGACAATGGCTGCGGCCAAACCCAGCGGCAGCCAGTTGCGTTTTTCCTTCTCGGCGGAAGGGGCAAATCCTGGACCAATGCTCACGAGCGAAATTTTACACCCATACGCGAAGAGGTACCCCTTGTCTCCCGCTTTTTGAGGAATTAATATAGGAAGCCATCGTACCAGACGATCATTTTGCTGCTTTAAGGGTGTTTCAGGCCAGGAGGAATGGATGCCGGACGACAAACCTCAGGATCAAACGCCAGCCTACACATTCCAGGGCCGCTCGCAGACCGATGAGCTCTTGGACCTTGCAAACCTCTACAACAAGGAGGCCAAACAACTGCACGTTCGCGCACAACAGGCGCTGGCCGAGGACCGGCAGGAAGAGGCCCGGTTATTGACGGATCTGGCAAAGGCCCAGCAGGAAAGGGCAGATCAATTTGAGAAGGCAGCCTGGGGCGAGAGCGGCGACCCGCTTGTGACCGAAATAATGAATAACCTGCAGATTCAACGCGACAACAATACCTCCTCTACCCCAACATATACCGCACCAGTGGAAGATATCCCATTTTGGGTAAAGGAGATAAAACCGCGCCAATTGGGACCTATTGCTCGCGTTTTGGCCTGGATAGGGGGCTGGATAGCGAAGTGATGCGCCGGCCACACCCCTGCCAGGAGCGTATCCGCATTCCAGGCTCATGGACCGGCCCGGATGCATCCTGCACAACACGGCAATAGCCAGGTCCGCCAACTGCCAATTAGATCCTTCCTTCTCCCGCAAAGAGCCGAGTTGAACAACCATGCCCAGGAGAAATTGTTCGCTCCTGTTACCGAGGGAATCCCTCGTTCCTTTTGTAAGACAGATGCTTCTTCGTTTTTGACCGATAGGTAAATCAGCGTCACATTTTGTTCAGTTCTTTAAGATTGTCCCGCATCTTCCGGGAATGTCCTGTGTCTAATTATGCGGGCGTTTGAACCGGCCAGCTCCAGAATGCGTAACCCTTGCCGGGAGGCATTGAAAGGCAGGCTAGCGATGCAGACTGATTCCCAAACCGCATCCATCTCCATGGCAGCGCCCACCGGCGAACGAAGAGTCTCCCGGAAGACAGAGGATCTTGTGTACCAGGGTTTCACTGTCACCGCTATTTTTCTGGTACTGGCGAGTCTTTGGATATTCTGAGGTGGGAAACCGGCTGTTGACGGGCGTGGCCGCGAAGCGATGAGCTTGATGCGTTACGCACTGCTCTGGCCATGACGCGCCACTTCGGCGACTGTATCAAAATTCCACAATCTGCCCTGAAACGCTACAGCCGTTCCCTCAATTAGCCTCATTTTTCGCTCTGATTGTATCGAAACGAGGCAGATGGCAGCATCCCTCCAATCTTCCGTGTGTATCGAAACAATACACTCAGCCGGTTCCGCTAATGATTTGATGTGGACAAGCCGAAAGCGGCTGGCCCCACCGCAGGCGGTCACCCGAACTGCGCGCGCTTGACGGTCTGGCGAAAATCATCACCCTTCATCTCCACGCCGATGCACATCTCAGCCAGCCGCGACCTCATGCGGTCGCCGATGCGGTCGCCGAGGGTGTCCTCGTTTCTGGCGGGCTTGTCGCCCTTTTCCGCGGGTTTGAAACCTGCGCCGGCCGGCAGGTCTGGATAATTGGTGGTGATGATGGTGGTCTGCTTGTCGTTGTAGCGGGTATTGAGAATCAGCGCCACCGTGTCCCACACCCACTCGTTGGGCTTTTGCGCGCCCAGGTCGTCCAGCACCAGCACCTCGGCGGCAAAAACCGGCTTCAGCAGCTCCAGTTCCGTGGTCTGCACCTGCGGGTTATAGCTGTTCTGGATGCTTTTGAGCAGCTCGCGATAGTCGCAGAAGAGGCCTCGAACGCCGCGCTCCACCACCAGGCGGCGCAGCACGCCCACCGCCAGGTGAGTCTTGCCCACGCCGATGGAGCCGGTGAAGAGCAATCCTTTGCCGGCGGTGTCCACCGGATAGGCCTCGACAAACTTGCGGGCCGTCAGATGCGCGCGGCCCAGCGAGGGGTCGGCGCCGCGAAAGGCCGTCTCGTAGCCGTCCAGGGTGTAATGCCGGTAGCGCTGGGGAATCTGGGCCGCGGCCAGGCGGCGCTCCTCGCGCTGCATCTCCTGACACTCGCAGGCGCGCGAGACCCATTGACCCTGCGCGTTGACCACCCGCACCAGTCCGACTCCATCGCAGATCGTACATTGACTCATGTGCATTCAAGCCTAGCGCAAGCGGCGAGCGAGCGCGGCGGTGCAGGTTTGGGGACCGAATGTGGAAAAAGCCATGGCCAGCTTCGTGATCCTCCTACAGTCAGATTCGCTTGCTAAGAAGCGTTTACAACGCACGAAGGATGGAGACCCAGCCTTGAATCCATGAAGGTTAAGAGGAGGGGGTACCCCCACCCCTATTTTGGATGCAAAGTCGTTGTTTTGTTGAGTTTACAGACAGGGTTGCGCTGTAAAATCGTCAAAACAAAGGAGTTCCCTGCAAGATCGTCCAGGATAAGGAGTTACGGATGTTTTCGGCCTCTGCGGGCCGCTTCCGGCTGAAGGGCGGCGCGATGAGAACGTGCCTGGACGGTAATTTGAAGGAAGACTTCAGAGAATCATTGTGCGACGGAGCGAGGGAATAATCTGCAAGGGACTAGCCCTCATCGACAGGCTCAGGGCAGGCTATCCAGGCGAACGGCGCTTACGCGCCATGTAGTTCGAAGAGACTGAGATGGATGCCCGACTGCGAACAAATATTCGAGTATGCTAGAAGCGTTAGGGCACGACTTCAGTCGTGCCGCCAGCCGCCCCCAAAAAGTGGAGGGCTTTAGCCCCTGCTATGTCAATACCTTCCCGGCCTTCGGACACGTCAAGCGCCTCATTTTACCCACGCACGTTCTTTGTCACTACGCGAACAGCGGGCGGAAGATCGCTCTTCCAGACGGATCGCATGGCGGCACTCTTTATTGAAGTTCTTCGCTCCTATGTACGCGCAGGAAAAATGACAGTCCACGACTTCGTGATCATGCCCAATCATGTTCACATTCTGATGACCCTTCCGGGCGAGATGACTCTTGAGAAGGCGATGCAATTGATCAAAGGCAGCTTTTCCTATCGCGCCAACAAGGAAGTTGGTTTTCGCGGCGAGATTTGGCAGCGCGGATACTCGGATGTGCAGATCCTTGATGACCAGAGCTTTCAACAGCATTGCGAGTATATCAAAAACAATCCGGTGAAAGAGGGTCTTGCAAAGAGTCCGGATGAATACCCATATGGCACGGCGTACTTGAAGAAGCAAAAGCACGCAGGGGCTAAAGCCCAAGATCTATTGGGGTCCTCTATCGGCACGACTGAAGTCGTGCCCTGACGCTTCATGCGATTCTATTAGCTTTTTTCGCAAGCTGTAAAGTCGTTCCCTGACGCTTCGTTCGATTCCATTGGCTTTTTTCGCAAGCTGTGAAGTCGTGCCCTGACGCTTCATGCGATTCTATTAGCTTTTTTCGCAAGCTGTAAAGTCGTTCCCTGACGCTTCTTGCGATTCCATTGGCTTTTTTTCGCAAGCTGTGAAGTCGTGCTCTGACGAATGCGGGCGAGGCAGGGACATGGGGCAGTCGCCTTTCAAAGAGGGCTTTGCCGATACTGTACACCCTGCGACCTTGCCAGAAGACCCGCTCATCGCAATAAGGCCGCGATGAACGGGGCACAGCGCCTGATCACTTGATACGTGGGCTACCTGCCAGCTTTCTCATAGATAACGGCCCAGGTACCAAAGGGTAGAAATGGCCCGTTTAGGAGACTCCAGCCCGGTACAATCAAAGAGAGGGGTCCCAAAGGGGATTTCCCTCGTTTTTTGGTTAA
>Ga0326727_10012290_pt1 | contig 19545 bp, 21 predicted proteins | sample MB2enrmetagenome_FD_207643 | JGI IMG/M metagenome (GOLD analysis project Ga0326727, IMG submission 207643) | Lab enriched peat soil microbial communities from McLean, Ithaca, NY, United States - MB29MY | ecosystem: Environmental > Terrestrial > Soil > Wetlands > Peat | place: USA: New York...
GCGGGTGTTTGCTGTCCTTCTCGCGGGGGACATTGGTCTCTGTCAGCTCTAGAGCTTACCGCTTCTCGATGCGGTGACGAACGTGGCGGATGACGCTTCGCTCTTCCGCCCGACACGTTCCGCAATAGATATGTCAGCGCAGCGGGTATTCGACCTCGGCGGTGTAGACGGCTTGCTCCTTGCCGAGTTGTGAGCTGAACAGCGTGAAGAGCTCCACCGGCACTGGGTCGGAGCGGAACAGGTTGTGCGCCTGCACGAAGGCCGCCAGTTTTGCCTCGGCTGGATTGTCCAGCCGCGCCAGCGTTACGTGCGGATTGAACCGGCGGCGTTCCGGTTCCAGCCCGACGCGCTGCAATGCGGTCTCGATCTTGCCGCGGAGGTGATCGAGCGAGGGGTTGCGCTCGACGCCCACCCACAGCGCGGTTGGCCGGCCGCCCTTGGCGAAGGTTCCCACGCCGGCCAGCGTCAGTGCGAATTCGCGCGCCTTCAGCGCCGCCAGTGCGTGATCGATCTCCTCGGCCAGGTGACGCGGAGCCTCACCGATGAAACGCAGCGTCAGATGATAATTCTCCGGCGGCACCCATTTCGCACCCGGAATACCGAGGCCGGCCAGCGAGGCCAGGCGCTGGCGCAGTGTCCACGGCAGGTCCAGCGCGACGAACAGCCTCATCCGGTGTTGACCTCGTCAAGCAGTTTGTCGATCTGCGGCAACAGCCGATTGACGATCAGCTTCACACCTGCGGGATTGGGATGCTCACGATCCTCCAGTGTGTATTTTGGATCCTCTGCGATGCCTTCCAGAAAGAACGCGTCGAACAGCACACCGGGCCGCGCGCCGAGCCGTTCGAACACCGACTTGAAAGCCTGTTCGTAATCAGGACCCATGTTGGGAGGCGCATACATCCCGCACAGCAGCACCGGAATATGCCGCGCCGCGAGGGTATCAAGGATGAATGTCAGGTTCGCTTCCATGACCTTGGGATCGATGCCACGCAATCCGTCATTGGCCCCGAGTTCCACGACTGCGGCGTCGGCGCCTGCGCCGAGCGCCCACTCCAATCGGCTGCGTCCGTCCTGTGTGGTGTCGCCGGACACCGCCGCGTCGACCATCTGCACGTGACGGCCTTGCCGGGCCAAAGCCGCGGCCAGCCTGGCCTGGAAGCCGTCGGCATATTGCAGGTCATGGCCCGCTGTCAGCGAATCTCCCAGGACCAGGAGCCGCATCGGCTTAGCCTGGGCTTGGGCCTGAGCCGGCAACGTCAGCAGCATGCCTGCCATCAATAGGGCCGCGGCTTTCCGCAACCGGCCCGGGGGACCATATGCTGCCGCCATGGATGCAACTCCGTCGTCTTCGGCGCCGCCGCTCAATGTGGCCCCGCCGCTCATCGCCTCGCCGCTCATCATGGTTCGTGGCCTCGCTCTGACCGTGCCCTCGGCTGCCGGACCGGTCAACATCCTGCGTGGTATCGACCTGGACATCGCCGGCGGGGAAGCCGCGGGGCTCGTCGGGCCGTCGGGGTCGGGCAAGACCTCGCTGTTGATGGTGCTGGCCGGGTTGGAACGCGCGAGCGCCGGATCGGTTCGCTTTGCCGGCGAGGAGATGACGGCACTGGATGAGGACTCGCTTGCCCGTTTGCGGCGCCAGTCGATCGGCATCGTGTTCCAGGCGTTTCACCTGATCCCAACGATGACGGCGCTGGAGAATGTCTCGGTGCCGCTGGAACTGGCCGGACGGCGCGACGCCGAGGATCGGGCGGCGGCGGCGCTGCGCGCGGCGGGGCTGGGGCATCGGCTGACCCATCTGCCCGGGCAGCTTTCCGGCGGTGAGCAGCAGCGGGTTGCCCTGGCGCGCGCGTTCGCACCGGAGCCTCGACTGCTGCTCGCAGATGAGCCAACCGGGAATCTGGACCAAGCCACCGGGGAAGCGGTCATGGATTTGCTGTTTGAGTTGCGGGCTCGGACCGGGACGACGCTTCTGTTGGTGACGCACGATGCGCGGCTGGCCGCACGCTGTCAGCGGCGGATCCACATTGCGGACGGGCGGGTTACGGAGATCGACGTGTCGGCACTCGGCGCTGCCCTGTGAGCGCTTCACTGTTGCGGCTCGCGTTCCGGCTGGCGCGGCGCGAGTTGCGCGGCGGCGTGCGGGGGTTGCGCATTGTCGTGGCGTGCCTGGCGTTGGGGGTGGCGGTGATCGGCGGGGTGGGCACGCTGCGCGTCGCGACCGAGCGTGGGTTGGCCGCCGATGGGCGAAAACTTTTGGGCGGCGATCTGGAGATCGATTCCGGATCGCAGCGCCTGCCAGATGCGGTGCGGGGCTGGCTGACCGCGCGCGGCGCCGGTCTGTCGGATGTGCTGGAGCTGCGCACGCTGCTGGTGGCACCGTCCGGCGAACGCACTTTGGTGGAGCTCAAGGCTGTCGATCCCGCTTGGCCGTTGGTCGGCAGTGTGGGCACTGATCCGGCTATGCCGATCGCGCGCGCCCTCGGGGAGCAAAATGGACAGTTCGGGCTGTTGACCAGCCAGGTGGTGCTCGACCGGCTTGGCCTGCATCCTGGCGACACGGCGCGCCTGGGCCGCGCCAGTTTCGCGGTGCGCACCGCCCTTACCGCGGAGCCGGATGCACTCGCGACCCCGGCGCTGTTCGGCCCTCACGTTGTGATCCCAATGGCAGGAGTGCCAGCCACCGGACTGATCGTTCCGGGGTCGCTGGTGACCTATCGGTTGCGGCTGGTGTTGCCGGCAGGTGTCGATCCGGGTGGCTTGATCGATGATCTACGGGCAGCCTTCCCCAACCAGGGCTGGCGCATTCGCGACCCGCGCGCGGCCGCGCCGGCCGTGGCGCAGTTCGTTAGGCAGACCGGGCTGTTCATGACCCTGGTCGGACTGACCGCGCTGCTGGTCGGTGGCATCGGCGTCGCCAATGGGGTGCGGGCATGGTTGGAGGCACGGGCGCGAACCATCGCCATCCTGCGTTGCCTCGGCGCATCGGCGCGGTTGATGTTCGCAGTTGCCCTGATCCAGGTTCTGGCGCTGGCGCTGACCGGCATCCTGCTTGGCCTGATGGCGGCTGCGGTGCTGCCGCCGTTGGCGGTCTGGCTGTTGCGCGACCTGCTGCCGGTGCCACCGGCGCTCGGATTGTATCCGCGGCCGCTGGCACTTGCCGCCGCTTATGGTTTGCTGACGGCGCTGTGCTTTGCGCTGCTGCCGCTCGGCCGCGCCGCGCGCATCCCGGGCGCCGCGCTGTTTCGCGATGGCATGCTGCCGCAGCGGGTCCGGCAGGCGCCGGTGTTGCTGGCGGCGACCGCATGCCTCGGGGCGGCCTTGGTGGGGTTGACCATTGCGACCTCTGCGGATCGCGGTTTTGCGCTGTGGTTCTGCGCCGGGGCGATTGGGACGCTCGCGCTGTTCCGGCTTGGCGGTGTGGCGCTCGTGCGGCTTGCCCGCCTGGCGCCGCGGGCGAGCGCGCCCTGGGTGCGGCTCGGTTTGGCCAACCTGTATCGCCCGGGCACGGCGGCGCCGATGCTGCTGGTTTCTGTGGGGCTCGGGCTGTCCACGTTGGCGGCAGTGGCCTTGATCGAGGGCAACCTCCGCCACCAGATCGCTGAGCAGATGCCGGACAACGCGCCGAGCTTCTATTTCATCGACATCCAGGACAGTCAGATGCCGCGGTTCGAGGCGCTGGTGCATGCCACGCCCGGCGCCACCGATTTGCGCCAGGTTCCGGCTTTGCGGGCGCGCCTCGTCAGCGTCGCCGGCGTGCCGGCCGAGGACGTAAACGCCACGCCCGACACGCGCTGGGCGCTGCGCGGCGACCGCGGCCTGACCTACGCCGCGACGCCGCCCGATGGGACGCACCTGGTGGCGGGAAGCTGGTGGCCGGCGGATTACAGCGGGCCGCCCCTGGTCTCGTTCGATGCTGGCCTGGCGCGCGGCTGGAGCGTCCACATCGGGGACGTCATCCGGGTGAACGTGATGGGCCGTGACATCGATCTGCGGGTTGCCAATCTGCGCGACATAGCTTGGCGGTCGCTATCGCTGAACTTCGCCATGGTCGCCAGCCCCGGGCTGCTGGCGAGCGCGCCACACGGGCATATCGCCACCGTGCGGGTGCCGGAGGCCGAGCAGGGCAAGCTGCTGCGCGCGGTGACGGATGCGCTGCCGAACGTGACCGGCATCCGGGTCGCCGATATCCTGGCCGCGCTGGCCGACCTGCTTGACCGGGTGGCGGCGGCCCTGGCGGCGACCGGGTCGCTGACCCTGATCGCCGGCGGCCTGGTGCTGATCGGGGCGGTCGCGGCCGGGCAGCGGCGGCGCATGCGGGAGGCGGTAATCCTGAAGGTGTTGGGGGCGAGCCGGGTGCAGATCCGCGCCGCCTGGCTGGTGGAGTTCGGTGTGCTCGGGCTGGCCGCTGGGGTGATCGCGGCGCTGGTCGGCAGCGTGGCAAGCTGGGGGGTGGCACATTATATTATGGAAACCGAATGGACATTCCTGCCCGGAACCGTGGCCGGGACGCTGCTGGTATGTCTCGCCACAATGCTGATTTTCGGCTATGCTGGCACTGCAGCGGCGTTGCGGACCAAAGCCGCACCGTTTCTGCGCAACGAGTAAGGCCGGCGGGAGGGGGGTTGGGGGATCGGGACCGGCTTGAACCGGGGCGCATTCTCGCCAACATTGTCACCCGACGGCATCACGCCAAACAGGAATACAACACATGGCCATCAGTCCTGATTTCCGGACCTACCCACGCGCATCGGCCGCTACGACCGCCGCCGTACTGGACGCGGGGCTGCGCGCTTACATGCTGCGGGTCTACAATTGGATGACCTCCGGTCTGGCGCTGACCGGGATCGTCGCCTACTCGATCGCCTACTACGCACCGCTGCATCAGTTGTTCTACCGCGACGGCGTCAACCAGTTCGGCGAGGTTGTTCGCAACCAGCCAACCGGCTTGGCGATCCTGTCGATCTTCGCGCCGCTGGCCTTCATCCTGGTGCTGAGCCTGGGGGTGAACCGGCTGTCGAAGTCGGCGGTGCAGACGCTGTTCTGGGTGTTCTGTGCCGCGATGGGTGCCAGTCTGACCAACATCTTCATGGTTTACACGGGCGAATCCATCGTGCGGGTGTTCTTCATCACCGCTGCCACGTTCGCGGGCATGAGCATCTACGGCTACACGACGAAGGCTGATCTCAGCCGCTTCGGCAGCTTCCTGTTCATGGGGCTGATCGGCATCATCCTCGCCGGACTGGTGAACATGTTCATGCACAGCTCGGCGCTGCAGTTTGCCATCAGCGTGATCGGCGTGCTGGTTTTCGTCGGACTGACGGCGTTCGACACCCAGCGCATCAAGGCGACCTATGTTCAGTTCGCCTACGCGGACGGTGCCGACGTGGCAGGCAAGCGCAGCGTGTATGACGCGCTCAGCCTTTACCTGAACTTCATCAACCTGTTCATGCTGCTGCTGCAGATCATGGGCAATCGTTCCAACAACTGATCGAGGCGGCTGTGCCGCTTACGGACGAGGCCCGGGGTGTTGCTCCGGGCCTTTTTGTTGGTGGGGCGTGGTTAGGTGGGGCGGCGGAGCGGAGCGTCATCTGCGTGCTCCGACGCGCTCCGCCGGCGGCGCGGGCATGTCGCAAGCGGCGGATGACGCTTCGCTTTTCCGCCGTACCTTCCATGTTCAGTAAGTTTTCCTGATGATTTAGGAAACAATACTTGACATCGGATGCGAACCTGGACTAAGCAGCGCTCATCAACGGGCGACGTGTGTCCGTTGCCCTTCCCTCCTTCGCACTTCTCCATCGCCCCCGGCCAGGCCGGGACCAGCCGCGTTCGCGGTGCGGTCCCGGATGGGCCGGGCTGTTGTCGTTCCTCGAACCCGAGGCCTCCCAACATGAACCCGGCCATACCACCGATCGTGCAATTCCATCGGCTGATCGAGGAAGCGCGGCCGCCGCAGCGGGCCGATCGTTCCGCCATGGGTACCCTGCCGACCCGCGCGTATCGATTTTGCGAGGCAGTGCGCAGTGCCGCCGGTTTCGGCTGGTGGGTATTCCCTCCAACTGACCTGAAACTCATGTGGGACGGCCATGACATCTTCTGGCACCACGAGAGCCTGCAGGATTGGTTGCCGTTGTTGCCCTCGGCGCAGTTTCCCTGGTTCGCTTCGCAGTTCGATGAAGCGGCGCCGGAAGACCTGAAGGGTTGCTCGCCGCCATTCCTGACTGCGTTGCCGGAGCCGGGGACGTTGCAAATCTGGACCGGGTTGATGGTGCGGACCGCAGCGGACTGGAGCCTGCTGGTGCGGGCGCCGGCCAACCTGCCGTGCCCGGGCGGCCACGTTGCCTATGAGGGGATCATCGAGACCGATCGCTGGTTCGGCCCATTGTTCATTAATCTGCGGCTGACCCGAACGCACGCGCCGATCCGCCTGCGATCCGACTTCCCGTTGGCCCAGGTGCAGGCTTTGCCGCGCAGCGTCTACGGCGACGCGACCCTGACCGCCAGCCGTTTCACCGGCGGCATGGATGAATTGGCGGCGGAGGATTGGGCCGATTACCGCCGCAGCATCGTGGTGCCGAACGCCGACCCCGACCGGCCGCTCGGCGGCTACGCGGTAGCCAGCCGCAAGCGTGGAACCGCCGGCTGCCCGGTACACTCCGCGGCCTGAGCTGGCATTCCAGCCGCAGGCCCATATCGTTCCCGGAACCACCTCACCCGAAGGATCTCCATGGACCCGTTGCACGTCGTTACCGCGATCGCCAATCCGATCCGCTGGCAAAGCCGTGCGCGGCTATATCGGCAGTTTGAGACGCATATGCTCGACTCGGGCGTGCATCTCACGGTGGTCGAATGTGCCTATGGCGATCGCCCGCATGAGTTCGGCGACAACCCGCACGTGACGCACATTCCGGTGCGCGCGCGCAGCCTGCTGTGGAATAAGGAAAACCTGCTCAATATCGGTCTGAGCCGGCTGCCGCAGGACTGGCACAACGTGGCTTGGATCGACGCCGACATCACGTTCCGCCGTGCGGATTGGGCAGCGGAGACGGTGCAGGCGCTGCAACAATATGACGTCGTCCAGCCGTGGTCGGATTGTTATGATCTGGGTCCGAATGACGAGCATTTGCATGTGCATCGCTCGTTCTGCCGCCTGGCGCATGAGGGCGCGGCCATCGGGTCCGATTATTACACTTTCGCGCACCCCGGCTACGCCTGGGCGGCGACGCGGCGGGCGCTCGGGCTGCTTGGGGGGTTGATTGAGACCGGTGTGCTTGGTGCGGGGGACCATCACATGGCACTCGCCCTGCTGGGTCGTGTGATCGAAAGTGTCCCGACCAATATCAGCGCCGGCTACATACAGCCTTTGCTGCGCTGGCAGGAGCGGGCACGCCACCACATCGGCGGAAATATCGGCTACGTGGCGGGCAGCATCGAACACGATTGGCACGGCGGCAAGGCGAAGCGCGCCTACGTGGATCGGTGGGTGACGTTGATCCGCAACGGGTTCGATCCGGATGCGGACCTGGTTCGCAACACCTGGGGCGTGCTGGAACTGGCGGGCAACAAGCCGCAACTGCGCCTCGACATCGATCGTTATTTCCGCGCCCGCGACGAGGATTCCAACAGCCTCGGCTGAGGCGACCATCCATCCGGTCACCTCGCCTGTGCACAGGCGTCCGGCATTCCCCCAACTTGGAGCAAAGCGAAATGAATATCTTGGCCATGATCCAGGCAGTGCCTGGCGTGGGACCCTATTTGCCCGTGATACTTATGGTATTCGGGATATGTGCCGTGGTGGCGGCGCAATTGCCGCCACCGCTGGCCACGGGCTGGCGCTCTGGACCGATCTACCTGGTGGTCTATCAGGTGATCAACCTGCTGGCCCACAATTACAACCAGGCGGCGAATATTGGTGCACCCACGATCATGCCGGCGAAGGTCTCGACGACGGTGTCGACCGAGGAGTCTACTGCCTCGGCGGTGAGCTCGGTCCCCGCGAACCCGGGGTCTGGCAAGCGCGGCGCGTGATCCGCCGACGTTGTCTTGATTCGTTTGCCGGTATCGCAGGCGACGTGCGTCAGCTCGGGTAGCAACCCGGTCGCTACCGTCGCGATCCAGGTCGCGACGGCGGTCATGCAGACCCCCGCACAGGTTGTCTGGCGCGGCAACCAGTCCAGCTATGCGACTTGCGGCGCCGCCGTCACGGTGCCGCCTTGCGCCTGGGCTCGCCTGGCCTGCCACAGCGCAACAAAATCAATCGGCTGCAGCAGCACCGGTGGGAAACCACCGTCGCGGGTGACGTCTGCGAGGATGTTGCGGGCGAACGGGAACAGGATGCGCGGGCATTCGACCAGCAGCACCGGCTCCACCGCGTTGTCCGGCAGGCCGTTCAGGGTGAACACACCGGCATAGGTCAGTTCTGCGACGAATACGGTCGCCGGCACGGCTGCGCTCTGGCCATTGCCCTGGTTAGGCTCGTGCGCTTCGGCGCGGATCACGATGGCGACCTCGAAGAGGCTCTGGCCTTCCTGCACGCGGCGGGCCTGGACATCGAGATTGATATTGACCTGCGGCTGGCCGCGGAGCTGCGAGTAGATCTGCGGAGCGCCGGGGACCTCAAACGACAGGTCCTTCACGTATTGAATGTTAACGACCAGTGGCGGCGGCCGGGGGGCGGCGCCAGCACCCGGGGCGGCGGTTGTTTCTGACATAGAATGCTCCGTTTCAGGCCGTGCCCAGGCCGGCACGCCAACTCCGCGCCCGGTAGCACGAACACCGTTCACGCGCCAACCCGACTGAACGCGTGCCTATTGTTTGCACGCGAGCCTGCCTCCCGTCGTCTCCAAGGTTTTCAAGAGCAGCCCGAAAGGCAAACTATCATGCAGCTATTACGTCGCGCCATTTTTGGTGTTCCCGTCGTTTTCGCGCTCGGCCGGTGCGCCGGCGCCGCCCTGACCCCAGCGCAGATCATCACCGAGGCCAGCACTGTCGCCTCCGGGCTTTCGGGCGTGCTGGCGCAGCTTGCCGCCGCCGCGCCGGCACTGATCCCGCCGGGCACGCTGGCGGTGCTGCAACGCGATCTGACGCTGGCCGAGGGCGCAGCGTCTGCGCTGAGCTCCGGGTTGCCGGCGAGCAGCGGCGCATCGGCGGTGCAGACCGTGGAGGGCTACCTCAACGCGGTGCTCGACACCCTTGCCGCGCCACCGATCAACGGCCTGATCCCGGCGCCGTTCAACATGGCGATCGCCGCGGCTGCCTTGCTGATGCCCGACCTGGAGGCGTTCGTGAGCCAGTATTTGCCGACTGCCTCGGTGGTCGCGCCGGCAACCCATGCCGCACGGCTGCAATTGCGGGCGGCGGCACCGCAGGTCACCTCAGTTGATCAGGCGCTGGCGATCCTGAAGGGGTATGCGCGGTGAGGCGATTCGACAGGTGCAATATCCCCCGCCCCGGGGCCACCCGAGCTGAACCGGCGTTGCCGCGATGAGCGAACGCAAACTCGGCGCTATCCACATGCCGCCGCCGTTTGGGATCCGACCGCTGGCTGAGCGGGCGCGTCTGGCCCAGATGACCCCGCCGAAGTCGGCTGACTGGTTCGCCAAGTGCCCGGCGGACGGCGACATGCTGGGCAACGATACCGTTGGCGACTGCGTGCCGTGCGCCGAGCTGCGGGCCATCCAGGTGCGGCGCGCGAATGCGTGGGGCGATGGCTGGTGCCCGACGCGCGACACGGCGTTCGCGCTGTATGCCGCGCTGACGGGTTTCGATGCGGCCACAGGCGTGCCGGACAGTGGCACCGATACCTCCCGCGCGATGACGTCGTGGGCGAGCGATGGTATCCGCGTCGACGCGCAGAATCTCGACGTGGTGGCCTGGGGGACCGTGGACCCGGCTGACACGGCGCACATTGCCATTGCGATCGGCCATACCGGGCCGGTCCAGGTGACCTTGGCGCTGCCGAATGCGGCACAGGATGTCTCGGTGTGGTCGCAGCCGCCTGGTACGGGCGCGGCATGGGTGCGCGGATCGTGGGGCTGTCACCGCGTCGTTGTTGGCGCGTTCGATGGTGCGGTGCGCGTGTGCCGGACTTGGGGCCAGGATGTGACCCTCCATCCCGATTTCTGGTCAGCGTATGTTCTGGGGGTTGATGCCACGTTGTCGCGCGAGTGGTTGGCGGCCACGGGGCTGGCGCCGTCTGGATTGGACTGGGACGCGCTGGCGCAGGATGTCGCGTCGCTGACGGCCTGAGCGTGGTGTCAGGTCGTGGGGGGCGGGCTAGCGACTCAGACCCGCCAAACGACCTCCTCGGGGCCTGGCTGGGTTGGATCACAGCGCAGCGTCTGGCCATTCATCACGCTCTGGCCGGTCAGCGACAGAATGAACCCCCAGTGGCTGACCACCAGGGTGTCGGCCCAGTCGGGGAGCGCGGCCATCTCGGCGCGGAACAGGCGGGCGCGGCCGAGGATGAATTCCTCTGGTTCCTCGATCGGCGGCCACCAGATTTCCTCGATTGTCGAGAAATCGTGCTGCGGCCAGGCGCGTTCCAATTCCGTGCGCGGCGTGCCGATGTCGCAGGCGAATTTGTAGCGCTCCCGGACGATCGGGTTGACGAAGACAGGCACGGCGAGCGCGGCGGCGATCGGGGCCGCGGTCTGCAAGGCGCGGGTGTAGGGCGAGACGATGATACGCCGGATTCGCTCGTGGCGCAGGCGCTCGGCGGCTTCGGCGGCCTGCGCTCGCCCGAGCTCGGTCAGCGGCGCATCCACCACCCCCGGATCGCGGCGCGTTGCGCCAAAATGCAGGTTGAACTCGCTTTGGCCGTGGCGCAGCAGGATCATGCGGCGGCATTACAGGCGACCCGCGCGCCCGACAACCCTGTGGACCCGACATCTTGGGCACACGGCGGGTTTCGTTTGTGTTCCGCGCCGCGCGCTCCTATCTCTTGCACTCGGCAAAGAGAGGCTTGGTATGGGTGGCGGCGGGTTTCCGATCGATCTGGTGCTGTTTGGGATGATCGCGGCATTCCTGGTGCTAAGGCTGCGCAGCATCCTGGGGCGACGGACCGGGTATGAGCGGCCGCCACAGCCGTATCAGCCGCCCGCTGGCGCGGCCGCCGCGCAGGGGCCGGTGATCGATGCCCATCCGGAGCCGCCGACCGCTATGCACCGTACCGTGCCCGAGCCGGTGAGCGCGTTGGGCCAGACTTTGGCCCGGATGCAGACGGTTGACCGCAGCTTCGACCCGGCGGGGTTCCTCGACGGCGCGGAGAAGGCGTTCCGCATGGTGGTGACCGCGTTCGCCGCCGGCGACCGGACGACGCTGCGCAATCTGCTGTCCGACGACACGTATGACGCCTTCAACGAGGTCATCTCGGCGCGCACTGCCGCCGAGCACACCCAGGTGAGCGAGATCCGCGCGATGCCGGGTGTCAGCATAGAGGACGCCGCGCTGAATGGCTCGGTGGCGCAGATCACCGTGAGATTCGTGTCCGACCAGATCAGCCTGACCCGCGACAAGGCGGGGGCGCCCGTCACCGGCACCGACGCGGTGACCGAGATCACCGATCTTTGGACGTTCGAGCGCGATCTGTCGTCGCGCGACCCCACCTGGCGGCTGATCGCAGCGCGGAGCGCCTGAGGCGGTTGGGCTGATGCGGCCCGGCTGGGGGCTCCTGGCGGCGCTGGCCCTGACGGGATTGGCAATGTCTGGCTGCACCGTGCAGCCGCCGCAAACGGCAACACCGACTGTCCCGTTTTCCATTGCCGTTCCCACTGGACCTGGGATGGCGTTGACCGCCGTGCCATTCAGCGCTGTGCCGGGCTGGACGCGCGACAACATCGCGACGGCGATCCCACCGTTGCTGCACGAATGTGCCCAGCTCGCAACGCTTCCGTCGGGTGCGTCTTTGGGCGGAGACGGTTTGGCGGCCCAGCTTGGCGGCAGCGCAGGGCAATGGCGCTCGCTGTGCGCGGCGGCGGCAACGGTTCCCGCAGGCAACGACGCTGCGGCGCGCGTCATGCTGGAGCGCGAGCTGCAGGCCTATGTCGTCAGTGACAGCGGCCAGGTGCAGGGCCTGTTCACCGGTTACTATGAGCCGCAGGTCGAGGGCGCCACTCGGCGTGGCGGCCGCTACCAGACCCCGATCCTACGCCGTCCGCATGATCTTGTGACGGGGCCGATGGCTACCGGCCGCCGCGTCGGCAACCGCGTGGTGCCCTATTACGACCGCGCACAAATCGAACGGGGCGCGCTGGCATCGCAGAATCTGGCCCTGCTGTACGTCGCCGATCCGATCGATGCATTTTTCCTGGAGATCCAGGGGGCGGGGCGGGTGCGCCTGCCGGATGGGCAGGTCGTCCGCGTGACCTACGATGGCCAGAATGGCTGGCCCTATGTGCCGATCGGGCGGCTTTTGATCGAGCGCGGCGAGCTGACCCGCGAGGAGGTCAGTCTACAGACGATCCGCGCCTGGCTGGTGGCGCATCCCGCGCAGGCGCCGGCGCTGATGGACGCAAATCCCTCCTATGTGTTCTTCACCACGCTGCCCGAAACGCCGCCTGATCAGGGTCCACCGGGCTGGCTCGGGGTTGCGTTGACTCCTGGGCGGTCGCTTGCGGTGGATCAGCGGTTTGTGCCGATGGGGGCGCCGGTGTTTGTTGCGACCTCCAACCCGCTCGATAATGCGCCTTGGCAGCATTTGCTGTTCGGGCAGGATAAGGGGGGCGCGATCAAGGGGGCGGTGCGGGGCGATGTGTTTTTTGGCTGGGGGGCGGAGGCCGAGGCGATGGCGGGGCGGATGAAGCAGCACGGGACGGCGTTCCTGCTGCTGCCGCGCGCGGTGCCGGGGGCGTAATGGATCAGATCGCTGCGCTGGCGTCGCAGGAGGCGCTTGGTGCGCATCGATTGATCTGTGAGGACTGCCTGGTGGCGTTGCCGCGGCTGGCAGCGGCTTCGGTGGATGTGGTGGTGACCTCGCCGCCGTATAATCTCGGGATCGCGTATCGGCGCTATCAGGATCGGTTGGGCGAGCAGGCGTATCTCGACTGGATGCTGCGCGTGGCGGCGGAGGTGCGGCGGGTGATGCGGCCCGAAGCGTCGTTCTTCCTGAATATTGCCGGGTCATCCACCGCGCCGTGGCTGCCGTTCGAGCTGATCGTGCGGCTGCGGGACTTGTTCGTGTTGCAGAACCATATCACCTGGATCAAGTCGATCGCGATTGGGCGTAACTCGGTCGGGCATTACAAGCCGGTGGGGGGGAAGCGGTTCCTGCACCATAATCATGAGCACATTTTCCATCTGACATTGACGGGGTCGGTGCCGCTCGATCGGTTGGCGATCGGGGTGCCGTTCAAGGACAAGTCCAATATCGCGCGGCGGGGGCATGCGCGCGATCTGCGGTGCCGGGGGAATACCTGGCATATTCCTTACGATACCGTGCAGAGCAAGGCGGAGAAGTTTCACCACCCGAGCACGTTTCCGCTGGAGCTGCCGCGGTGGTGCATTCGGCTGCATGGGGTGGCGCAGCCGGTGGTGCTGGATCCGTTCATGGGGACCGGCACGACGATGGTGGCGGCGGCGCTGGAAGGTGGGACCGGGATCGGGATCGAGATGGATCCGTCCTATCTGGCGGTGGCGCGGGAGCGGCTGGCCGGGATGCAGGCGGAGCTGATCGGTGGGGCACCGCCGTAGGCGAGGGGCTGTTGGTTGGGTGTGTGTCTGATGTCGGTGTAGACCGGGCTTCCGGCGAGGCACCTTTCGCGGCTCGCCTTGCGAAAACCTTTCACACAACCCATCTTATGAAAGGGAAATGCGAGGCTCGACCTCTATGACAAATGCGAACGCCCACATGCTTCGTCCGACGAGCGCCTCACTTGCTGGCTTTCCTCGCTTTCATCAAACCGGCCACCACAAGCTCGATGTATTGGACGACGCTGATCGGCTCGGCTTAACTCGTCTACTCTTCGACGACGCATGCCCTAGGACAAGCCGACTTTCTCCGCGCGCAAAACGCGGCGGGACGCGAAATCGCGCCCGATTTGAATGCGGCATGTCGGTCATCCAAGGGGGGCGACCATGAGCGGCGCAGTCGCCCGCCTGGTCGAGGATCTGCGCACCCGCGGTGGCCTCAAGGGGTCGGATCTCGCCAATATCACGCATGTCTCTCAGGCCACGGTTTCGCGGTGGGCTGCCGGGAAGGCCGCACCGCAGCCCAAGACACAGCTCGTCATCTCCGACTTGCGCTACGTGGTTGATCGTTTGGCGGAGTTTTACAGTCCCGACGAGACCCGCCTGTGGCTGTACTCGCGTCACCCTCTGTTGGACGGTGTACGGGCCATCGACCTGATCCATGCTGGTGACGCAGACCGTGTTTTGGCGGTGATTGACAGCCTGTCCGATGCCACTTTCACGTAACAATGAGCGGCCTCTCTCGGCAGCATGATCGAGAACTGCTGGACGCCCTTGAGTCGCGTCCTTCCGAGGCGTTTAGCGGCGAGACCTGGCGGGTGACAGCGAGAGGCCGCGATGCACTGCGGGGATCAACCGCGGGTGGTCGTTGGAGCCCGCCTGGCGAATTCGAGGTTCTCTACACCAGCCTTGCACGGGCGGGGGCTATGGCAGAAATAGGCTTCCGTCTTTCACTGGAGCCGGTGTGGCCAAGTCGCCTCGAGCACGAACTTCACCGGATCACGGCTCGAACAAATAGCTCACTACGCTTCGCCGATGTGAGCAGCCTTTCGGCATTGGGGGTGGACGTTGGTCGTTACGCCAACTTCGAGTACTCCGTCACCCAAGCGATAGCAGCGGCCGCCTTCTTTCTCGACTTCGACGGATTGATTGTGCCGAGCGCGCGAAGCACAGAACTCAATCTGGTGATCTTTACGGAGAAGCTTGACGTTGGCGACCGGCTGAAGGTTGAAGCTTCAGAGCCTGTGGATTGGTCCGCGTGGCGATTGCAGCATCGGAGCCGCCTCCGCCCGGTCACCGCCATCCGAACTGAACCCCGGCAATAGCCGAAACGCCGCCCGGCGCCTAAGTTCCCCCCATGTCCGACTCCAAACCGCGCGTCGCGCTGTTCGTCACCTGCCTGGTGGACCTCTACCGTCCCACCGTCGGCTTCGCCGCCATCCATCTGCTGGAGGAAGCCGGTTGCCAGGTGGAGGTGCCGCGCGCACAGACCTGCTGCGGCCAGCCGGCGTACAACTCGGGCGACCGCGCCACGGCGCGGGACCTCGCGCGCGGCATTATCGACGCGTTCGGCGGCTACGATTATGTCGTGGTGCCGTCCGGCTCCTGCGGCGGGATGATCAAGCACCACCTGCCGCATCTGTTCGATGACGATCCGAACACGCGCGCCCGCGCCGACGCGCTGGCGGCGAGGACGTTCGAGCTGGTCAGCTTCCTCACCGACGTGCGCGGCATGGCACTCCCCGCGGCGCATTACCACGGCGGCGCGGTGACCTATCACGACGGCTGCTCCGGCCTGCGCGAGCTCGGGATCAAGGCGCAGCCGCGCCGGCTACTGGAGGCGGTCGGTGCCACGGTGACGGAAATGGCCGACCCGGAGGTCTGCTGCGGCTTCGGCGGCACGTTCTGCGTGAAATACCCCGAGATCTCGGTGCGGATGGTGTCCGACAAGACGGCCGCCATCGTCGCGACCGGGGCCGAAATGGTGTTGGCCGGCGACCTGGGCTGCCTGCTGAACATCGCCGGCCGGCTGAAACGCGAGGGCCACGCGACGCAAGCGCGCCACGTAGCGGAGGTGCTGGCCGGGATGACCGGACAAGTGCCACCGATCGGCGAGGCCCCCGCATAGCGCAGGGCCAGCGGCGCGCGCATGCTGGCGGAATGATCTCTGCCCGCCGCCTGTCGCTGGTGCTCGGCGTCACGCAGACGCTGGCCTGGGCGACCACCTATTATCTGCCGGCGGTGATTGTTGGCCCGGCGGCGGCCACGCTGCATCATTCCACCACCGAGCTGCTGGTTGGTTATTCGTGGTCGCTGCTGGTGGCGGGGCTGGTCTCGCCGCGAGTCGGGTCGTGGATCGATCGCCATGGCGGGCGGAGCGCGCTGGCGACCGGAACAGTGGTGATGGCGGCGGGGCTGCTGGTGCTTGCCGCCTGGCCGACACTGGCGGGCTGGTATCTGGCGTGGACCGTGATCGGGGCCGGCATGGCGCTGGGGCTGTACGATGCGGCGTTCGCAACGATCGGGCGGCTGCTGGGGGCGGACGCGCGGCCGGCGATCGTCGGCGTGACGCTGCTGGCGGGGTTCGCCTCGACCGTTGGCTGGCCCACCGGCGTGGCGCTGATCCATCGTTTCGATTGGCGTGCGACCGCGGCAATCTATGCGGCCGTGCAGCTTGCGGTGAACCTGCCGCTGATCCTGATGCTGATTCCGCGCGCCACGCCGGTTGAGCCGATTCACGCCGCCGCCGTAACGAGCGAGGCGAAGGGGGGCGGCGGGCTGTTCGCGTTGATCCTGCTCGGCACGTTCTTCAGCGTTCGCGCCGCGGTCAGCGCGGTGGTGTCGGTGCATGCGCTGACGTTGCTGCACGGCGTCGGGCTGACGGCGGTTGCGGCGGTTGGCGTCGCGGCGCTGTTCGGGCCATCGCAGGTATTCGGCCGGGTGCTGGAGTGGTTGTTTGCCCGCTGGATCGATCCGCTAACCGGATCTTGGATGGGGGCGACGCTGCTGCCGCTGGGGGTTGCGCTGTTGCTGCTCGGTGGCCCGGCAGTGGGCTTTGCGATTGCCTATGGCATGAGCAACGGCATCCTGACGATCAGCCGCGGCACGCTGCCGATGTTCCTGTTCGGACCGCGCGGTTATGCGACGCGGCTGGGTCGGCTCGCCCTGCCGCAGTTGCTGGCGCAGGCGGTGGCACCGACGGCGGTGGCGCCACTGGTGCTGGCATTGCCGGCGGATGCAATCTTCGCCGGACTCGGGACCGCCGCGTTTGTTGCGCTGCTGTGCCTGTTGCCACTGAAGCGGCTGCAGGTCGTCGGATCGGCATGAAACCGTCACGAAAATGACATCGATTGGTCACGAGTCAGTGATGGTTCACTTCGCGCACCGACGCCACCCTCCGCCCCCGCTGAGCAGCCGGTGCCGATTTCCCGCGCGTGGGAATCATCGGCGTATCAGCGTCTGTGCGGTGCAATCAATCGGGGGGCGTATGTCAGACGTTACGATGAATGGGGATTTGGCAGGCGGTCCGTCGCCGCGTCCCCACCTGGACGAAAAACCACACATCGCCGGCGCCGTGGCATTCCTGCTTGTACTCGCGGCCGGACTTGGATTCGTGGTGTTCAGCATCTCCAGCGACATTGACGTTGCCGGTGAGCATTCGCTTGCCATTGGCGCCTTTGTACTGCTGGGCATCGCGCTGCTGATCGCGCTCGGCTTCGAGTTCGTCAACGGCTTCCATGATACGGCGAACGCGGTCGCCACCGTGATCTATACCCACAGTCTGCCGCCCATGGTGGCGGTGATCTGGTCGGGATGCTTCAACTTCCTCGGCGTGCTGACGTCGAGCGGTGCGGTCGCGTTCTCGGTCGTGACGCTGTTGCCGGTGGAGCTGATCCTTCAGGTCGGCAGCGGGGCGGGCTACGCGATGATCTTTGCGCTGCTGATCGCGGCGATCATCTGGAACCTGGGCACCTGGGCGCTGGGGCTGCCGAACAGTTCCTCGCACGCATTGATCGGGTCGATCATGGGCGTGGGCCTCGCCAACCAGTTCATGGCGCCGGCGGGATCGGCGACCTCAGGAGTGGATTGGAACCAGGCGTTGGGCGTGTTCAAGGCGCTGGCGTTCAGCCCGGTGCTCGGGTTCGTGCTAGCCGCTTTGCTTTTGGTGGTGATGAAGTTCGCGGTGCGCAGCAAGGCGCTTTACACGGCGCCGGAAGGCAAGAAGCCGCCGCCGGTTTGGATCCGCGGCCTGCTGGTGCTGACCTGCACTGGTGTGTCTTTCTTCCACGGCAGCAACGATGGGCAGAAGGGCATGGGCCTGATCATGCTCATCCTGATCGGCGTGGCGCCGACCGCCTATGCGCTCAATCGCGCAATGCCCGAGAGCACCACGCCGATGTTCCTGCAGACAATGCAGGCCGCGCAGAGCGTGTTCCAGGCACATGCCGGGAACAGCGTGCCGCCAACCAATGCGGCGGCGGCGCGCGCGACGGTCGGTGACGCCCTCAAGCTACGGGAGGTGAATAAGCCCGCGGTGTATGCCGCGCTTGCCACGTTGACTGGCGATATCGGCCAGCAGGTGAAGGCCTATGGCACGATCAAGTCGGTGCCCGCGGCAGCGACGTCGAACGTCCGCAACGATATGTACCTGGCGTCCGATGCAGTGCGGATCATGGGGGCGGCACCGCCCGGGTTCACCAGCGCTGAGACCGACAAGTTGAAGGCGATGCGGGGTGGGCTTGATGCCGGCACCAAGTTCATTCCGACCTGGGTGAAGGTCTCGGTCGCGTTGGCGCTCGGACTGGGAACGATGGTGGGGTGGAAGCGTATCGTGGTGACGGTGGGCGAGAAGATCGGCAAGACGCACCTGACCTACGCGCAGGGTGCCTCGGCCGAGATCGTTGCGATGGCGACGATCGGGCTGGCGGATGCCTATGGGCTGCCGGTGTCGACAACCCATGTGCTGTCGAGCGGCGTCGCCGGAACGATGGCGGCCAATGGATCGGGACTGCAATGGTCGACGATCAAGAGCATGGCACTCGCCTGGGTGATGACGCTGCCGGCGGCCATGATCATTGCCGGTTCGCTCTACGTGATTTTCCGCCAGGTGTTCTGAAGGAGGCAAGCGCCAGGGGACGGTCCGCGTCCTCTGGCCTGCCGCCTGATCCGGTATGGGCCGGGCAGGATATTCTCATCATGCGGGGGACGGAACATGGACATAGACGTGGCGGAACTCGATCAATTGCAGGCTTCGTACAAGGCGGCGGTTGATAGCTGGATCGCGGCTATCCGCGCCGAGGAAGCACTGGCTTCGGTGCATCACAGCGTGGCGGAAGTCGATTTGTGGGAGAACGCGCATTTCCTGGCCGAGGACGCGCGTGGCAAGGCGGAGGCTGCGAAGGCGGCATATGAGGCTGGGCTGCGGTCGCAGTTATTCGATATCGACAGGTGACGAGAAGAGGGCGCCGTAGGCTCCGTGCGGTCTTGTCTGCGGCTTGGCCGCTGCGACGCGGATCGCGCCGCAATAGCCGGAGTCCAGGTGGCGCTGGGCGGCTCGCCCTCGACGCTAGGACGACAGGGTAAAGGCTTCGTTCGTGGCGGCTTGCATCGAACCGCCCGCCACTGGGGCGCCGGCCACAACGTAAATCCTATCCCCAATCAGCGCCGCGGCGGGACCGTGCCGGGGCGTTGGCATCGGGGCATGATGCTGCCAACTGTCGGTGGCGGGATCGTAGCTCTCCATCTGGCCATAGACCTTGGGCGACGGCTTTCCGTCGACACTCAAGTTCCCCTCGCCGCCCATCGCGAACAATCGATCCCGATACACGACCAGACCATGGCCGGAGCGCGCCGTCG
>Ga0326727_10012291_pt1 | contig 19540 bp, 17 predicted proteins | sample MB2enrmetagenome_FD_207643 | JGI IMG/M metagenome (GOLD analysis project Ga0326727, IMG submission 207643) | Lab enriched peat soil microbial communities from McLean, Ithaca, NY, United States - MB29MY | ecosystem: Environmental > Terrestrial > Soil > Wetlands > Peat | place: USA: New York...
GCAGTAGGCAATAGGCTGCCCTGGAAGTCGGAACCCGACCAGGAACGGCCAGCCGCGCCGGTATTCGCCAGGTTTTGGCCGAAGATGCTCACCCAGCTTCCGGGTGAGATTGCCGGGGCGTAGCTCGCCGCATTGACGGCTTGCGAGAACGTGGGCGTGGTGCCAACGGTGACCGAGGGTGCTGGGTTCGCATTGGCGCTGGCCCAGACCAGACCAGACAGAAACAGGGCCTGATCCTCCTGGGGATAGGTGTTCCCAAAATAGAATTGCGGGTAATTGCTCAACGGGCTGCCGTTGCCGATCGCGAACACTCTCCCAGTGCCCATTTGGGAAGCGGCCACAATCGCAAATGGCCCCAGCCCGCCGCCCGGCGAGGCCACCGGATTGGTGTTAGTACCGCCGCGCCAGGCGGAGGCTGCCGTGCTTCCCAGCGCGACCGCCGGCGTGGCCGTCGAAAAACTCGCGGAGTCTACGGTCAGGAAATGAGGTGATGGAGTACTTTGGAAATCCGTCACGCTGGCCAACGCCGGGTGGCTCACCCACGACGTGACGTCTACGTATCTGGCAGGGTACGCCGGGTCGGCCGAGAAAACCGTGCGGTTATCAAGCTGCACGCCAAACGGGGCTAAGAGATCGTTACAAGCCAGGGGCAAGCCGGGGTCACCCAGAAAGATCAACCCACCGCCATTCTTGACGAATGTCCAGATAGCCTGCATCTCCGCGCTGGTGAATGCCTGGTTTGGACCCGGAAGGGCCAGCACATCGATGTTGGAGAGGACGGATGCCGAGATGGGCCCAGTGGTAAGACGGGTGACGCTGAACGATGCCGCCTGCATCGCGACCTCCAAATTGCCGAGCCAGGGTACGGTAGGGTTTGACGGGTTCAATTGAGCGGCGGTCGCCTGATCGAGCGTGTAACTCTCTTGGTGCGTCTCATCGAACCATACACGCGGAGAACGGAAGGGAGCGACGGTCACCGTCCAGGTGTTCTGAGTGATACGCGATCCATCCGTCACGGTCACAACCACCGTGTAAGTGCCGCCGCTCGCCGACTCGGGGACCTGGTATGAGAATTGCGGTCCGAACGCGTCCGTCACCACTTGACCATTTACGGTCCATGTATACGCCAGTGGATTGCCATCCGGATCCTGCGCCGGCGCGCTGAAATTCAGCGCCGTGCCGCCCGCCGCGCCGATGTTCTGGCTGGGAACCGCCGATTGAATCACCGGGGCCGCGGCATTCTGCTGCAAGCTCAAGATGTCCCACGCCTCCAGATACGGGACGGTAAAGGTGACGGTGCCTCCCGAGCGGGAGAATGGAAGAGACTGTGGGCCGGACATGTCCGGACTCCACAGAATCACCTCGTTCACCGGCTGCGACCCGACGTGCACTGTAACCTGCACGTTGTCTTTCGGTGCGTAGCTATCGGACGACGGGTCGTAATCGTAATTCACCAGGTGCAGGATGAACCCATTGGAAGGATTCTGGTAGAGGAAAGCCGTGGCGCCACCGCTCGTGTAGACCGCGGTAACCGGCGAAGTGGCTACATCCGCGGTGATGTACGGCGAGATCAGGCTCTGAAACGTCTTCAGGAGCGCGGACTTGGTGGCGTTGTCGCCATTGGCGGCCGCGGTCTGGTATTGAATTCCCAAGTTGTTGCTGGTATGAACGAAGACGCCGTTTCCATAGGGCGAAGCGCCTTCCACGGATTGCAGTTTCAGCAAGTCCGGCCGCGAAGCAACTGAGCCGTCCGGTTCATTCGTGCCGATCCGGCCGTCCGAGATCACCACGCCACCGCTGCGCACATAATCCAGAATGGTATTCGCTTGATCGTCGTCCAACTCGCAGGTGCTGGGCAGAACCAGCGCTTTGTAGCTCTGGAGTTGCTGGAGCGTGAATGACGGCATCGTACTGAAAATGCTGTCCGGAGCCAGAACGGAATCGTATTGGATGTTGCCGTCAATCAACATCTGCGCCGTGCCGTAGTAGTCGTTGTCGGAACCGGCGATCCCTCCCGAAACTCCGGGTACGGACGCGGCTGGAAAGTTAGACGCCAGGCGCGAGGCCGTCGAGTCCAGGATCGCGACCTGGGGGGAAAAGCGGAGGTTCTCGAAGAAGGCGGGATGCCCCAGAATGAATTGCGCGTAGCGCCGTAGAACACCGGAAGCAATAGCCGCCGAGCCCATCGCGGAGCCCGATGGATCACCTGGCGGCGTAAGGATCCCCGCCGGCGCCCCAGGCCCCAAGGGGGGCTCTTTTCCGGCCGAGATGGTGGCTCCCGACGCGTAGATGTCCGAGACTGCCAGCCGGACCATGTTGGTCGGGAAGGTTGCCGGTGGCCCCATAATCTCCGGTTCCGCCACGACGGGCCACTGCCGGACACCCTTGTACGACTTGACACCGGCAGCGACAGTGGGAAGCGGAAGGGGGCTACTATTCGCGGAGAAGAAGTGGCTTTCGTCGACAAAGTAGTCTACGGCATCGAAATAGGCAGGGCTAAAAATGTTGAAGGCAGTATTCGTCGAGACAGTCACGACACGCCCGTATTGCTCAGCCGCATATTGGTGCGCGAAAGCGGTCATCTGGCGGAGGAAGGTCGTCTCCGCGGCGAACCCGAACACTAAGAACTCCTTCGCCAGCCCCGCCAACGGTGTCTGATTCCAGGTCTCCTGAATTCCCTGTTGGATGATCCATTGGCGGTAATCGAAGCTCGATGGATCGGAGATGCCAAACAGGGTCGACAAGTCGGACGCGGAGTACTTATTGGTCAGATAGGCGCGAAACGCGGCCATGGTCGCCGCGTCGAAGCACCCCGCGTGAACGCCATCATGCAGCACACTGCTTGGCGTGACGGTCGCCCCGTCGAAGTGAAAGCCATCCGCGCCGTCGTCAATCGCCTGTTTCACCTGTCCCTGGAGGTACTGCTGAAAATCCGGGCTGGAAGTCGAGTACTGCGTCCCGGCATTATTGTTGACATAATTTAGGTTGCCGTAGGTATCTATGCAATTGGCCGCTGCGGCATTCGGGAAGGGCTCCCAGCCGGGTACGGAGGCCTGAGCGGGGTCATCTACGAAGTTGAGGAACCCGAGCGGCATGTACAGGCGCCCCAGAGCATGCCATGCGGATACTTCCCGCACGTCGATGGATTCCTGGGTGGGATCCGGCGATTCATATCCCCAGTTATCTCCCGTGAACGGAACCGCGTTTATCGTCTGCGGATCGCGCGCGTTTACATAGTAGTCAACCTCGAAGCCGGCGGAGAATTGAACCCGGTTGAACCAGGCCGGCTCTTGTGCAAAAGAGAGAGGGACCAAAGCGAGAATGGCGCTGGCGGCAATCGAGGAGATGCATGGGCGCATACTTCCCTCATCCCTACGGCTTCTTTTCCGCCAGGCGCGTGGCGAATTTCGCCACGTTGATAATGGCGCGTTCGTGCGTGCCTTCGCCGATTTTTTCCTTTTCGTCCCACGCTTCCACGCGAAATTGAATGCGGCGGCCATCCACGGCTACCACTTCCGCGGTAAACGTCACCACAGCGCCAATGGGGGCGGCGGCCAGGTGGTAAACGTCTACGTGAGTGCCCACGGTGTCGAAGCCGGCATCGAGGAAGGGCAACACGGCGTCGCGGGAGGTCAGTTCCATGCGGCCGATCATGTGCGGCGTGGAGAGCACACGCGGGCCCTCCGCGCCCAGGAAGGTGATGGCGCACTCGCTGGTGACAAGGAGCTTCCGTTCGCCTTTGGCGCCGATGGGGATGTTGGCCATGGGAGTTACGCGGCCCCCAGGCCGGCCAGGACGCCGCGCATGTAGAACATGGAGCGCAGCACGCCGGGCAGCGGGTCCTTGGGGTTGATCTCGTATTCCAGGTTGACGCAGCCCTGGTAATTCATCTTCTTGAGCTGCTTGAAAATGGCGGGGAACGGCATGAGGCCCTCGCCCACGTCGCATTGGCTGCCGATCTTGGTAAAGTCGGCCAGGTCCTTGACGTGCATGTCGAAGAGGCGCCGGCCGGCCAGGGCGATGCTCTCGACTACATCGACGCCACAGCGCGCGGTGTGGCCGATGTCGATACAGAGGCCGACGCGCGGGTCCATGTCGTGCACCACTTCCAGAACCGACTGCGGCGAAGGGAAATCCTTCTGCTCGGGACCGTGGTTGTGGATGGCGATCCGGATGTCGTATTCCTTGACGAACTTCTCCACCGTCCGTATGTTGGAGCGAGTGGGAATGCAGACCATCATGCGGAGCCCGAGATTTTTGGCGATCTCAAACCGCTGGCGGAGATAGTCGGGGTCGTCCTGCGCCAGGCTGATGTTGCCGGCGCTCATGAGCTTGAGACCGGCGGCGTCGAACTCGGCGCGCACCTGCTGGAGTTCCTGGGGAGTGGCGCTGTACGAGAAATGAACGCCGTCCTTGATGCTGGTCCAGGGCGCCTGCACCACCTTGAGCATTTCGATAGTCTTGGCGCGGTCGAAACTGCGAAACGTGTAGGTGGCGATGCCGAGCTTGATGCCCCAGGGCTCGAGCTCGATCTTGGCGGAGGCGGGTGCGACTCCGGCGGCGCTCAGACCCGCGATTCCGGCGGCGGCGCCCAGGAAGTTGCGGCGTGTTGTAGGGAACTTCATGGAATTCGATTCTCCCGTAACTTCCAATTCTAAGCCCTCAGCGGCAGGGCGCACCGTCCGACGTCACCGCAATCATGGTCGTGTTGGCCGCGAGACCGCCAGCCATGAGCGCCACGGGAACCTGACAACCGTAGGGAACGCCCTGCGGGACCGTAAAGTAGATCACGTCCACGGCCGCCGATTCGGACTGCCGTCCGGCGTACAGCCGCTGTGCGGCCACGCCGCCCACCGCGATGCTCACGGGCACTCCACTCATGTCGCCGGCGGCCGTGCCCGGAGCGGCATTGTCGGCGCCAGCGATGGGTCCCATCCCGGTACCCCAAAGGACCACGATCTGACCCGGTTTGGCCGGCGCCGCTGGTTGATTCAGCGGGTAGTCCGTCGGGCCGTTGTAGTTCTGAGCAATCGCCATTTCACTTCCGTTGACAGACTGGAAGAAGATACCCACGCTGGTTTTGACCACCCGGACCATAGCCGGCTGACTGGTGATGCCGTTGTAGCCGACCGTGACCTGGGCCAAGCCAATGGGCACGTTGGAAGGGAGTATAGCGTTGACCTGTCCGCCAGAGACGAACAGCAGGAAGGCATCGTACCGATTTCCGCCTTCGAGGATCTGCACGCTGGTCCCTCCCATGGATGTCAGGAGCGGAAAGGCCCAGGCTTGGACGGGCTGTGCGGGTCCGAGGTCGGTGCCGAAGATGCTGAACAAGGATCCCTGGGCCAGACCATATGGCGGGCTTCCGGGCGCGTAGCTGGCAGCGTTCACGATGCCGCCGGGAGCAATCACGGGAGTGCCGGGCTGCGCGACCGAAAGGGGATAGCTGCCGAACGACGCGATCGCGGCGTAATTGGCGTCGCCGGAGTAGGCCGCGGTCAGAGTGTGGGAACCCACGCCGAGATTATTGACGGTGATGGAAAGCAGCGGGCTGCCATTCAGCGTACCCGTGCCAACCGTAGCCGCGCCGTCCAGGATGGTGACGGTTCCAGTGGGCGCGGGCAGAGCCAGCGTCGCGTTTGGATTGGTCTTCAGATCCGCGAGCCAGGTCTGGTAGGACTGGGCCTTGGTGGGGAAAACCTGAACCGTCACGGTGACACTTTGTCCGGAAGAGATCTGCGAAGGTCCCGGAATCAACTCTCCGGCAATGGGCGAGAAAACGGACGCCGGACAGGAATACGCCGGGGCAGAGGTGCTTGATTTGCCGGTAACAGTAACCTCGGTTCCGGTGAGCATGGAAGCGAAGTTCACGGGGTCCGGACCCAGCGTAACGTTGGCGTACTGTGAGGTGACATCGGAGCTTTTGATGCCATCCACCTGCACATTGTTCAGAGTTATGCTAGTGGGCACGGTCACGTTATAGCCCTCAATCTTGACGGTCCCTTCAGTGGTTGCGTGCACGTTTTGGATGGTGATGTTTGTGAATTGCGGGATCAGATTGCCCGTGGTGACTTGGTTGTAGAACGGATCCAAAACAATGGCCTGGCGTACGTTCTGCATGCAGATATTTCTGAACGAAATGTTCTGGACGAGGCCGCCGAAACTGGCGTTACTCTTAATGCGAACGCCAATCTGGTCGGCGTTGGCGGCGTTACCGGCAAATGAGATTCCGTCGTACACCACGTTGGCAATTCCCGTGGCGGGGTTGTTTCCAATGGATGCCCCATGCCCGTCGCCGAAGCGGTTGCCGATGACGCTCACGCCGGTTGTGCTTGGGCTGCTGCCGTACACGACCACGTTGTCGTCGCCCTCACTTATGTAGGAATTGGTAACAGTGACATTGCTGGAGAAGCCGAGATTGACTCCGTCAGTGTTATACGCATCATAAGGCGCGACGATCTTGATGCCCCAAGCCGTAAAGTTCGTGTCGTGCAGTCCCTGTACGTGGTAAAAGGGCGAGTTTCGCAACGTGATTTTGTAGAGCGTAAAGCTGTCGGTCAGGTTCACCCACAACATCTTGGGGCAGTTTTGCAGGACGGCCGGGAATTGCACCCTCGCCTGGGTTGCCAGGTCCCACCAACTCGCGGCGGAGGGCGCACCATTAATCAGCACGGGCAACTGGCCGCGGCCATCGATCGTCCCGTAACCCATGAGCCCGGCGCCATTGGCCTGGTTAGCCGAGATCAGTGGGACACAGCCGGTGTTGGTGGTGGCGAGAGTGCCGCAGGAGTGGGTTGAATCGGCGTCGTAATCGCGCGGGTTGCGCGACGCAAACACCGTCACACCGGCATCCACCAGCAGCGTGACGCCCTTAGGGAGGGTTATGGGCGCGATGAGAAACGCGTTGTTCGATCCGCCGGTTTCGAGTTCGACCGCCTGGCCGGCGGGACAGCCGTTCAGCGCGTTCTGGATGCGGCTGGTATCGAACAGCGTCTCGCTGGCGAGGGGCAAGCCCGCCGGTCCGGCACTCAACTGCGCCGTCAGTTGCGCGCAGACGGGAGGGAAAACAGGTTCTGTCACCGAACGTGTATCTTGAGCGTGCAAGCCAATCACGCCAGCGCACACGATCGCGACTCGCAAGGTGTGCTGCCTGAAAGGGCGGCAAAGGTCAGTCATCATTGGTTCAAAGGCGGCGGTCTGTCGGGCTGTTGCGGGGCGCTTTGCTCAGTCTTGCCGGAGGGAGCAGAGTCGATATCGGAGTTTTGAATGACCTGGACCATCACAATCGCGACGAAGACCAGCGCCAGCAGGCCCAGGATTCCGAGGAAAATGGGGACGCGGTTGCTGGAGGAGAGGCGTTCGCCGCAGTTGGGGCACCTCCGGGCACTTGGGGCAATCGGTTGCAGGCAGCGATGGCAGATTTCATTCGACGGCCGCGCGGCTGCTTTTTCCATAGGCCCTGCGCACACTATAGCACCGGGCGGCAAAGCCGGATGCCGCCGGGTATAATCGAATTGTGCGAACTGGCTGTGTTGCCTTCCTGATGTTGTGTCTGGCCGGCTGCAACCGCGGCGTCCAGAACAAAGATGCGGTGCGTCAAGGCGTTCTCGATCACCTGGCCCAGGTCCAAATGAACGTGGCCTCGATGACTGTGGAAGTGACGTCGGTCGAGTTCCACGGCAACCAGGCGGACGCGACGGTGTCGTTTTACCCCAAGGGCGGCAACGCGGCGCAGGGAATGTCGATGCGGTATCAACTCGAACAGAAGGACGGCCGCTGGGTGGTGATGGGCCGCAAGGATGCGGGGTCCAGTCCGCACGGTGGCGGGGTGATGCCCCCGGCGGCGCCTGGCATGGAGAATCCGCATGGCGGGGGTAAAATGCCGTCTCCGGAAGACCTGCCGCCCGCCGGTCAAAAAAAATGAAGCGTGTCGCGATCCTGGGTGGCGGTCCCGCGGGGGCATTCGCCGCGGAACAACTGGCGTCCGCCGGTCTGGATGTGCTGGTGTTCGACGAGAAACTCGCCTGGGAGAAGCCGTGCGGCGGCGCCTTGACGTACAAGGCTTACAGCCAGTATCCCTTCCTGATCGAGAATTCGACGCCCAAGCGCCTCATCACGGAAACCACGCTGGCGGCTCCTCACGGAGGAGAAGTGAGTTTGAAGCTGGACGATCCGCTGCTGATCTACTCGCGTTTGGATCTGAATCGCATGTTACTGGAGCGCGCGGAACGGGCCGGGGCGCAGATCGAAAAGGCGCGCGTGCTGGAAATGTCGCGGTACGGGCGGGGATGGCAGCTTCGCACCAGCTCGGGAATGGTGCACGCGGATTTCTGTATCGTGGCGACGGGCGCCCGCAACGCGCTCGCCGAGGTGGGCACCGAACTGACGGCTGAAGACACCATGCCGGCGCTGGGCTACTACGTGCCGGGGGACCAGAATCGCATCGACATCCAGTTTCTGCCGCGCCTCGAAGGCTATATCTGGGTCTTTCCGCGCTGCGGGCATCTCTCGGTGGGAATTTGCGGAAAGGGGGAGCCGGCCAGTTCCCTGCGCAAACGGCTGGAGAACTACCTGACCGAGCGCGGGATCGCCTGGAAGGGCGCGGCCTTCTACAGCCATTTGCTGCCGTCGCTGGGCGCGGCATCGTGGCAGAAGAACCGGGTGGCGGGCGATGGCTGGATGGCGGTGGGCGACGCCGCGGGCCTGGTGGACCCGGTCACGGGCGAGGGTTTGTACTACGCCATTCGCTCGGCGGACCTGGCGGTGCGCGCGTTGCTTTCCGAGACGGGCGAGCCGGCCGGGAAAGCCGCTCAGTACGGGCAATCGCTGCAGCGCGACTTCGCGGCCGACCTGGAATTCGGCTCGCGACTGGCCAAGCGCCTGTTCCTGGGACGATTCCTCTTCGGTTCCGTGCCGGAGCGCATGGTGCAGTTCACGCGCCGCAGCCCGCGGTTCTCGGCCATCATCCAGGACCTGTTCGCGGGAAAGCAGCCGTACCTGGGTTTGAAGCGGCGCCTGCTGCAGAACCTGAACGGAAGCTTGTACGACGTCAGTATGAGCCTGGGGTTCAGCCGTTTGGTGCCCCGCAAAGCGGGCTAACGATGTTCCACAGCCACAGGCATACCAAATCGGAAGAGCTGTTTCAAAGGGCGCAGGAGACCATTCCGGGCGGGGTCAACTCGCCGGTGCGGGCGTACCGAAGCGTGGGCGGGAATCCGCCTTTCATCGCGCGCGGCGAAGGCGCCCACATCTTCGACGTGGATGGCAACGAGTACATCGATTACGTGGGGTCTTGGGGACCGCTATTGCTGGGGCATCGGCACCCGGATATCGTGGCGGCATTGGAGGGCGCACTGGCCATCGGCACCAGCTTCGGCGCGCCCACGGAACAGGAAGTCGAGCTGGCCGAAGCCATCCGCGATGCCGTGCCTTCCATCGAGATGGTGCGGCTGGTCAATTCGGGCACCGAGGCCACCATGTCGGCCATCCGAGTGGCGCGCGGGTTCACGGGGCGGGACCTGACGGTCAAGTTCGAAGGCTGCTACCACGGGCACGTGGATTCGTTGTTGGTGAAGGCCGGCTCGGGGGTGGCGACGCTGGGGATCGCCGACACCCAGGGCGTGCCCAAAGCGTTCTGCGATACCACGATTGCGCTGCCGTTCAACGACGCCCAAGCCGTGGAACAAGCATTCCGCGCGCACGGCAACCGCATCGCAGCGGTGATTGTGGAACCGGTGGCGGGGAATATGGGCTGCGTGCCTCCCCTGCCCGGCTACCTGGAGGCGCTGCGCGACATTACCGCGCGGTTTGGCGCCCTGCTGATCTTCGATGAAGTGATGACGGGGTTCCGCGTGGCCTTCGGCGGCGCGCAGCAGCGCTACGGCATCCGGCCGGACCTGACCACGCTGGGCAAGGTGATCGGCGGCGGGCTGCCGGTGGGCGCGTATGGCGGGCGCAAGGACATTATGCGCAAGGTGGCGCCGGTGGGACCGGTCTACCAGGCCGGCACGCTATCCGGAAACCCGCTGGCGGTGGCGGCCGGGCTGGCCATGCTGCGATATCTGAAGCGGCATCCCGAAGTGTACGGCCAGTTGGAAGCGCGTACCGCGGAGTTGTGCGCGGCGTCGCCGGCGGGCGTCACGGTGAACCGGGTGGGCTCGATGTTCACCTGGTTCTTCACGGACCAGCCGGTGACGGACTACGAATCGGCCAAGCGGAGCGATACGGCGCGGTTCGGGCGGTTTTTCCGCGCGATGCTGGAGCGCGGTATCTACCTGGCGCCGTCGCAATTCGAAGCGGCATTCGTTTCGGCGGCGCATTCGGAAGAGGACATCCGCGAGACGGTAATGGCGGCGGAAGAAACGTTTCGCGCTTGACCGTGCCACTCCCTTCCCACAGCCTTTTCCCACTTGCTAGACTTCAGCCATGCCCGTTCGCAAGGAGCACCCGAGGCTCGACAAATCCGCCGGCCCGTTTCGTCGCGCTCTCCAGTATGCCTACTACGACTGGACCCGCGAGATGCCCACGTCCAAACGCGTCATCACATGGGCCGGGATTCTGATGCAGGGATGGGCCATCTGGTCCTTTATTTCGGGGTCCCTGGTGTGGCCTGCGATGTGGCCGAAAGGAATACTCCTATATGGGAGTGCGTTGCTGATTTACGTCCTCGGCGTCGGGCTGATGAACGGGATGCTGACTTCGGAATTTGTCCGCAAGACCCAACTGGAAGCCGACCAGATTGCCGCACGACAGATCCAGCAGACCCTGCAACCCGGAAAATTGGACGAGTTGCCGGGCTATGCGCTGGAAACGTTCTATCAGCCCTTCCGCGAGGTGGGCGGCGACTACTTTGACGTCATCGAGCTCACGGGCAAGCGAACGCTCTTCGCGGTAGCGGACGTGTCCGGAAAAGGGATGCCGGCAGCGCTGCTGGCGGCGAACATACAGGCTCTGGTTAGAAGCAGCGCGAGTTTTGAGGCGGATCCCCTGGCGCTGGCTGGCCGGATTAACAGGCACCTAAGCCGGTATACGCCAAGCGATCGCTTTGCGACGGCAGTGTTCATCGTGCTGAGTCGCGATTCGGGAGAACTGACCTACGTGAACGCCGGCCACAACGCCCCGATTGTTTTCGGTTCCGGATCTGCGATCGCGCTGGAAGCCACTGGCATGCCGCTGGGACTATTCCCCGAAGCGGCATATGAAGCTCGCACAACTCTTCTTCCTCCTGGTGGCGCCCTCCTGGTTTTCACGGATGGACTTACCGATTCGATTGCCGGAGAGAATGCCGAAAGCCGTTTGCGCGATGCTTTGGCCGACAGTTCAGGCAGAACGATGTCTACACTGAAATCGCTGGTAGACCCGGAGTTCAACGAGGATGATGTCACCATCTTGCTCGTGAAACGCAGTGCAGATGCAGCTTCCAGCGGCAGGCGTGGATGATGCCAACAGCCGCCGGCTTTATCGCTTGATGCCGCGCCACAGGCGCCGCGCCGAGAAGGTCACGATTCCGAAGAAGACGGCGAAGCTGATCAGAATCACGGTGAGCTGGCGCGGCCGGGAGAGGCGCGTGACGGCCGGCCCCGGCGCACGCCCGAATTCGAGCGAGATGCGCAGATGCACAGCCGAGGGTTGGGCGGCGTGGTTGTCCACCACGATGGCGTAGTCGTCGGGCACGTGAACGTAATAGGAGAGATTGCTGGAAGAAGCCAGGGGCGTTACCGCCAGAACGCCGTGCGGTTGGCCGCCGCGCAGCCGTTCGAGATCCTGGCTGCTGATCAAAGCGATGCGCGCCTGCCCGGAGCCAGTCAGCACCTGAAAAGCGGCGGAAACCCTGGCCGGCTGCTGTTTGAGAGTGACCTCGACGTATCGCCACTGGTTGGCCGGGATCTGGTACACCTCATCCACCAGTTCGACGCTGGTGGGCGCGGCCGCCAGACTCCAGGCCAGCGCCAGCCCCTTCAAAACCGATGAAAGGGCTACAATAAGGACCATGACCGACAGTATGGCACAGCCCCGGGGAGGGCTGGCTTCGCTGGAGTTGCCCGGCTGGAAAACCGCGCTGGGCTGGGTGGCCGCTGTTCTGCTTTCGCTTTTGTTCCTGCTCTCGGGTCTTTGGAAAATCACCGACGCGCAAGGCGCGGCCGTGCGCATGGCGCAGGCCAGAGTGCCGGAGTCGATGAGCCTGGCAGCGGCGCTGGTGTTCGGGATTGTCGAGACGCTGGGCGGCGTACTGTTGCTGGTGCCGCGGTTCCGGCGCTGGGGCTCGATTCTCACCGGGCTCCTGCTGCTCGCCTTCCTGGCGTATTTCGCGGTGAATTACAACCTGCTGCGGGGCGCGGATTGCAGTTGCTTCCCCTGGGTGAAGCGGGTGGTGGGGCCGGGCTTCTTTATCGGCGACGGCCTGATGTTGCTGCTGGCGGTGCTGGCGGGAATCTGGTCGCGGCCGCCGGAAAGCCTCCGGAGCGCCATTCTGGTGCTGGGCGCGGTGGTGGTATTCGCGCTGGTTTCGTATGGAGTGGGCGCGGCGCGGCAAACCGGCGTGAAAGCACCGGAGAGCATCGTGGTGGATGGCCAGGCGTACTCGCTGGAACATGGCAAGGTCTTCCTGTATTACTTCGACCCGGAGTGTATGCACTGTTTCGACGCCGCGAAGCGCATGTCGCACTTGAATTGGGGCGACACAAAAGTGGTGGCCATTGCGATCCAGCAGCCGCAGTACGCGACGCAGTTCTTGCAGGACACCGGTCTGAGAGCGGCCATTTCGACCGACCTCCAAAAGCTGAGACAGGTCTTCCCCTACGTCAGCACGCCGGCAGGCGTGGCCCTGGAGGACGGGCGTGAAAAGGCGCCGCTGACGAAATTCGAGGGCGAAGAACCGGGCGCCACGCTCAAGCAACTCGGCCTGGTGTACTGAATCGCGATGAACCTGCTGATCCCCAACCTGGGAACCACATCCCTGAAATACCAGATTCTGGAAATGCCGTCGGAGAAGGTGCTGGCCAAGGGCCGCGAGGAGCGCGTCGGCGATTACCGGGACGCCATCGCGCGGATCTCGACCGGCGGGACGCCGATCGATGCGGTGGCGCTCAAAGCGGTGCATGGCGGCCCGAAGTATCGCGGAACCTTCGTAGTGGATGAGGGCGTGGTGGAAGCGCTGCGCCAGTTCCTGCCGGCCGCGCCCGCGCACAACGCCATCTACCTGACGGCCATCGAAGCTTTCCGGCAGGCCATGCCGGGGGTCCCGATGGTGGCCGCCTTCGAGCCGGAGTTCCATACCACCATGCCGGAACACGCGCGGCTGTACGGGGTGCCAGGCGCCTGGCTGGACGATGGCGTGGCTAAATATGGGTTCCACGGAGCCTCGCACCAGTACATTGGCGAGCGCGTGGCGGCGATGTTGGGACGCCAGGTGAAACTGGTGAGTTGCCACCTGGGGGGAAGCTCGTCGATGTGCGCGATCGACCGTGGCCGGTCGGTGGACACGACCATGGGGTTCTCGCCGCAATCGGGCCTGGAAAACGCCACGCGCCACGGCGACCTGGACGTGTTCGCCGTGCTCTACATGATGGAGCGCCACGGATGGAGCACGGAGGAGGTTCGTAACCAGCTTGCCAGGGGCGGCGGATTGACGGGCCTCTCGGGCGTGGAGGGCGGCGATGTGCGCGACGTGGAAAGCGCCGCGGCCGAGGGCAGCCGCCGCGCGGAACTGGCGCTTGAGGTCTTCGTGTACGAGGTGAAGAAGAGCATCGGAGCGTTCGCGGCGGCCATGGGCGGATTGGAGGCCGTGGCGTTCACGGGCGGGATCGGCGAGAACTCCGCGCGGCTGCGTTGGGCCTGCTGCGAGGGCCTCGAATTCCTGGGGATCGGGCTGGACCGGGCGAAGAATGAATCGGGAGGCGGAGACCGGGTGGTTTCGGCGGACGAGTCACGGGTCGCTGTGCTCGCGCTGGCCACCAACGAAGAATTAATCGTGGCGCGGCGGGCGTACGGATTACTCAGCCGTCGCGGCGCTTGAAAGCAGGCCGAGTACCACTCGGCCGCAGGCTGCAAGCCTGCCCCACAGAATCACTTAGCTGTCGCGGCGCTTGAGGGTGGGGCGCTCGTCCTGGTCCGTCTTGGGCGTGGTGCCGTCGTCGTTCTGGTCCACCGGACCGTTGCCGCTGCCGGGGGCGCGGCGCAGACGCGGACGGCCGTCGTCCTTGGTGGTATCCACCTTGCGGTGATTGTGGAGCATGTTCAGCCGGGCCTTCACATCGTTGAACTCGGAGGTGTTCACGACGTACTCGGGCTTGGCGACCAGGATCTTGTCAATCTCGGTCTGGGCGGTCTTGATGCGGTCGTCCGTCATGGGATGCGTGGAGAAAACCTTGGCCATGGTGCCGGGCTTCTTCTTCTCGAGCGTCTGGATTTTCTCGAAGAAGTCGACAAACGCGGTGGGATCGTAGCCGGCCTTGTAGAGGTACTGCAAGCCCAGGTAGTCGGCTTCCTTTTCGAACGCCTTGGTAAATTGCAGGAAGCCCATGGGGATGGCCAGGCCGGCGCCTTGCCGGATGATATAACCCGTCCATCCGCCCACGAAGATCAGCGGAATGGTGCCGATGTTGATGAGCTCCCCGCGGGTGGCCTGCCGGGTGCCGTGGCGCGCGGCTACGTGCGCGATTTCGTGCGCCATCACGCCGGCCAGCTCGGCTTCGGTATCCGCTTTCAGCATGAGGCCGGAGTTCACAAAGAAGAACCCGCCGGGCAGCGCAAAGGCATTCACCTCTTCGGAATCCAGAACCTTGATAGTGAACGGCACTTTGGCATCCGAGTTCCGGACCAGGTTTTGACCCACACGGTTTACGTACTCCGCGATGATCGGGTCGTCGATGATCTTGGCCTGGCGCTCCACCTCTTGCGCCAGTTGTTTGCCGAGAGCGATCTCCTTCTCGAGCGAGTAGAAGTTTACGCCCTTGCCGACGTCGCGGTCGCCAATCGCCTCGGGATCTTTCTTCTTATCCTCGGCGAAGGCGCCCGCCGCGAGCAGGCTGAGTGCTGCCAGAACTGCCACGGGCACTGCGGAAAGGGTTCTCATTTTCAGACAACTCCTGTATAGCTACACTATACGCCTATTCCGGGCGCGGTGAAACCTTACCCTACGTATTAAACGCTCCAGGCAGGCTCCAAGTTTCGGTTTCTTTACGATTGTTTACGGCCGGATCAGTACAGACCCAGGCTGATCACCTTGCCGGCGGGATCCACCAGGACATCCAGCCGGCGGTTCAGGTAGGAATAAAAGGTCCGTCCCTGGTTCGCTTTGCGGGCGGTGATGCGGGCGCCCCAAAGCCGGCGGCATTCCTGCCACGTCATCTTCCACGGATAGGCAAAAACACCTCGCAAAGCGCCGGTTTGGTGGGCGAAATCCAGTTCCAACTCCTTGTAGCGGCCGGTGGGATCGGCAAAAGCGAGGATGAGGCCGGTTTCCGACTTGGCTTCGCCCAGGGCGAGCCGCTGGCGGGAGGGTTCCCCTAGCAAGGCCCGGGCGTCGGCCTCGGTCCAGTGACCGATCTTGGTTTGGCAGAACACGGCGCTGTCGTCCTCGAACCCGGCGGGATAGACGGGCGCGGCCCGCGGCAGAACCGGTGGGCGGTTGTCGCTGGCTGGAGGAATCGGCTGCACGGTGGTTTCGGCAACCAAAGGGTGAGTGGGGCTGCTGGAACGGGCCGCTGGAGGAATCGGTGGCAGGGTGGTTTCGGTAGGTTTTGGAGGCTCGGCCTTGGGCGCGGCGGCAACCTTTGGAGGCTCAGCCTTGGGCGCGGCGGCTATCGGCGCGGGGGGAGCGGGCAATGTGACCACGACGCCCGGGATGGCTTCAGACCTGCCTGCCGCCGACGGCAGAGTGACCACCCCGCCGGAGGTGTCCGCGCGGTCCGCCCCCGCGCCGGCGCGCGCCGCCACTTGGCCGGCCAGCGCAACCGCGGATACGATCAAAAGCCACTTCATGGCAGCCTACCCGAAGGATACCGGGCAGAAAACGAGTTTTTGGACTGAATTTAGGGAGTAGTTGGGTGTTTTCCGAAGTTAGGGCCGCGGTTGGCGGAAGCCAGTGGGGGTCGGAAGAGAGAATGGCCAATAGAATCAATAACTTGCCTGCAATCAGTACACCCCTGACACCACAGACACCCCATTACCCTGCTCTGTGTTACCTACCCAGTGCGTCGAGGCTGAACCCACTTCCGCCACGACGCACAAATCAAATAGCGAACAAAAAGCGAATCTGCTAAAATCCAGTTGTGGCACGCCGCCCTTATGCCGACCCGATCTTGAGCCGGGAGGAACTGGCAGAGTTCGCACGCCGTCTGTCGATGCTCAGTGTGCCGGGGATCGAAGGCGTCTACCAGATAGCCCACAAGGACTGCCGCCTCGATGGAAAACGGCTCCCACCAGCCGCCGCAATTCAACAGTTGGTGGCCGCATGGAAGGTACTGCGAAGGATGCATCGGGCGAAATGATCTCGGCGTCTCTTCCGGCTCCCAAATCGCCAGAAACCCCGCTCAGGATATGCCCAACCGCACGTAGACCGGCTCCAGATCGGTCGCCAGCGCCCGGTTATCGCTCAGGATTGCTCCGCACCGGCCCGGTGGGGCGGGCGGCACCCCGGCGACAACGACGGCTTGTATACCAAAGTTCCAACCGCCAGGAGTCCCACAGAAATTCCTGCCGGGAAAGTCCAGCGGAGTTTCTTCTCCTTGACTTCGAGTACGTCCGGTTTGGGAAACCCAAAACCGGGAGACCTCATTTTGGATTTTTACTCCCAAAATTAATTTCCATGCGGCGGCTGCGATCACGAACACCACTGCCGCCTGGATGCCCAACCATAGCGAACAGATCGCCCAGGACGGCTCCGCAACGGACTGGATGACGCCAAGTGCCGCCCGTTTTCGATGCGCCACAGAGCGCCGGAAATCCGGCCATTAGGGGTTCCGGCACCGACAGCGCTTTAATGTCACCGTTTGGTCGCATTGCAGGTGACAGGATCACGGCAAACCTGCCGCCAGAATACTCCGACCCAGCGCATAGGAAGGCCCAGAATCGCTCCGCACCCGCCCGGCAGACCACAGCCATCCCCGGCACCAGCGACGGCCATAATCCGTTCATGGACGCAACCCAATCCAAGATCATCGAACTCCTGCGTGAAGTCCACCTGATCGCCTTCAAAGAAATTGAACGGCTCAACCTGCGGATCGCCGAACTGGAGAGCCACGTATGCCATCCCGCCCCCGCACCAGCCAAAGCGAAAGTAGTCGAGCGGACGACGGCGAACCCACCTTCCGCTTCAAAGCCCCAGGAGATCGGGCTGTTGACTGAGCACGAGGTTGCGGCATACCTCAAAATCAGCGTTGCATCCGTGCGTCGGTGGCGATCCTTTCGGACGGGGCCGAAGTTCGTCAAGATCGGCTCCTCGGTGCGCTACAAGCGGAACGACATGGAGGCGTGGCTGAATTCGTGTCCAGGGCTGCGGTAAGCGTCAGGCAAGCGGCGGCATGTTGGCGGGAATCCCCGCTCTCCTTCCTAAAACAACGGCCTCGAACTCGGCTGGCAAAGGCGAGACTCAAACTGCTGCTACCGGCGACTCTGTGTGCTCGGGAGAGTGCTTCGCTACGACAGTGCGGGTGTTTCTCTCAATCGCAATAAGAACGAGCATCAGCGTAAAGAATACGAACATCACGAACGCCACGCCAGCGGCCCCTACCAACTGCAACGCTTGAACCTTGTTCGCCGCCGCTTGAGCCGTTTCTTTCTGGACTCGCTCATTTTCCGCTTCTATTTGCGCTTGGAGTTCAGTAACGACCCAAGAAGAGAAGTTGCCCCACCGCTTGCCTTTCTCAGAAGGGTCGGTCAGATTTGCTCGATTGGCCGGATCGTCAGCGAAGGTTCCCGATAGCATCGCAAACTGGTCCATAAACGCTAAGGTCAGCGAGTCGTGCTGGTCCGCTGGAAAGCGATCTGTCATTTCCTTACAGCTTGACCGCACCACTTCCTCTCGCATCGTAAAGTCCGGCGAGAGATACCTGTTTCCGTTGGCGACAATCCACCCTACATATACATCGAACTGCCGTTCAAATGCGGTCTTCCTCGGCGCTTCTGAGGAGAATGGCGTTGACTCCGCAGCCATCGTCGCTTGACCCTGGGCGGTCGGGGCTGGCCGAAGGGATTGCTTGTATTTCTCGTAGTCGATGTTTGGCTTCGCTATGGCCTCATGCACTTGGGTTTGGTACAGCACGATCCCCCATACCAGTGCGCCCACGGTAATGATGAGCGCAAGGAAGGCGATTAGCAGCCCGAAGCGTCGAACAATTCCAAAGAATGCCTTGTCCAAAGTAGCTCCCTCTTTCTTAATCTTCATTCCGGCTTCCCGATTTCCAAATGCGACAGCCGGAACCGGAGCCGGGGCAATACCAGCGGCTTCCGCATGGGCCGCAGCCGAAGCCGGGGCAACGCCAACGGCCTGGGCTTGTGCGGACGCTTTGATAGGCGACCCGCAATGTGTACAGAATGGGGTAGCATCAGAAACTAGTTGAACTCCACACTTAGGGCAGAACATGAACGCTCCAATCATCAATCGTTTAGCATCATCGCTACTTCTCGTTCCATCCGTTCCGACCTCCAGAAATGCTCAAATCCCAATGGCCGTCATGCTATTTAAGAGAAGACTGTCGGTAATACTGTAGACCCAAAGGACGGCAATCGTCAATGCTCATGGCGTGGACGATCTTTTGCGCCGATTGGGACGGCGGATACGTGATCTGCGAACCGCACATACATGGAGCCAGGAGGAGTTTGCGGATGTGTGCCGGGTTCACCGGACATACATGGGTCATCTCGAACGTGGCGAAAAGAACGTGAGCATCACCAGCATCGTCCGGGTGAGTGCGGCGTTCGGCATCACGTTGTCGGAACTGTTCACAGGCGTTGACGGCGGCGATGAACCCCAGTAAACGGCAAGCCGGAAACCCGAAATGAACACCGGCATGGATCGCAGCCGAATTCTGCGGGAACTGGCGGTTGCCGAGGAGAGCATCCAGGTGGCGAAGGAGATTGCATCGCCGCCAGGAAACGCCGGAAGAAGCGCCGCAAGTCCTGACGTGGAGTCTGGCTTTTCCCAGTGACGGCGACGGCTTCCAGCCCTTCAATTCGCTCGCCTAATCGTCAGCGTCGTCACCTGTCGAACCCGCCTTGCGGCCCTCTTCCCACCCGGCACGACAGCCACACTGGACCGTGGTTGTCCGAGAACACTTTTCCGTCTCGCTTCGTCACATGGACACGGATTCGTCAAATGCCCTACAGCGGCCCACGGAAGCCGCACAGCGATCTCGTGGGGCCGGGATGGACCTCTGGCACCCCCAGCGACGGCAGCGGCTTGTAGCGCCGCTGGTTGCGGATTCCGGCGAAGCCGATCACTCATTCCGAACTGATGGCGATCACTGTTCCGAGTGATGCCGATCACCGTCGGAGCGAAGCGACGCTGGGCTGTTCTTATCATGCAGAAGTGATCGGCATC
>Ga0326727_10012292_pt1 | contig 19536 bp, 17 predicted proteins | sample MB2enrmetagenome_FD_207643 | JGI IMG/M metagenome (GOLD analysis project Ga0326727, IMG submission 207643) | Lab enriched peat soil microbial communities from McLean, Ithaca, NY, United States - MB29MY | ecosystem: Environmental > Terrestrial > Soil > Wetlands > Peat | place: USA: New York...
ACTGCTCTGGGTGCTGCGCGCGAAGTACCTGGTGGATGCCGTCGGCTTGAACAAAATTCAGGGGCGTCCCTTCAAACAGAACGAGCTTGAACAAAAAATTGAAGAAATGCTGGGACGCCAGGAGGCGCGATGACGACGACTGCTCTCCCTCCACTTACCAAAAAGGATTTCCAGACCGACCAGGAGGTGCGCTGGTGCCCGGGGTGCGGCGATTATGCCATCCTCGCCGCCGTGCAAGCGGTTTTCCCGGAGCTCGGCGTGCCCCGTGAGAATTTTGTGGTCGTCTCCGGCATCGGCTGTTCCAGCCGCTTCCCCTATTACATGAACACCTATGGGTTTCACTCCATCCACGGCCGCGCGCCCGCAGTGGCCTCCGGCATCAAGATTGCGCATCCGGAATTGGAAGTCTGGGTAGCCACGGGTGATGGCGATGCGCTGGCCATTGGCGGGAATCACACCATCCACATGCTACGGCGGAACGTCGGCATCAAGGTGCTGCTGTTCAACAACCGCATCTATGGTTTGACGAAAGGCCAATACTCGCCCACCTCGGAATTTCACAAGGTCACGAAGTCCACTCCTTTCGGCTCGCCGGACCGGCCGTTCAATCCCGTGTCATTGGCCATCGGCGCGGAAGCCACGTTTGTGGCGCGCGCCGTGGACGTATTCCAGGCGCACTTGAAGGACACGTTGAAGGCCGCGGCAGCGCACAAGGGCTCCGCGTTCGTCGAAATTCTCCAGAACTGCAACATCTTCAATGATGGCGCATGGCTCGGCCTGACGGAAAAAGATGCGCGCAGCGAACACGTCATCCAGCTTGAGCATGGCAAGCCACTCGTGTTCGGCAAGAATCGCGACAAGGGCATCCGCCGCAAATCCGACGGAGATATCGAGGTCGTGCCCCTCGGCAATGGCATCGCGGAGTCGGACCTGATCGTGCATGATGCGCATCACCCGCGGCCATCCTATGCTTTCCTGCTTTCGCACATGGAGCATCGCCCCGGCTTCCCTACCCCCATCGGCGTGTTGCGCGCCTGGGACGATCTGCCGCGCTACGAGGACGTCATCAACGACCAGGTTCGCGAGGTCATTGCCAAGAAGGGTCCGGGGGACCTGGACCGGCTGCTGCAAGCGGGCGATACTTGGGAAGTAAAGTAGGCGAGATCTCCTCTTTTTCTTAGGCAAAGTGCGCCATCTTGTTGGGTCTCTGCCGCCCCATCTTAGCTGGTCTTATTCACGGGCAAGACAGCCGCGCCGTTGTTGCCGTAGTCGCTATCATCTTTTTTCATGGCGTCTGCAACCAATTCCTCTCACTTTCACGATAAAATGGACTGCGCGTGAAACCAACCGCCGCTCGCTACATCTAAGACATGGGAGTCGGCCTCGACTGATGGATCAGAGTCCCCAACTAATCCCGTTTTCTCTGTTCGGCGATGCGGACCCCGTGCCTGCGACGGCCTATGTAACGGAGCCAAAACAGGGGGAAACACTCGCCCTCCTGTATGAACTCAGTCATGAAATCACGTCCATCCTGGACCGCGGGGAACTCCTGCGGTTGATGGCGGAACGGGTCAAGAAGCTGGTGGATTATGACGTATTCACCGTCATGCTCTGGAACGAGTCCACACAAGTGCTGGAAAGCGTTTTCGCCATGCGCTACGAGGACGCCATCCCCGCTCGCGCGAGCATACCCTTGCATCAAGGCATTACCGGAAGCGCGGCCGCGGAGCGCCGGACCATCCGCGTGATTGACGTGCGCCTGGACCCGCGCTACCTGCAAGGCGAATCGGGTGTGGAGGTGCGCTCGGAACTGGTCGTGCCTCTGCTCCGGCAGGACCGCCTGGTGGGCGTGCTGGATCTGGAAAGCGTGGTGCCGAATGCCTTCTCCGCGGAGCACGAGCGGCTCCTGAATATCCTGGGTACTTACGTTGCCGTCGCTCTGGAAAATGCGCGTTTGTTTGAGGAAGCGCGGGAGACCCAGCTTCGCATGCAAAATGACCTGGAGACCGCCCGGGAGATTCAGCGGCAACTTCTTCCCAGTGGGGCCCGCGATGTGCCTGGTCTGGACCTGGCTACCGCGTATATTCCAGCGCGGGAACTCGGCGGAGATTTCTACGATCTGCTGCCGTTTGGCTTGGGGCGTCTGGCCATTGCCATCGGCGATGTCTCCGGAAAGGGTACAGCGGCCGCGCTGTATGGTTCGCTGGCCATCGGCATCCTGCGCGAGCTTGTCGTCGATCGGGAGGCAACTCCCGCTGAAATGCTCAGCCTTCTGAATGGCAGGTTGCTTGCCGCGCGGCTGGATGCCCGCTTTATTGCCATGCATTTTGCGATTTACGATGCGGCCCTGCGCGAGCTCAGCATCGCGAACGCCGGAGGCACATTGCCGTTGCTGATTCGCCGCGGCGAAGTCACGGAAATTGATGTTCGAGGAGTGCCCCTGGGGTTGTTGCCGAACACCGAATATGACGAGATCAGGCTCTCCCTAAGTCCGGGCGACATCGTGGTTTTTGCCTCGGACGGCGTCCATGAATCCATGAATATTGATCTGGAAGAGTTTGGGGCCGATCGATTGAAGGACCTGCTGGCCAAGGTTGTGGTCGCGGATCCCGGCTATACCATCGCGCAGCGCATCGTCAAGGCCACGGACGAGTTCGCCGGCGTCGGCCGCCCGCCTCATGATGACCGCACGCTGCTGATTCTGCGTGTAACCGACGAAGGCGCCGCCGACTTCTCCAAATTGCCGATTATCTACTAGTGCCGTTCCAACTTGTTCCCGCAAATCCCTTCGAGAATACTCTCTCCGTGCTCGCGGCGTAGTATCCTGACGAGGCAAAATAAGCCACACCCCTCACTTTGGTAGCCCTTGTACCCACTTTTCCGGTTTCGGCGGTGGTCTCAATGGATCGACGCAACACTTAGGTCATACCCGGCTTGCCTTGAAAACAAAGACTAAATCGTTCGCTAGGGTTAGATCAGCCGGAGCACTACCCAGGCTAGGATTTGACCGAGTCCAGCCAAACAGAACGCTTCTCCTGGAGAAGCATTGTCGGATTAACGCATTAGAAGGTGTTGCATCGACCGGTTGAGCTGGCAGCGTTAATCAGGACCTGGCGCGACACCCGCCGGCCTGCAGCCCATGGCTAGCACATCCACCTTCACAGCCTATGGCTGTGATATAAAACTCTCTCACTCCCACGTGAACGGGATTGAAAACAATTGACCGTATCAACGCCTAGTTCGAACCTCGGCCGCCATGTGTTTGGAGTGGCGGCTTTGGCCCTTGGCCTCATCACGCTGGCCTGGCACGACTACAACGGCTGGTATCAACCGCGTTACCTTGTCAACGCCGCCGCCGCTGGCCAAATCTTCGGCGGCGCTGCGATTCAGTTCCGTCGGACCGCGAAACCGGGCGCAGTCGTCCTTGGTGCGGTTTATCTTGTCTTCGCCGTACTGTGCGTGCCACAAATCGTCGTCTCACCGCAGATCTACAACAACTGGGGCAACTTCTTCGAGCAGTTCTCTCTTCTAACCGGAGCGGCGATCGTTTATGCGCGCTTGTCATCGGTATGGTCACAGGAAACGCTGAATCGGATCGGCCGCATTCTTTTGGGCATCTGTGCCGCTTCCTTTACCCTCGAACAGGCGATTTATCTTGACGCTACCGGCAATCTTGTTCCGAAGTGGCTTCCGCCAAGTCAGATGTTTTGGGCGGTAACGACCACTGTTTTGTTCGCACTTGCGGCTGTGGCTCTTCTTACGAATCGAATGGCACTTCTCGCGACTCGCCTACTGACAATGATGCTCGTGATCTTCGGGCTACTCGTGTGGGAACCGTTGCTTCTTTCGGATCCCCACAATCATACGAATTGGAGTGAAACTGCCGAGACCTTTGCGATTGCCGGAGCAGCATGGATTCTCGCTGATCTCCTCGGCCAGTATCGGCTTAATGACCATCGCCTGCGATGACGTAAAGACGAGTCCGTTCCAGTACCCACATGGACGGTTTCCGCGTTTACCAGGACTTGACCTTAATTGGCGTCCTTAGATCGACGCAAGCGATACGAGTTCTTTGCAGAACTTCCCCTTACTTTTTCTTCGGCTGCGATGTCGCGTACAACGACGACCCAATCAAAAAATGCCCTTCCGCCTCGTCCGACAACTCCAGATGCATCCGCTGGTAGCTGAAGTTCAGCCGTAGGTAATACGTCTTCCCAGGCTCCACCGTCAGGTGCAGTGCTTCTCCCACCCGCTCGGAAGATTTCTTAAACGTTCCCGACTGCCACTCCGTACAGACATTATGTTCTCCCGGCGCGACCTGAAAAAAGAAATACGACTTGCCGTCGTTCGCTCCTACCCAATTTCCATCCACCCCCACCCGCATCGTAGGCGCGGTGACAAAGTCCACAAAAAAGTACACCAGCGCTTTCCCCTGCTCCGGCTGCCCAACGGGATGTTTCAAATCCGTCGTCTTCACATCGAACATTCCCGCGCTCGGACCGCATCCCGCTCCAGTTCGCGCCGTCGCGGCTTCATCTTGCGCTAGAACGGGCAACGCTCCCAGAAAAACAGCCAGGGATAAAACGGACCAATGCTTATTCATGAAATGCCTCCGATTCTGAACACACTTACAGAGCCAAACCTTAAACTCCCCAAAAAGGGACTTTGCAATCTTGCAAGGCCGAAAGCGATTGCCGACTATTTCACTAAAAGCCGTCTTTGTTCTAGAGACGTTACGCTTTGATGTCCGGTTTCGTCTTTGACGAGATTCTTATGGATAGCTCCCAGCAGGTCTGATTGCCGGTAAGCTGTTCGTTGTAGGAATGGTCGGCTACCAGCCTCCACTTTTCGATTCCCGCTGCGAGCTCAACCGGTCGATGCAACACCTTCAAATCAGCTGATCCGACAATAGTTCCCCTAGAGAACTGATCTGTCAGGCGGTACTCACTCAAACCTAGACGGGGTAGTGTTTCGTTGGATTCAACCCTCGCGAACGACTTTAGCTTTTGAAGCTCCGGCAAGTGGACTTTGAGCAAGTGTTGCGTCGACCCATTGAGACCACCCGACTAATCGGGCCCTACTTTCGAGTTGCTCGTCAACCGACAAGAATCATGCACCTTGTCGAACACAAAGAACAGACGTCAATTCGCCTTTTCTGTTCCCGCCTGCACTCCGGGATGTGTGTAGCCTTCTGGAACCTCAAAGAATGCGGGATCGGGCTCTATTCGTGTGATTTGAGTGACCGTCAACGTGGTTATTCCCCTGCGTGGATCGTAGAGACCTGTAAGGTACTTGTATTCAGACGGAAAGAGAGTGGCACAGTTTGCATTTCCCACTTGGTTTTTGCTCTGCTTCGAGAATTGCGTCGTACTTCGGGCCGCCGGTTTTACAACTTTTTACAATCCTTTGCGATAGCTTGACACACTTAGCCATACGGGTCTTTATAGTCTCGCTAGTCTACGAAGTGAGCGGACCAGTTGAAGAGGTTTAAAATGTCCAAGAAGTGGCGATTGGCGGACCGCACGCGGACGCTCCTGATGTTGGAGTTGGCCATCGTCCTCCCTGCGGCGGCCCTGATGGGCTTCAGCATCTGGAATCTCAAGCACATCCAGCACAACCAGTTCGTCGAAGCCGCCATGCAGCGCGATTTCGATGATGTCTTGCATTACGCGCAGAAGGAAAGCTGGAAGAGGGCCTACAACATGGTTCTCCCGATCCGCGCGGAATTTCCTACCCCTGACGATCGCTCTAATATCAAGGCCAAGCTCGAGCACATTCTCTCGGAGCATCCCGAGTTTGCCGCTGCGGCTTTCTACGACAAGCAAACCAACACCCTGGTGACCAGCACGCAACCCGGCGAGGACGACATCATCTGTGGCTTCACGCAGGACGAACTGAACCTGGTTGCTAAGTGGCTGCCTGTGGGGGCGCCATCCATGGTGAGCGACATTCGCAAGTATGAAGCCGAGAACGAACTAGTCAAGTTCGAGGGTGACTGGAAGCCGACCGAGCACGCCTATTGGAACTTCGCCTATTTTGTTCCTCCGGGTGTCGCAAAGGACCGCGTGGTCCTCGGATTGGTGGCCTTCGACCCGGACTATCTGCGCAAGACCTTCTTGCCAGCAATCATGAAGGATGTATTGGCCAGCAAGAATGGCCTGAAAAGCGAAGCCAATCCCCCGGCCATGATGATCCGTCCCTCGGGGATGGATGACGATCCTTGGATCACTTCGGGAAACTGGGATGGCAAGGCGGAATGGGAACGCCCGTTTCCTCAGTGGATCTTGCAGGGTTTGACCATGGGGATCAAGTATCAGGGCGTCACGGTCGCACAGCTTGGCAGCCGGTTTCTCCGCTACAACTACATCACTCTCGGTGCCCTCTCGATTCTGATGATTGGCGGAATCTGGCTTACCTACCGGAACGTGAACAGGGAGATGACGCTGGCACGGTTGAAATCGGATTTCGTAGCCAACGTTTCGCATGAATTGCGCACACCCCTGGCCCTGATTCGCCTCTATGCCGAGACATTGGAGCTTGGGCGCCTCACTGCAAAGGACAAATACCAGGAGTATTTCCGCATCATTCGCGAAGAAAGTGAACGCTTGACGGCGCTCATCAATAATATCCTCGACTTTTCCCGCATCGAGGCGGGCCGCAAGGAATATGAGTTTAAAGAAACCGATCTCCCTGAACTTGTTCGCTCCACACTTGATTCTTACCGCTTCCAGATCGAACAAAACGGTTTTGCCTTCGAGGAAAATATCTCCCGCGATATTCCCCCGGTCAACGTGGACCGCGAAGCCATTGCCCGTTCGTTGCTCAACCTGGTGAACAACGCTCTAAAGTACTCGAAGGACCACAAATTCATCGGTGTCAGTCTGTACCGCACGAACGGTTCCGTGAAACTGGAAGTTCGCGACCATGGCATTGGAATCCCGCCGAACGAGCAGGAAAAGATCTTCGAGAAGTTTTACCGCTGTGGCGATCCCCTTGTCCACAACATCAAGGGCTCGGGCCTGGGCCTGTCGCTCGTGCGCCATATCGTTCGCGCGCATGGTGGCGACGTACAGGTTGAAAGCACCCCGGAGAAAGGAAGTAAATTCACGATCGCGTTGCCGTTGGATCCGTCTTCACGGACAGGGGCCGTAATCACATGAGGGCTACGGAGCGTGGGGTGGTGCCATGTTCCTGAAAAGCCTAAGGGAGAGGTCATGAGTTCAAACAAAATTCTCATCGTTGAGGATGAGCCAAATATGGTTGCCGGCCTGCGTGATAATTTCGAATACGAGGGCTTTCAGGTTATAACTGCATTCGACGGCGTGGAAGGGCTGGAGCGCGCGCTGAAGGATTCTCCGGACTTGGTCGTGCTCGACGTGATGATGCCGCGCATGAGTGGCCTGGATGTCTGCAAACAGCTCAAGGCCAAGCGCCCTTCGATCCCCATCATCATGCTTACCGCGCGCGGTCAGGAAGTGGATAAAGTCGTTGGCCTTGAACTGGGTGCTGATGACTACGTCACCAAGCCCTTCTCCATTCGCGAACTCCTCGCTCGCGTCAAGGCCGTTCTGCGAAGAGCGCACACACTCCCCAAAGAGCAGGACAGCTATAACTTTGGCGACGTCGAGGTCAATCTGCGGAGCTACCAAGTCATGCGCGGGGGACAGCGCGTGGAGTTGTCTGGCAAGGAGTTTGAGCTGCTCAAGCACTTTCTCTGTCATTCCGGAGAAACGCTGAGCCGCGACCGGCTTCTCGACGAGGTTTGGGGCTACGAGAATTTCCCGACCACCCGCACCGTGGATGCGCACATTGTTCGCATTAGACAGAAACTCGAACCCGTTCCCGAGGAGCCTCGTTACTTTTTGACCGTACATGGAGTCGGTTACAAGTTCGTAGGGTGACACGATCATGATGGCTATAACCGAAAGAATGATGGACTGCAGACGAATCGCTCTCGGCAACCAACCTCCACAAGCGACCGCGAGCGCAATGGAAGGCGTGTCAGCGCAAGCTCTGGCTGCCACTGGAGGCGATCCGGCGGAGAACGCGCAGTTCTTCTCGGACGAACTGAATGCACTCCACCGCGATCACTCGAAGCTACAGCAGGCCATCTTTGAAGCCGCCCAGATCCAACGCAGGCTCTGCGCTCCCCGCGAATTCACTTGGCGCGGTTTTGAAATCGCCGGAGAAATTTTCCCGGTCCGCCATCTCTCGGGGGATTTTTTCAAAGTGATGGAACTCGGCTCCGCCCTGGGCGTGGTCTTGGGCGACATTGCCGGCAAAGGATTAACCGCGGGCATTTGGCAGCCGCATCTGATGGGCTTGATCCAGCGCGCATGCCGCAGGCATTCAGACCCGGCCGATGTCATCGCCGAAGTGAACAATGAGCTATGCCAGGACGAAGGGGCGCCCCCTTTGACCGCGCTCTTTTACGCGCGGATCGATCCGCGGTCAAACGAGCTCGTCTACTGCAACGCCGGCCTGCCGGCTCCGCTGCTCCTACCGGCCAATAAGACTCTTGAACACCTTGCTCTGGGTGGTCCAATGCTAGGAGCCATGAAAAACGCTTTATTTCAAACCGGGACTGTCTCCCTCAATCCGGCCGACATGCTGATCATTTATTCCGATGGCGTGACGGAATGCCGCAACCACGGGGACGACGAATTCGAAGTCGACCGGCTCGCCGCTGCCGGCAGAGGTGTCCATGGCATGAGTGCGAGCAAAGCCTTGTTTTCCTTGCTCGGCACAGTTCTCGATTTTGCCGATTCCTGCTCACCGCTCGACGACTTGACACTTTTGGTCATTCGCTATCGCGATGCGTTTCACTCGGAACAGCTTCCGTCGCGCAATAAAGAGTTTCCCGATCCTCAACAGCGGGCCGCTTCGCTTTCTCAGCCGAGGCGCTCCCTCCGGGGAGGCCGCAGTCCCGAATAACTGAGCACAACTAGACCGGCGGTCCGGGTACTTCCTCACTCGGATCTGGCGTTTGTGGTGTGTGCAAATTCGTAGCCAAAGGAGCAGCCGCAATGGCAACGCAGTCGAACTCAATCCTTCTGGAAGAAGCCGCGCTCGGTACGGCACTCAATCAGGCCCTGCAAACTTGCCCGGAAGATTTGAGCTCTATCTATACCGCTCACTATCAACACGTCTTGCAGGTCTGTCGCCGCTTTTTTCGCCGGCCGGAAGACGCCGAGGATGCCGCGGCGGAAGTCTTTTTGAAACTTCACACCGTCCTCGATAAGAAAGATGAGCAGCATCCCTTCCGTCCCTGGATTTCTCAGGTGGCAGGCCGCCACTGCATTGACGAATTGCGCCGCCGGAAGCGCGAAAAGTGCTCGATCTTGGCCGGAAATGAACTATGCGCTGTTCCCGACCACTCCACTCCTTCTCCTCTCTCGCAAGTTTTGCACAAGGAAGCAAAACGCCAGGTGAGGGAAGAGTTGAATCGTCTGCCGGATCATTACAAGATTCCGCTGGTGCTCCGCTACTACAAGTGCATGAGCTACTCCGAGATTGCCCGGACACTCAAGCGCCGCCTGCCTGTGGTCAAAACTATTATCTTCCGGGCTAAGAGCCGGTTGCGCCGCAATTTGGGACACTTAGAAGTGGCCCGGCAAACGCCGGGTTCCTCCATTGGGTTCCCGGGGGGAGCCTCGAACTTCTTGTCGCTTTCTGAATCACTGAATCTACCGAATCCAGCGTCGTTTCCAAGTGATCACGACTGAACAACCACAGGTGAGTGGTTGGAAAGGGCCGTCCAATCTTTCTGGATCAGGAACATCTGCCTGACCGCTTCGACTGTTTTAACTTCCGATTAGTCGGGTGGTCTCAATGGGTCGACGCAACACTTGCTCAAAGTCCACTTGCCGGAGCTTCAAAAGCTAAAGTCGTCCGCGAGGGTTGAATCCAACGAAACACTACTCTGTCTAGGTTTGAGTGAGTACCGCCTGACAGATCAGTTCTCTAGGGGAACTATTGTCGGATCAGCTGATTTGAAGGTGTTGCATCGACCGGTTGAGCTGGCACGGCTTACCGGACAGGTTGGTGCTAGAGCTACCCAGAGTAAGGGGTGTAGCTCATTTTGTCCCCCAGGATACTCCCCCGCTCCGTGTTCGCGTGAGATGCTTGGACCGTCATTTGGCGGGATTAGTTGGAACGGCACTAGCCGTCTCCAGTTGCTTTTCTCCGTTCAGCACGGGTAGCCACTCTTCCCGCACGCCTGCAAATTCGGGCCAGTTCTTCTTGGAGACAGGATCCGATGGCGGCAGGCCCAGCTTCTCGAAATTCTTGAATTGCCCCTTTTGCAAAATCCGGAAATCCAGATGGGGGCCGGTTGCCAGGCCGGTCATCCCCACCAAACCGATGGTCTTGCCAATTTCCACGTGCTCGCCGGCATGCACGAACATCCTGGACAAGTGGAGGTACATCGTTTCGTAGCCATTGGAATGGACGATGTGCACCATGTTGCCATCCCCACCTTTACGGCCGGCAAAAACTACCCGGCCACTTCCGATGGTCTGCACGGGAGTGCCGACGGGTGCACCGTAATCGGTGCCCAGGTGCGGTCGGTAGGTCTTCAGAACCGGGTGGAAACGCGACTGGCTGAAGTGTGACGTCACGGGCGCCCCAAATTTAAGCGGCGATCTCAGGAAGGCTCTCTGGAGGCTTTTGCCGTCGGCCGTGTAATAGGCGGCGCGGCCATCGGGATCATGAAAGAGCAGCGCCTGGTACTTCCTGCCGTCATTGATATATTCGGCGGCGAGGATCTTGCCGTATCCCGCGGTCTCACCGCTAGCGTATCTGCGCTTCTCCAGCACGACGCGGAAAGTGTCGCCCCGGCGCGCGTCGGTGTAGAAATCCAGGTCATACCCAAAAATCTGCGCCAGCCGCATGGCCACTTCGGCGCTTTCTCCCGCTTCTTCGACGGCGTTGAACAGCGAATCTTCCAGCATGCCGCTTACGACGGCAACTTCCGTGTGCACCGGAATCGCGCGGACTTCGGCGGCAAAACCCGGCGTCTGCGGCACGATGCGCAGCACGCGCTCGGCGTCAATTTTGTAGTCGATTTCGCGCAGACTTCCCTCCACAGAGCGCCCCACGGTGATCGTATTTCCGGCCCGCAATTGGCGCAGATTAAAGGCGTGTTGCGCGGCCGCAGTGGCATCCGCCGCTTCAGCAGCAGACAAACCGAACTGCGCCAGCATTGCGGCGAAATTTTCGCCGCTGGCCATCTGCTTCGCCGTGGGACGGACCCATTCCGCGCGCAGGCGCGCTCCTTCGGCTTTGGCCAATTCCGTCTGGCGCTGCGACTCATGCACAGCGCTTACGTTTTTGTAGATCGCGTAGCCATCCACAACAATTCCGGCCGCGAGAAGTACTGCCATCCCCATCAAAAATCGTCGGTTCACTGCTCCCCCAAAATGCTTTTCTCGGTTGGACGGCGCGCACAAGTCAGACCGGCGCCGCACCCGCACTTACGAGAATAGCGCACACCTACTTTTTGTCTCAAACCACGGTTCAGGTCAAATCAATGTCGCGGGATGTGCGCTCAATCAACCAAGGGGACTTTCTACGAAATTCGCGGAGCAGCGTGCACAAATTCCCCCACTGCAACCGACACCCATCCTGCGGGCGTCGTCCGCCACTCACTCCAGGTTCTTCAAAGCCTGATTATTTGCCTGTGGAATTGGCCGGGATGGGAGTTCCCTTGGGACCGTCCGTGAAGTAATTCTGTTCGCGCAATCTCCGGTAGATATGACCTGCCACCTGTGCTGCCGTGGGACCCTTCACCCGCCGCGTATTCCCGCGGAGCAACACGGCCAGGGCAATCTTCGGATGCGTCTCATCGGCATAACTCACGAACCAGCCGATGCGCGAAGGAGTAGTGTTGTGGTCCTCGCAGGTGCCGGTCTTGCCCAGGGGCGTTTCGTTTCCGCCTGCGTCGTAGCTGAGTTTCCCCGTGCCGTAGAGAACGGCGGCGAGCATGCCTTCGCGCACTTCCGGGAGAACATTGGAAATTTTCAGATCCCGCTTCACGCGCGGCGCGAAATTGTCCATCTCTTCCTGTGAGTGCGGATACTGCAAATAATAGAGCGTGCCGCCATTGGCAAACGCGGCACCCAAAGCCGCCAACTGCAACGGCGTGATCTGAATACCTTCACCGAAGCTCGACATCCGCGCCACGCCGCCGTAAGCCGGCGGCTGCATCGGGAACGCTCCCGGGTGCTCATCGGGCAGGTTGTATCCGGCAAGTTCGCCGAGACCGAGAAGGCGGCCGTATTTCGAGACGGTATCAAAGCCCATGCGGCGGCCGAGTTCCTCGAAGAAGGGATTATTGGAATGCGCCAGGGCGTCCGTCAGATTCATGTATTTGCGGCGGCCCACCTTTAACATGGTGTCGCGGGTGATCACATTTTCTTCGAGCGCCGCGATGGCAATCGTGGGCTTGATCGTCGAGCAAGGAATGTAGCCGTCGCTGAAGGCAACCTTCTGATTCACAATGGTGAGGATGCGCCCGGTGTTCGGGTCCACCGCGACGACGGAACCATTATAGCGGCCCAGCCCTTCGACGACGGCCTGCCGCACGACGGGATCGTCGAACGTGGGATCATCATCGCGCACGGAATTCGCGTAGGTGGGCACACCACGATAGCGCGCGGCTACGTGGCGCGTGCGCGCACTGGATTTCGATTTTGCTTTCGTGGAAGTGCTTTCGATCGGCTGGCCGGAAGATCCCGCGGCAGGCAATGGCACGCAAAGCGTAGCCGTCACGCACGCCACAATCACAATTTTCCCAAGTTCGCGGATCATTCGGCCCATATCCCTGGTCAGGCTCAGTAGTTCTAGGAGGCGTGCAAATGAATCTACTCCGGATGCACGTCCCGGTCAACTTCTGGCTTCCGAAGCATGAGCGACGCCAGACTCTCCAGTGGTTCATAATGAACCACTTATCTGGTGCACTGCACGCTTCTCATCTATGAGCCAAACTGCGCTCGCAGACTGAGACGTAGTTTACCCATGCGCCGGATGTCCTGACAATAGATAACTCGGCCCAGTACGCCTCTATGTGCTTTGTTTTGAAAGCCTGACCGACCGGACAGCGACCCCTGCCCAAATGTCCCTCGCACCGGACAGTCTGCCTGTCCGCGAAACGCCGTGGGCACGGCATGTCGGGATTTGCTTCACGCGTCAGAAATGGAACCGGACGGGAGGACTCGCCTTCCTCCCGTCCAGTTCGTCCTACCTGAAACAATCTCTCTTAACGTGCCGGCCGTGCTTTTGCATCTCCAGCCCCGGCAGCGGCAGACGCGGCCTTCACCGGAGGCTTGTCCGTGGCAACGTTTGCGCCGCCATTGGCACCCGGCGTCACAGCGTTTTGCCCGGGAATGGGAATTCCCATGTTCTTGCGCAAGGCATTTTCGAGCTTATCGCGGATGTCTTTGTTCTCGCGCAGGAAAACGCGGGCGTTCTCGCGGCCCTGGCCCATTCTCTCGCCGCCATAGCTCAGCCACGTTCCGGTCTTTTCGATCAGGCCCTTGTCCACGCCGAGATCGATCAGGTCACCTTCGCGCGAAATGCCTTCGCCGTACAGAATGTCGAACTCCGCCTCGCGGAACGGCGCGGCCACCTTGTTCTTCACCACCTTGCCGCGCGTCCGCGAACCTACCACGCGGTCGCCTTCCTTGATGGCCTGGATGCGCCGTATATCCACGCGCATGGAGGCGTAAAACTTCAGCGCGCGTCCCCCGGTCGTTGTTTCCGGATTGCCGAACATGACGCCGATTTTTTCGCGGATCTGGTTGATGAAGATCAGGCAGGTCTTTGACTTGGAGACAATGCCAGTAAGCTTCCGCAGCGCTTGCGACATCAGGCGTGCTTGAAGACCCATCTGCGGGTCGCCCATTTCGCCTTCCAATTCGGCCTTGGGCACCAACGCGGCAACGGAGTCCACCACAACCACGTCCACGCCGCCCGAGCGGATCAGCGTTTCCGCGATTTCCAGAGCCTGCTCGCCGTTGTCCGGCTGCGACACCAGCAGATTGTCCACGTCCACCCCAAGTTTGCGCGCGTAGTTCGGATCGAGCGCATGCTCCGCGTCGATGAAGGCGGCCTGCCCGCCCAATTTCTGCGCTTCGGCGATGATGTGCAACGTCAGCGTCGTCTTACCGCCCGCTTCCGGCCCGTACACCTCGATCACACGTCCGCGCGGGAAGCCGCCCACGCCGAGCGCCGCGTCCAGCGACAAACAGCCCGATGGAATCACGTTCACCGGCACAAGCACATCTTTGCTGCCCAGCCGCATGATCGAACCTTTACCGTGGGTCTTCTCGATCTGCGCGATTGCTGCTTCTAACAGTTTTGCCCGTTCATCTGACATTTCTCACCTCGGTGGAGGAAATTTGGAAACTCGCGAATAGGTCTATCAGGGGCATTTGCAAGCGGGCGCCGGGAACTGCGCCGCGGGTTCTCCAGGTACGTTACGAGAGCGGTATGTTATCACTTCGTATCTGAGAATGCTACCCCTTCTTTCCTTCCGCCCTTCGCCGGCCTACACCGGCGAAAGTTCGGCCTTCAACGGTTGCAGCCATGCTCCAGTTCGTGATCCACCAGACTCGCCAGCGCCCGCTGCTCCCGGCGGTCCCATTCGGCCTGTTCTTCCCGGGAGATTGCGCGCAAGCGTGCCAGGTATTGCCCTCGCGAGCGGACCTCGAGCAACTCAAATTCGAGTCTCTCATGCTCCACACAGCTTAGAACATCGCAGCGCGTCTGGGTCATGGGCTACCTGTTGAAAACTTCAGGCGGTACAGTAACCCAAAGGCGAATAAAAAGCAAACACTATTTTCGCCCGGTGTTCGCCTTCGGCCAGGCCTGTTCATTATCTCCTATTGGCCGGAGTCGGCTTGGCCTTTCCAGAAGTCCTGGTACACCCCGGCTATGAGGCGAGACACGGCATTCTCGTCCACCTTTTCGGGCAAGGGCGAGCGGGCCTTGGCTTCGGCAGCTTCTTGTTGAAGCTGCTTCGCCCAAGCAATCACTTCGCTCAGCGGATATTTGCCTAATCGAATTTGGATGAGATCCGCCGCGTTTGGCCGCGGCAGGGTGATTGTGCCGCGCTCGACGAACTCCTTTGCCTCTCCCAACAGCCGAATCACATGCATGGCGAACTTCGTGTCATATCCATAAGCCGCTTCCAGCGCGGGGCGGTTCACATCCTTGGAGCGTTCGTTGTACAGCCGCTTCAACTGCGATTCCGCGTATCCGAGGAATTGATCCACGTGGTTTCGAGCGAAGAAAAGGGATCGCTGTTCCCAGAGGCGAGACCAAAGTGGATGAGCAAACCTCGGCTTCGCAAAAAAGAAATGGAGAACTGATGGGTTCCCCTTGCACGCCAATCCCGCCCACTTGCGCAATCCGTAGAGTGTCAAGTCCACGTCCTGTGGGCCGTTTCCTCCGGGTTTCCCTCCAGTCGAATAGACAAAATGTCCAAACTCTTCCAGGCCCAGCACGTTCTCGGCGGGCTCGACATAAAGGCCGTACCAATCCGTGTCGTCTTTCCCTTCAAGTTTGGCTCCGTGCAGTTTGGAGCCGCCTTCAATTAAGAGGAGGACGTTTTCAGGATAGGGAAATCCCAATTCCTTCAACTCTGCGTGATCCATTGGAGTCTCAGTCAAGCACTGTAACTGTAAAACCCGCGGCCGGACTTGCGCCCCAGCCAGCCTGCCGCAACATACTTCTTCAGTAGCGGGCAGGCACGGTACTTCGGATCGCCTAGGCCTTCCAGCAGCACATTCAGAATATCCACGCAGACATCCAGGCCGATGAAGTCGGCGAGTTCCAGCGGCCCCATGGGATGATTCATCCCCAGCTTCATCACCGCGTCCACCGCTTCCGGCGTGGCCACGCCTTCCATCACGGCGTAGGCGGCCTCATTGATCAGCGGCATCAGCACGCGGTTGGAGACGAATCCGGGAGCATCGTTTACGGCCACGGGAGTTTTGCCCAGTTTCCTGGCCAATTCCATGGTGGTGGCAAAGGCCGCGTCGCTGGTCTGCAGCGCGCGGATCACTTCCACCAGCGCCATCACGGGCACGGGATTCATGAAGTGCATGCCCACAAAGCGCTCTGGCCGCTTGGTCATCGCCGCCAGCATGGTCACCGAAATCGAAGAGGTGTTGCTCGTCAGGATCACTTCGGGGCGCAGCACTTTGTCGGCCTCGGTCAGCACCACGCGCTTGATCTCGAGTTTCTCCGGCACCGCCTCAACCACAAAATCCGCCGCCGCAATGGCCGCGAAATCCGTGACCGGTTTCAACCGCGCCAGCACCACGGGCTTATCCGCTTCGGCAAGCTTCCCCTTTTTCACCTCGCGGTCGAGGTTCTTACCAATCGTCTCCATGCCCCGCTGCAAAAAGCGCTCTTCCACATCGCGAAGAATCACGCTGTAGCCCGCGCGCGCGAACACGTGCGCAATGCCGTTCCCCATCGTCCCCGCGCCCAGCACCGCCACCGTCTTGATGGAATCAATGGACACGAATCACCTTCCGCACTTTTCGAGACTTGGCCCGTCGAGGGACCCAAGCATGCCTGCCGGCTAAAGCAAGGTCAAGCTGGGGCCCCCGTAGGCAATTTGTTGCCGCCCTTCTTGGAAGTGCGCGCGGCAAGCCACGCGGCCAGCGTCGCGAACTTTTCGTCTTGCGTCCAAGGTGCGCCAAACAGGCGTCTCAGTTCCGTGACTCGCCACAAAAGATTGGCAAGCGGCACGCGTAATTCCTTCGCAGCCTGCTCCAAAAGCCCGCGCTCTCGTATGGACACAACCGCAAGCCGGCACCGCTCGCTGGCATGCAACAGGCATTCGCGGAAAAGCTCGCCGTCGGCGGTGTGAATCAGCGCATGCGACGCCAGAATCCTCTCGAGTTCCGGGAGCGGCTTGCCCCCAGCCAGCAAAAGCGCGCCACACTTCAGTTGGTAGCCGCGCCCCTCCAACTCCGCTTGCAACCCGCGAATCGCGCGATACGCAAGTTCCCTCCCCTGCTCCCGCACGCCCACAATGAATTCGCGCGCCTCCGCGAGCGCCATTTTCTCCCCCGTGTGATACGGCTGCCGGAACCGGTACGTAAACGTCTCGACCAATTGCACGCGCTGACGATGCAGCACCACCGGCGCGCCCTTTTCCACGCACACCGCCACCACCGCACTCCATCCCGAGTGCACGCGAAATCCCACTGCCGCTTTTTTCATGAGAGCCTCCGGGGTAGAGGAAACGGAGGAGGCTAAGGATGTAAGCAGGCACCGGCGAAGTCAAGCAAAACCGATTGCCTCGCCCGAAATCTCCAAAACCTTTGAGACTCTTTCTGGTTTCGGCGCGGATACACGACCATGGCAACGACACCAAGCCTCCCAACCCCTGCCCGGCTCTCCCCCACATTCCGTTGGGGCAGCGCCGCGGAATTCCCGCTGGGCGCTTCCATCGTGATCGCCCACAACGTGTACCACCGCCTCTACAACGAGGTGCCCATCCTCTTCGTGCTCGCCCTGTTCTCCTTCCGCCTGCGCGATGGCAACTGGGGCGTCCTGGGACTCAAGCGCCCCGCCTCCTGGCGCAACACCATCCTGATCGCGCTTGCCGCTGCGGCCCTCCGGATTCTTTTAGGTGAGTTTGTCATCGACCCGCTGACCGCGCATTTCTGGCCTCCCGCCGTCGTTCCTTCCGGAGCAGCCGCCATCACTTACAACCTGAAATACGCGCTCATGGGGCTGGGGCTGGTGTGGACCTTTGCGGCCTTCGGCGAAGAGATCTCCTATCGCAGCTATCTGCTCACGCGCGCCGCCGATATCGGTGGACGTTCCGCTCTGGCCTATTGGATTGCATTGATTCCCATGAGCGTGCTGTTCGGCCTGGGCCATCATTACAAAGGCCCGTCGGGCATTGTGGATTCGGGGATCGCCGGTCTCATTCTCGGCGTAGCCTACCTGCTATCTCGCCGGAATCTTTGGGTCGCTGTGCTCGCCTACGGCTTCATCGACACCTTCGCTCTCACCGTGGTCTACTTCGGCTGGCAACCCTAGCGATTTGCGCTCACTCCGGCGGCTGGCCTTCCACAACTTCGCGGACCAGTTCGCGGGCGCGACTTTCGTCTTCCGGAAGAACATACAGGGCGGCCCGGCTCTCATTACGGTCGACACGGCAGTGGATGCCATTCTCGTGCAGCGCCGCGACCAGAAAATCGCTTGGCTCGCCTGACTCCGTCTCCCAAACCTTGGCGGTGGCATCTTCCTCGAACCACGCGGCCTCCTCACCAGCGGTGGGCGGGCCGGGAATGTCTTCGCTCTCCGCCGGAGTCAGCATTTCCGGCAATTTGCGAACCCGGTCTGATCGATCTTCCAGAAGCTTTTGCAGTTCCTGGCTTCCAATCTCTTCGATGTCGTCCGTGCCATACGCTTCCTTGACTGCCGCTTCAGCCTTTTCATAGCGCGAGAAGGGCACGCCAATTTCGTAGGCGGCAAAGTTGCTAAGGTTGAAAAGATGATCGCGGCGGAAAACCGTGTTATGAGGAATGCCGGCGTCATCCAGTACCTCACACAACTCCGCATGCAGGCGGGCATCCTCGCCCTTCCAAAATGAGCAGAACGGATCCTCATTGGGATCACCGGGTTCTGCGGGAGCGCCCATGGGCCCCGGCGCGTGCTGCGTTTCCCACACCAGGTCCACATCGCAATCGGCGCAACGCGTGAACCCGGGCCGGTACTCCGCTTTGCATTGAGGACAAATCATTTCCGTCGTTGATTCCCCTGTCGTCAACAACCCTTGGTATTTCGGAGTGACTCCAGATTGTAGAACACGAAGGAATAGATGTGCGCGGTAAGATTGATCGCCTTGATCGTGCCACTGGCGCCATGTCCGGATTTGCTGTCCGCGTAAAACAGCACGGGGTTGTCGCGCGCCAGCCGCCAGGCTTTCGAGACCTACTTGGCGAAGATGCGCTTCGTCACTGGCCAGCCTTCCGGCAACTCCCGCTGAATCAATAAGTTAGATACGCGCACGCCATTGCGTCTTTTTCACTCGCTCCCGCGTATTCAAGGTAGTATGAGCGCACAAGCTTTCACGCTAACGTTTTCGAGGTCCCCGGCACTCTTCGCGGGTCTCATGACTGAGGATAAGCAAACCATTGCGCTCGGCCTGCGCCGCCGCGACCCGGATGTGCTCGACCAGCTCATCGAGCAGTACCAGCAGCGCCTCTATCGCTATCTCCTTTTTCTTACCGGCAACCCCGCGCTAGCCGAAGACTTCTTCCAGGAAACCTGGATTCGCGTCCTGGAACGCGGCGAGCAATACAACGCTAAATCTAAATTCGAGTCCTGGCTCTTTGCGATTGCGCGGAACCTGGTGATTGACGCCTCGCGCCGCAAGAAATTCGCGAGTCTCGAGGATTTCGCCGATCCGGAAACGCAGCAGCCGTTCGAGCCGCCCGACCTGCACGCCACCTCTGCCCTGCAAATGCTGCTGGCGCGCGAAAACCAGCAAGCCGTGCAAATCTC
>Ga0326727_10012294_pt1 | contig 19535 bp, 17 predicted proteins | sample MB2enrmetagenome_FD_207643 | JGI IMG/M metagenome (GOLD analysis project Ga0326727, IMG submission 207643) | Lab enriched peat soil microbial communities from McLean, Ithaca, NY, United States - MB29MY | ecosystem: Environmental > Terrestrial > Soil > Wetlands > Peat | place: USA: New York...
CCTTCCGTGTCGTTTGATTCATGTCTTTATCCATTCCGGCCACGGTAACCCGACTTCTGGCACAACGTATCCTTTTGCCCCATCTTCATCCCCCTCCCGGGTAACAAAACTTTTGGCGCAATTCGCCGAGCACGGCGCCGCAATTGGCCATTGGAAACACCGCCTGAAGCCTCTATCCTCCGCCTGATGAACATTTTGGAAGAACTCCAGTGGCGCGGTTTGCTGGCGGATTGCACCGATGCGCAAGAGTTGGCCAAGCGGGTCAGCTCCGGGCCCATAACGCTGTACTGCGGGTTCGACCCGACGGCCGATAGCCTGCACGTCGGCAACCTGGTGCCGTTGCTGGGGCTGCGGCGGTTCCAGTTGCTGGGCCATCACCCCATCCCGCTGGCCGGCGGCGCGACCGGCTCCATCGGGGACCCGAGCGGCAAGACGCAGGAGCGCCAGTTGCTCACCAAGGAGGTGTTGGACAAGAACATCGCCAAGGTGAAGGAACAGCTCAGACGCCTCCTCGATTTTGATACCAAAACCAATCCCGCCCGCTTGCTCGACAACGCCGCCTGGACCGCGCCGGTTAGCTTCCTGGAATTCCTGCGCGACATAGGCAAGCATTTCTCGGTGAACCAGATGGTGGCCAAGGAAAGCGTGCGCGCCCGGATGGAAGACCGCGAGGCGGGTATCAGCTACACGGAATTCAGCTACATGCTGCTCCAGGCCTTCGACTTCTACGTGCTCTGCCGCGACTACAACTGCGAGCTGCAAATCGGCGGCAGCGATCAATGGGGCAACATCACTGCGGGCATTGACCTCACGCGCAGAAAGCTGGGGCGCACGGTCTATGGCCTGACCCTGCCGCTCATCATGAACGCCGACGGCACCAAGTTCGGCAAGACCGTGGCGGGCGCGGTGTGGCTCGATCCGGCGCGCACCAGTGTCTATAAGTTCTACCAGTACTGGATACGCGTGGATGACCGCGACGCCGTCCGCTACCTGAAGTTCTTCACGTTTCTGGGCCAGGAGGAGATTGCGGCGCTGGAGAAGCAGCACGCCGAGAACCCGGGCGCGCGCGCTGCCCACAAGGCGCTGGCCAAAGCCGTGACCGACCTGGTCCACGGCCCGAGCGCGACCGCCGAGGCGATGCGTGCCAGTGAGATTCTGTTCGGCGGCGACCTCGCCGGGATTTCCGAGGCCACCTTCAACGAAATCGTAGGCGAAGTGCCCACGAAGGAGATCGGCAAGGCCGAGCTCGACGGAGTGGGCAAACCGCTGGTCGAGCTGCTGGTGCACAGCGGCCTCTGCACATCCAAGGGCCAGGCCCGGAAGGACATTGAAGGCGGCGGCGCTTACGTGAATAACCTCCGCGAGGCCAGCTTCCAGCGCGCCGTCACGCCCAAGGACCTCCTCTTTGGCAAGCACCTGCTGCTGCGCAAGGGCAAACGCAATTACGTGGTGCTCACGGCGAAATAGCCCCAGGCAGCGAGTTAGATAAGCCCGGCTTCTCATTTTAGGGCCATTTGGCCTCCAGCGGGGCGGTGGCTTACCACTGGCCAACCACTGGCTTACCAATGGGGGGTCTGGAATTGGCCCAAAACGACCTCTTTCGGGTCGAGTTGGCTACTTTTGACCATCTACCGGCAAGCAGGTGTTTCGAGCATCCCTAATGGCCAAATTGCCAGGCCGGGTAATTCCGGCTTGGCTTCCGTCCGCCAGCCGGCTACTATGCCGGTCGTTATGAAGACGCTTTCTTGCAAGAGAGCGGTCGGGGCATTTACGCTGGTGGAGCTTCTCGTTGTCGCGGCAATGCTCGCCATTCTCGTGGCGCTACTCCTGCCTGCAATGGATCACAGGCCTACGCGGGCGACGATTGTACACTGCATCAACAACCTTAGACAGGTCGGCATCGCTCTCCAGATGTTCGCAGATGACAACAACGGCCAGTTCCCTCAGCAAGTCTCGATCACCAACGGTGGATCGCTCGAACTCATCGCCAGCAATAGCCCGGTCCTGCACTTCCGAACGCTTTCAAACTATCTGCATGGCAGTCAGTTGGTGTGGCATTGCCAGGCTGATGATTCCCGGCAGCCGCTAACCAACAACAGCGCGCTCACCGACGCCAACCTCAGCTACTTCTTTAGCGTGGATGCCACGCACGCCATGACTAATGCCATCCATGCCGGCGACCGCAATCTCCAGGTTGCTGGGCAGCCGGTAAAGCCGGGCCTCTTCACCCTGACCACCAATGCCGCGCTCGGGTGGACACGTGAGATGCACACCAAGTACGCGGGGAGGCGCTGCGGGAACCTGCTCTTCGTGGATGCTCACGTGCAGGTTTTTCAGGCGAACCTGCCACTGGCGAGTGCAGTCCAACATCAGGACCTCACCACGAACCGCCTCGTAGTTCCTTGAGCCCTATCTGCGTGGGCCTGGCGGGCGCTTGCCGTGTCAATCCGTCCTTCACTCCCTGTTAGTCGCTTGTCTGCCCCGTGTTGATCCCTTGGTGTACCCTTGTCGTACCCTTCTGGTACCCTTCTCCAAGCCTCAAATACGCCCTGCTGATAGTAACAGCTCCGCCCTCCACGGGCGCCATTCTTCTCTTTCCGGTCCGCCAAAAAGGGGTTACTTAAGCCGGTGCAATGAAGAAGACGGTCGCCAACTTCCTGTGGTTCCTCCTCGCGCTTGTAGGCGCCTGGGCCTATGTGACGTTGGCGTTCCACCGCGGAGAGCGAATCAACTCAGCGTATATCCTGGTGGCGGCGCTGTGCAGCTACGCTATTGGTTACCGGTTTTACTCAAAGTGGATCGCCGCGCGGGTGCTGATGCTCAATGACCGGCGCGCCACGCCTTGCGAGGTACACGATGATGGCAAGGACTTCGTTAAGACGGACAAGTGGATCGTCTTCGGGCAGCACTTCGCGGCCATCTCCGGGCCGGGGCCGCTGGTGGGGCCGGTTCTGGCGTCGCAATTCGGCTACCTGCCGGGAACTTTGTGGATTCTCATCGGCGTGGTGCTAGGCGGGGCGGTGCAGGACTTCGTGGTGCTGTTTTGCTCGTTGCGGCGCGATGGCAAATCGCTTGGCCAGATGGTGAAGGAGGAGTTGAACGGCACGGCGGGCTTCATCGCCCTGGTGGCGATTCTGGCTATCATCGTCATCCTGCTGGCGGTGCTAGCGCTGGTGGTGGTGAAGACTCTAGCGGAAAGCCCGTGGGGCCTATTCACCGTGGGCTCGACTATTCCGATTGCGCTGTTCATGGGCTGCTACTTGCGTTACGGGCGAGTGGGCAAAGTCAGGGAAGCTTCGGTGATCGGCATCGTCTGCCTGCTGCTGGCGGTGTGGGGCGGGAAGCTGATTCATCAGAGCCCGACGCTGGGCCACGTGTTCGGGCTGCGCGACATCACGCTGGCCTGGGCCATTATTCTGTATGGGTTCGCCGCGAGCGTGCTGCCGGTGTGGCTGCTGCTGGCGCCGCGCGGCTACCTGAGCACCTTCATGAAGCTGGGCACGATCTTTGCCCTGGCGTTCGGCATCTTCCTGGTGCTGCCGGACCTCAGGATGCCGGCCATCAGCAAGTTTGTGGACGGGTCGGGACTGATCATTGCAGGCAAGGTATTTCCGTTTTGCTTTATCACCATTGCCTGCGGCTCGATCTCCGGCTTCCACACGCTGATTGCGAGCGGGACGACGCCGAAGATGCTGACGCGGGAGTCGTACGCGCGGTCGGTCGGCTACGGCGCGATGTGCTTGGAATCGCTCGTGGCCATCATGGCGCTGATTGCGGCGTGCACGATGGCCCCGGGCATCTACTACGGGATGAACGTATCCAGCGCAGGTGCGGATTCGAGCGCCCGGGCCGCCTCGGTCACGGCGCGCTTGCAGGCTGCCGGGTCGGACCTGGTGGTGAGCGCGCCTGAGATGGACCACCTCGCCGCGACGGTGAACGAGAAGACCCTATATGGTCGCGTGGGGGGCGCGGCGACTTTGGCGGCCGGCATGGCGAATATATTCTCTGGGGTCACCGGGGGGCGGTGGCTGGACCTGTGGTATCACTTCGCCATCATGTTCGAGGCGCTGTTCATCCTTACGACCATTGACGCGGGCACACGCGTAGGGCGCTATCTGCTGCACGACTTCATGGGCAACATCTGGAAGCCGCTGGGCGACACGAAGAACCTGCGGGCCAATATGTTCGCTAGCGGGCTCTTGGTCGCCGGGTGGGGATACTTCCTGATCCAAGGCGTGCGCGACCCTTTGGGCGGCGTGAATTCGCTGTGGCCGCTGTTCGGCATCGCCAATCAGATGCTGGCGGCGATTGGGCTGTGCCTGGGCACGACGATTATCCTGAAGATGACATTGCCGGCGCAGGCAAAGGACTCATCTGACGTAGCGCAGGTTTCCCAACCTGCTGGATCGCGGGTTTCCAAACCCGCAAGCCAGTCGGCAGCCCTGCCGACTTGGAAGTCGGCGATACAGCAGGTTTGGAAACCTGCGCTACGGGGCCGGGACACTCCTTACAGGTGCAAGGAGGGTGACAAGGGCCGCGCGTCCGACTCGGGCAAGCCGGCGCTGGCGCTCATCACGCTGGTACCGCTGGCCTGGCTGCTGGCGGTGACGGTGACGGCCGGAGTTCAGAAGATCTGGAACCTGGACCCGCGGATTGGATTCTTGGCGCAGGCGCAAAGCCTCAATGCGAAACTGCCAGCGCTGGAAAGGGCGGTCGCTGCGGCCAAGGCGGGCGGACTGGCGGACGCCATCGCGGCCGCCGAGAAGGCGCGCAGGATCAATCGAGTGCTCCACTTCAATAACGTGCTTGACGCAGTAGTGGCGGCGGCATTTCTGGCGTTGGTCGCTGCGATTGTCTTTGTGAGCGTGCGGGAGTGGGTTCTCTTGCTGGCGCGGCGGAAGCTGGCGGTGTTGCATGAGACTGCGCCAGTGTGGCTGCCGGAATACTCCGTGGCTGAGGCCAAGCCGCTGCGCCTGGCCAGCCTTTTAGCGCTGGCGTTTGCGCTGGGCAAAGAGTTGTCCGGCGAGGGGCAGTTGGAACGGGCCCAGCAGGCCGCGCAGCAGTGCAGTTGCTGCGAGGCGGGTCACGCCCCGACAGCGGTTCAAAGCCCTCTGGGAGATCGCAAGGCTAACCAAGAGCTTTACCTTCGACTGACCGAGAAACGGCACAAGGGCGTAACCCAGTGCTGCTAAAGTGCTAATGGCAAATGGCCAATGGCAGATGGCAGAATTCGTGGCACATAGCAAATGACAAATGGCAAATGAAATGCGGAACCAAGCGACGGACGATGCGGCTGTAGAGCGGATTGGGCTATTCGGCGGCTCCTTCGACCCAGTGCACCTGGGACATCTCCTGGTGGCCCAGGCGGCGCGAGAGGAACTGGACCTGGATCGGCTGTTCTTCATCCCGGCGGCGCAATCCCCATTCAAGCCCGACCGCCAGCCGACTCCGGCCAACGAACGGCTGCGGCTGCTGCGATTGGCGCTGGCGGGCAAGACCTGGTGCGAGTTGGATGAGCAGGAAATACAGCGCGGGGGCGTGTCGTACACCATTGACACCGTGCGCGATTACACTCGGCGTTTCCCGGGGGCATCGCTTTTTTACCTCATCGGGGCCGACCACGTGCCGCAGTTGCCGCAGTGGCGCGCCGCGGAGGAATTGGCGCGGTTGGTCGAGTTTGTAGTCATTCCCCGGCCCGGGCAGACGCAGGCGGCGTTTCCCGTGCCGTTTCGCGGTCGGTGGCTCGCGGGTTTCCCTCTAGGGATTTCTTCCTCGCAAATTCGGGCGCGAGTGAAGGCTGGCTTTCCGGTTGAGCACCTGGTGCCGCAGGCCGTGGCGGAAGCCATCCGCAATAATCGGCTTTATCTTTGAGCTGCAATTGGTGCAATATTGCGTCAGATGGATTCTAGAAAACTGGCCCTGCTCTGCCGCGAGTTGGCAGACAACAAGAAGGCGGAGGACATCACTATTCTCGACGTGCGCAAGCTGTCGTCGGTGACGGATTATTTCGTCCTTGCTTCCGGCACAAGCGAACCGCACCTGCGAGCGATTGTGGATGAGATTACCGACCGGCTGCGGGAGGAGCACGGCGTCCGGGCCCACGCGGTTGATGGCACGCTCAAGACCGCGTGGGTGGTGCTGGACTATTTCGATGTCATCGTCCACGTGATGCGCGGGGACGTGAGGGAACGTTACGATTTGGAGGCGCTTTGGGGTGATGCGCCGCGGGTCAAGCCGCGAAAGCGGCCCAAGCAGCCCGCCTGACGCGTTTGTGCAGCGCAGGGGCGACTACCTTGCGTGCCGCAGAGGCAGGCATCCTGCGCGGCGCAACCGCCGTAAGCGCGGAGGTCACCTCCCCTAAACCCGGCACCATGCCCGCGGTTCGGGCTGGCAATTGTGAGAGTGGCCAGTTACTCGGTCTTCGGCGGAATCTCCGCCGACGCCTGGACCATCTCCTCCACCAACTTCTTGAACTCTTCCAGGCCCGGCGCCGGAATGATGATGGTGTCGCGCCGGCCCCCGACATCTTCAGTGATGCGCAGGAAACGTCCGCGAGTATTCTCTTTCAGGGCCAGGATGAAGGTCTTCCGCTCGATCTGGACTTTTGCCGACTTGAGGGTGTCCTCTGTTACCGGCGGTTTGGCGGAACCGTGAGGACGTTCTCCCTGTGGCCGGTTGCCATAAGGTGCCGAACGATCATTCGAAATCATACGCTCTTCCCAATCCGGGTCGCCCGTAGGCAACCCTTTCTAACACTAACAATAACGTCTGTTACAAACATACTTTGTCAACTTCTGAATTTAACGGCGCTCACGAAGCGCGTCTCGTCAGAAGGATTCGCGACGCGCCACAAATAAACTGCGAGCCCGGCCACCACCAGCAGATTTACGCTCATGGAGACTCCATGCCAAGCCCTAAATGAGCGTCCGGCGGATTCCCGAACCTGGGCTGGCTGGTTGACCGCGTACTTAACCGCATGCAGCGCCTTCATCCTGGGCTGCAGCCAGTAGCCACCCAGCACGACAGCCAGGCACAGCCCGAGCAGCAGTGCCAGCCGGGAATTCTGCGGGAAACGTCCCAGGTAAAGCCACTCGGCCAGCAGATGCACCACGGCGATGATGCTGCAGAGCAATTGCAGATTGAAGTAGCGCGCAATCAGGATTTCTGCGATGGCGCCCGAGAAATAGGGGTAGCTGTGCGGGCCCAGCAGGGCTTTCATTTCTGGCGAGAACGGGACGCGGCCGCTCCAGAAAGTGAAGAAGACGGCGGCGCCGAACCAGACCGCGGCGTTCAGTATCCCCACAAATCTTAAGAACCCAATCACCAGCCCAACCTAGGAGAAAGCGCTCCGGATGCCAAGTATCAAAGAATATTGGCGGCCAGCTCGGCCAACTCGGACCGCTCGCCCCTTTGCAGCTCAATGTGCGCCGCCACGGGTTCCGCGCGGAACCGGCTCACCAGATAGTTAAAGCCGTTGGAGGACGAATCCACGTACGGGTTGTCAATCTGGTAGGGGTCGCCCGTGAACACGATCTTCGTGCCGTGGCCGACGCGGGTGACAATGGTCTTGGTTTCGAGGGGCGTCAGGTTCTGCGCCTCATCAATGATCATGAACTGGTTGGCAATGCTCCGGCCGCGGATGTAGCTCAGCGCCTCGACCACAATGGTGCCGGAGCGCATGAGGTCGCCGCTGCGCCGATGCTCGTGGCCCATGTTCAGATCGCCCAGCATCTCCAGCGCGTCGTGGATGGGCTGCATCCACGGGGCGAGCTTCTCTTCGAGTGAGCCGGGCAGGAAACCCAGCTCCTTGCCCATCGAGATCGTCGGGCGCGCGACCACCAGACGCCGGTATTCGCGGTCGAGAACGGTGCGTTTCAAGCCGGCGGCCATGGCGAGAAGAGTCTTGCCAGTGCCGGCCTTGCCCATGAGCGTCACGAGCTTGACTCGGTCGTCGAGCAGCGCGTCAAAGGCGAAATGCTGCTCGCGATTGCGCGGTTTGATGCCCCAGATGCCTTCGCGGCAGTCTAAGATCGGCACGACTTTGGTGCCCGTAAGGTCCACCTTGGTCAGGGCAGTGCGCTTAAGGTTCGTTTCGTCGCAGAGCGTGCAATACTCATTGGGGAAGTATTGCTGGCCGCCGTTCAACTCGAGCTCGCCGTTGGCGCGGAAGGCTGCCATCTTTTCAGGCGAGACGGTCACCTCGATCATGCCCGTATAAAGGTCTTTGATCAGGATGCGGTCGGTCTCGTAATCCTCGGCCAGCAGCCCAATGGCATCGGCTTTGATGCGCAGATTGATGTCCTTGCTGACCAGGATCGTCTGGCTTTTGGGCTGGGCCTTTTTGACGCCGAAGGCCAAAGACAGAATCCGGTTATCCACCGAGTCCGTGCTGAAGACGGCGTGGCCGTTTCGGGCCGAAGCGCCTTTCTGGAAGATGATGCGGAGCTGCCCGCCGTTGGGCAGGACCACGCCCTCGCTCAGCCGGCCAGAGCCGCGGAACCCATCCAGCATGCGGGAGACGGAACGGGCATTCTGGCCGAGTTCGGTGGACTCCCGCTTAAACCGGTCAATTTCCTCGATGACCTCGATCGGCAGGAGGACATTGTGCTCCTGGAAGCTGAGCAAGGAATTGGGGTCATGGAGGAGGACATTGGTGTCAAGGATGTAGTTCTTTTTCACGAGCGAACGGCTTGAATTGGACGCGTGACATGCGGCGATGCCATTGGCGAAGGTGCGCATGGGCCGCGGGCAGCCGGTAATGACCGGAATACAGGAGGTTGCCGAGCATGCCGTAGAGGTCGAAATCGGCGAAGCGCGGCTGCTGATCCAGCAGGAAGGGCCTAAACATCAGCATTTCCTCAAAGGGAACCAGCCGGTGCTCCAGTTGGACCAGGAGGTCCTTTTGCTGGGCCCGCCACTGGTCGAGGCAGCCGCGGCCAAACTTCCGCTCCTTGTGGCGCAGAAACGCCAGTTGCTCGGCAGCCGGGACGACCTCCCGCCAGTAGATGTCATTCAGCCGGAAACAGGCGCCTTCGATCTCATTCTCGATGTAGTGCCACAGGATGGACTGCACGCCTTCCAGCTCCCATGGGAAGAGGCCCAGCTTGAGCTTGGTGTCGAGATACTTGGCAATAACCTGCGAGTCGTCGTTGACCTCAAACAGCACGGACTTGCCGTCCCGAATGACGGGCACGCCGTAATAGCGTTGCTTGGTCAATCGCCAGACCAGCGAGCGATCGTTATTAGGGATATTGGTAATCTTAAAGGAAGCGCCGGCGTACTCGAGGATGCGGCGCTGGACGATGCAATATGGACTCCAGGCAAACTGAATCAGTTCAATCATGTCATGCAGCTAAGGTTGCGCCACCGAATTACTCTAGGGCGCGATGTGCGAGCTGACAAGGGGAAATGGCGACAACACGCTAAAGCAACACACTGCTTTACAGCCTCGCAGGACGGAACTAACATTCGAGCATGTCTTCGGAATACGACCCAGCGGAGTTTGTTGACCGCGATTTTCAGGCACAGAAGACGCCTTATGGGACCGCCCCGGCGGGCGGGGGCCCGGGCCAGCGCGCGCCGACGCGCGAGGAGGTGGACGCAGAGCTTACCCAGAAGCAGCAGCAGCTCGCGGCCATCCTCCGCGAGAAGGAAGAGAAGGAGCGCGAGCGGGCGGCGCTGGAGGAAACGCGCCGGCGCCAGATAGAGTTCCAAACCGGTCGGGAGGAATCCGTCCAGAACCTGACGCGCGGGCTGGGCCTGCTCGAAGAAGCCGAGTTCAGCACGCGCCGGGACGCCGAGCAAATGGCCAAGGCGCTGGTTGGTTTGCGCGATGCCCTGTCGAAAGTCCAGGCGATCCATGAGGAGACGTGGACCAAGGACACCTTTGCCGTGGAGCTGACGCGCGCGCTGACGACGCTTGAAAACGCGCGGATGGAGTGGAACGCCGCGCGCCTCAAGTTTACGGTTCTCTCCGGCGAGCGGGCGGATGGCGGCGCCGCGGCGCCCCAGAACGCGGCAGCAGCGCCTGGCTTCCTGGGGCAGCGCAGCGTCGCAGAACTCTGCCGTCTGGGCCTGGCGCTGACCTGGCCGCTGGCCGCAGTCGCCTTGCTTGCATTGGGCGCGCTGCTGCTGGTCCTGGCGCGCCGCTGAACGCCTGCCACCATGTCCGTGTTCAGGAAAAAGGCAGACCCGATTTCCGACCGCGCCCGGCAGTTGACCGACGAGATCGCTGAGCTGGAAGCCAAGGCCAGGGAACTCGACGCCCGCATGCAGCAGGACCGCGCGCTGCCCCGGTTGCGCTCCACCGCACTGCCGCACGGGGCCACGATCATCAACCATCCTTCGCAAACGCCTGCTTCCCCCGCCCCGCCGCCGCAAACGCCTGGAACGCATGATCCCATCTTCGAAGAGGTGAGCCCCGACCTCGTGAAGGCGCGCGCGGAGGCGGCCACCACGCCGGATCACTACAACGACCTCGGCGTGCGGAAGTATGACCTGCCGGAGCTGTTCCGGCGCCTCCGCTCACATTTCCGCGGGCCGTCAACGACTAACCCGAAACTCGTCAGCTACCTCGCGGCCGGCGGCATCCAGGGGTTGCGCCCGCTGCGGATCGAGAAACGCGTAGCGCGCAACCGCTTCATCGCCTTGGCGATCATTCTCTTTTCGATCCTGCTCGGCCTGATCCTAGTGTACTATCGTCACCGCTACTAGCGCCGCAAATTCCAATTCCGTTTGAGCGCCACCCGGTCCCGGTTTACAGTGCTCCATGATTACGGATATTGAGTCATCGAACTGCGCCCTGCCAGTTGCGACTCCCCATGGCGAGTTTCTTGCATGGTACTCGGAAAAGGGGTTGTGCGCGCTCCGGTTCCCTTCCACGGCGAAGCATTCCAAGCAAACGCGACCCGTCCCGCCCAAAATCCGCCGCTGGCACGCCGCGACCAATGCCGCGCTCAAGTCCGCGCTTAAGGGGCAAAACGGCAAAGCCCTGCCGCCGCTCGACCTCTCGGCCGGCACGGAGTTCCAGCGGCGCGTCTGGGGCGCCTTGCTGAAGATCGCCCGCGGTCGCACGCTGAGCTACGCCGAAGTGGCGAAGGCTGTTGGGAAGCCGAAGGCGGTTCGCGCCGTCGGAGGCGCGTGCGGCGCAAATCCGATCCCCGTCTTCGTCCCGTGCCATCGGGTGGTGGCCGCGAACGAGCGGCTGGGAGGTTTCTCCGGCGGCCTCGATTGGAAGCGCGCGCTACTGAAGCGCGAAGGGATTCGCCTCCCGGACTAAGCCTATGCGCCGCTGCTGCGGGCGCACCGATTTGCTTGCGCGTCAAGAGCAGCATCGCTGCGGGCTGCTGCCAGCTTATCCCTCATGCGCCTGGGCTGATTGCCCTGGATGTGCTCCCGGCTTTGGCCCATGCGTGATCTTGCCCCGAATGGTGAGCATCAGCAGACCGCCAATAACGCCGAACGGCGCCATGAAGTAGAAGTAGTTTCCAAGGTTTCGATCCAGCAGGTTTCCCAGGAGGTATCCGGCCAGGCTCCCGCCGAAGTACTGGAAGGAGTCTATCAACCCCAGCGCGAAGCCGGCCATGCGGCGCCCGCCGATGTCCATGGGCGCAGCCGTCCCGAGGATGGAGTGAGTGGAATTGGCGGTGAATGAGATCAGCACAAGGAACAAGATGGCCGCATTGGCGCTGTGAAACTGGGCCGCGGACAAGATGATGGCCGTCTCCAGGAAGTAAAGCACCGCGGCCACAGGTGCGCGCCGCCCCTTGAAAAGTGTGTCGGATACATAACCGGCAATCAGCGAACCCGCCGAAGCGACGAAGGGGATTAGGAATGCAAGGAACTGGAAGCGAGCCGATTGCAGATCAACCTGGTAAAGGTCCTGCATGTAACGCGGGAACCATTGGTCCACGGCCTGGCGCACGGCGCCGGTGCAGGCGTAGGCGCAGGCGGTAATCCACACGGCTGGGTTGGTCAGGATCGCGCGCATCACCTGAGAGAACTCAGCGGTGACCGCGGTGCTGGCCGCGCCGATATCATCGGAGACCGCTCCCGGGAATCCAGCTTCCTCCGGCGTTTCCTTGACAGCCAGCGCCATGCCCACAGCCGCCACCGCGCAAATCAGTGAAGGGGTCCAGAACAGCCATCGCCAGTGCAGGGGCGGGATGTGGACCAGGCCCAACACCGAAAAGCCAGCCAGGAGAGCAGGACCGAGAGTGAAGATGCCGAGGCGGCCGAGGTTGATCATGAAACCGAAGATGCCGGAAAAGCGCCCGCGCTCGCGGTGGGCGAACCACGCGGTATTGATCTTAACCATGCCGGGTGCGCCGAAGGCCTGGAGGTATCCGTCCACTCCGCGGATGGCGATGAACAAACCGAGCATCCCCGCGAACGACGCAGCCCCAAAAAGGACGTTCATCACGATGGTGCCCGCGGCGCCAATAAGCATCGCGCGTTTGCCTCCCATCCGGTCCGTCAGCAACCCGTTGATGATCTGCCCGCAAGCGTAGGCGAAGAGCGCCGTCGTGATGATGTACCCCATTTGACCCCGGCTGAACCCGAACTCGTCGCTGATCGCCTTGTTCGCGATCGAGAGGTTGTAGCGGCACATGTAGAACGATGTGTAAAGCAGGCCCAGGAACGCCCAGTTCTGGCCGCGCCGTGCCCGGAAGCCGGCGGGATAATGGATGACTGCAGACGGGGTGCCCGTGCTTTGGCTCTTCGCGTCGCTCATTCCGCGCGAAAGTTCTCCCAACTCATCACCCTCATTTGCCGACCATCTCGATCACCGGCTTGTCTTCCACTTCGGCGATATATTTCCGCGTCGCCGCCGGGAGGTCGTGCCACATGCGCAGGGCGAGGTATCCGCCCAGAAGCGCGAAGACCATCAGGAACGGCGGCCACCAGTACCAACTATGGCTCGTCAGATACCCCAGGCTCACGGCCTGCAAGCCGGTGCCCAGATAGACGAACCCATCCACGATCCCCGAACACGTCGCCGTAGCCTTCCGTCCGCCGAAATCAGCCGCCGCTGTCCCGGTCATGAGGGAATGCACGCCAATGACCGCCATCGTAATCAGCAGCCCGGCAAATCCCACCACGTAAGGCGAGGAAAACAGATACAGCGCCATCAGCACCGTCATGAGGAACATGAACCCACACAGCATAGCCGTAGGCGGACCTCGCCGCGACTGATAATACTTGTCCGAGATAAGCCCGCCCGCGAATCCGCCCACGATCCCGAACATGCACAAGAGCCAGCCCCAGTTCTTCACGAAGAACTCCACACCCGGCTGCTTCACTTCATCCACGAAAATGAAATACCAGGTCATGATCCCGTTGCGCATCACCCCCGAAGTCAGCCCGATCAGTGCGATCAAGAGCATCAGCCGGCTCGTGAACACCTTCTTAAGCAGGTCCATCGTGCTAAGCTCAATGTGCATATTCCCCGACGACGCGTCGTGCGGGTCGAAGAACGGGAAATCGGCCTCCTCGGGCGTGTCCTTGATGAGCCACACGTCCAGCAGCACCCAAACCAGCAGGATCGCCGCCGGAATAAAGAACACCGCCCACGTCCCATTCACCGACCCGCCCGCCGGTACAAACACCCGCTGCAACAGCCCGTGCAGCCAGCCCACTTCGCCTTTCGGATGCGCCGCCACCATATCCACGATGGCCTTGCCCCAATCGAAAGCGAAATACACGCCGAACGAAATAAGGGTGCCGAAGATCGCCCCGAACACCCCGCGTTCCCGCACATGGAACCAATACGCCTTCACCTTGATAATCGAGACCGCCCCGTAGCTCTGGAAATACATGTTGAGCGCATAAATGGCCGAGAAGGCAATCACCAACCGCATATGCAAGCGCCCCATCACCACCAGGTAAGTCAGCACCCCCAGGATGACGTTCGCCCCCGCCGCCCCAAGCGCCGCGATGATGATCCCCTTCTTGCCACCGATCTTGTCCACCAGTGGCCCGTTCACGACGAACGACAGCCCATAGACCACGGTCCCGATACCGAAAATCCACCCAAAATCCTCCTTCGACATCAGGCTGCCCAACGCCGTCTTCGAGACCGTCAGGTTATACCGCCCCATGTATAGGAACGCATACGTCATCCCCAGGGGGAACCAATTGATGAAACGCCGCGTCATGAACCACCGCCCGTGCCCCATCGGGTTGTTATAGAAATACAGCCCGATCACCCCGGCCAGACACATCAGCACCAGAGTTAGAGTGATAAGTTGAGACGACATGCGTGGACCGTTGCGTGAGTAGAGCAAAGCCCGCCCGGAGGGTCAAAGATAATCGGCGCCGCAGCGGAGACACCACAGAGCCAGTAACAAAACAGCGCGGAGTTGCACTCTGCCGGGTGGCCGATGTGTAATCGGCGGGGCGCTGGATACTTGCCAGCGCGGCGGGCGTGCGCACCCTCCGCAGAATGCAATCCTACGATACAGCGCACCGTAAGTCTGCGCTCCGATGGTTTAAGCCGGCAATATGCCGGCGCTCCGCGGCTAACGGCCGGAGCCGGAGGTGCTGCTGGGGTCCTTAGTGGAGCTGGAGCTTGACGATCCCTTGGAGCCGCTCGAGGAGCTGGAGGAGGTGCCGCTCGAGTGCTGCGAGCTGGAGCCGGATTGGTAGCGGGAATTGCTTGAGCCGCTGCTGCCGCTACCGCTGCTGCTGCCCGAAGTGTTCTTCGGGTTGTTGCCGGACGTCGTGTAGCTCGTGGCCTTGCTATCGTGCGAGGTCAGACTGCTGGCCCCGCGGAGGTCCTCCGAGTGCAGGGTCTTGTTCATGGTTTTGTTGTCGGCCTCGGCGCTGCTAAAGGCGGAGGTGGAAGTGAACTTGCTGGATGCGGATGCGCCTGAAGTGGCGCGGAGATTCCCGCCGCCGGTAGAGGTTGAGGACTTGCCACTCTGGTTAGCGCTTCCCGCGGTCTTGCCGAAGGTCTCTCCGCTCGTGCTCGTAAACTTGCTGGTGGACCCTGCGCCCGTAGCGGACTGGGCTTTGCCATCGAGCTTCTCGGCGCTGAAGTTGTGGGTAGGGCCGGTGACCTTGGTGCCCGTCGAAGTGAGTTTGCTGCCCTGGCTGGCGCTGACGGTGGACTTGCCGGACGATGCGGTCGCGGAAGTGCTGGTGAACTTGGCGGCGCCGGGGTAGGTCACGGGAATTCGTCCCCGGTTGTCCATCTTCACCGCGGTCAAGCCCGTGATTGGCGCCGGTTTGCCCAGCGGGCGGCGATAGACGCCCAGCCCTGCACCCGCACCGCCGCCACCCTTGGACTCCTGGATCGAAACGCGCTGGAGATGCTGGCCGGTTGCCTTCTCCACGACAGTAACGTTGATGCCGTGGTTGACGTAGGTATTGTTGACGTAGGTGTAGTTGTTAATGACCGTGGTGTTGCGGTAAATGGTAGTCACCTGAGCCGCGGGCAGGCGGCAGGCGTAAAGGTTATGATCGCAGAAGTGGCCCATGCTGACGAAGCTGAAGCAGCCGACGCTCAGCCCGAAGTCGAAGCCCGCGGAGACGCTCACACCATTGAAGCGCCAGCCGACGCCGATGACAAAGTCCGCGTGCAGGGGCAAAGGAGCCCACCCGCAAGCGTCGCCGCCCGAGCGCCAGACGACCCAGGCCGGTGCCCATTCACGCGCCGGGAACCAGACCCAGCCGGCGGTCGGATGCCGATGCCAGCGTCCATAGTGAAACGGCGCCCAGCCCCAGGAATAATCCGAGGCCCAGAACCAGCCGCCGTCGGTGTTCACCCAATGCCCGCCGTGGCAGTAAGGCTGCCAGCCGACCGTGGTCGCGACGACCGAAGGCTGCCAGCACCAGCCGAATCCTGGCAGATCAACCCACGTGCCGTAAGGAGAGAGATCGTGGTAGAAATAGGCGACATCCGCGGGCGGAGTGCTGGACGCGAGGGCGACCTGAGGCCCTGGGGGCGGCGCTTGTTCGGGCCCGGGACCAGGCGCGGCCATCGGCACCGGAGCGGCCTGCGGCGGCGGCGCTTCCACTGCGGGCGCCGGCGCTTGCGCACGGAAAGCGGAGTCGTGAGTTAGCATAGCCGCGACCACCGGCGAGGGCAGGCCCAGGTCTTTGAGGTAGAGAATGTGATCCGCCGACAAGTTAAAGGGCGCTTGCGAGTTCTGGACGTAAGCCAGCACCACGTCCTCGCTGGTGCCGGCGCCGGCCAATCTCACCACTTCAGCGGCGGCGGGGGATAGATTAGCTGCGGCCGGGGCCTGGGCATAAACGGAGATGAACGGCAGGAGGGCCAGGGCGGCCATTGCGACCATGCATTTTGTCTTCATAAGTTACTGCTTCAGTGTGTCGGTTGGAACCGGGACTGCGGACCCACAGACCGGGGAACCTCGTCTAAAACCCCGGCAGGGCTGCGAGGCCCGCACATTTCAGGCATGCTAAGGAGCGGCCAATCGGTGTCAATCACAAGTCCGCCAGCAGCACCCTTTTGAATCGCGTCTGAAGGCATGGGAAAAGTCCACCCACCTGGGGTGAACATGAACACCACCACGATCATCAATGCGCCGCCCGAAGCACGCCGCGAGTTGATCGAATGCAGGAGCCGTGGTTCTGTCACGCTGATGGACATGGAGGCAGTCAGTCAAGCTTATGGAGCGAGATATTCCTGAAGAGACCCTGCTCCGGCGGACCCGTTACGCGAAACCCAACACTCCCGGCGCGCAAACCCTTGTCCTCCTGGGCAAAGACCCGGGCGCCGTCCAGCAGCACGGTCACTTGCGACCCGCGGCATTCCACGACGATGTGATGGGTTTCGCCCCGGCGCACCTCTTTGGGCAAGGCCACCGGGTCAGCAATCAGCAACTCGCCATCATGGCAGACATGCGGTCGCAGGGTGTTCGGGCGGGTCTTCCATTGCGGCACGTTGAGAGTGGAATCCGCGCTCTGGAGCTGGAAGAGCAAGTAATTGCCTGAGTCCTTGGCGCGGACGATCCACCCGGTCACGCCCTGTCCGGCCAGCGGCAGTTCCAGGTCAAACTCGAACCGGTAATCGGCGTAGCCTTGGCCATCAAGCAGACCGACGTCGCCCCCGCTCACCTGGAGTGCATTCGAGGTAAACTCCCAGCTGCCGGCGCCAATCCATGCCTCAGGGTTGAGCTCGAGGTGGTCGCCAAAGAACGGGCCGGAAAGCTGCTGGTCGGGTTGCGCCGCGCGGGCAGCCAAACCGGGGGCTGTCGCCAGCCCCAGGGACTCGGCGGGCACAACGATCACGTCGTGGGTGAAAGCCGCCCGGCGGCCCGCGCGCAACTCGGATTCAGGGCGGAGGGTAACGACTTTTGCGGAGGCCAGCGCCGCCGTGACTTGCTCCAGGCCGGCGTCAAAACCCGGCAGCCGCACGGTCAGATAGCCGCCTTGCGGGGACGGCCAAAGGCCAAGCCTCCCAGCCGAATCCACCTGCGCGAGCAAGATGAGCCGCTTGCCGCCCAACGCCGGGGTGGCAAACAATACGTTCGGGCCCTCCAGCAGCGCCACTTCTCGCAGGCGGGAAATGCGCCCGGGCGGAAGGCGAACCGGCTCAAAGCGCCGTTTCTCCAGCCCAAGCCCGGTTTGGAAAGCGATATGAAGCCGTTCGCCACTCCTGAACTCGCGTTCCAGCCGAAGATAGCCGCGCTCCTCGGAGAACGGCAGGGCTGCGCCGGCCGAACTGGTTACCTTGACTCCGGCAGCCCAATCCGGCCGACGCACCCAAAGGGTGGTCCGGGCAGATTTAGCTCCGTCAGCCGGAGCCAATTCCACGTCGAAGCCTTTCTCATCGGGCTGCGTCGCGGGCCGGGTGCTGGCCGTCACGTGCCAGTCCCGGTCGCCGCTTTTGACCGTAGAGGCGAAGTCCAGTGGGAAATTGACGAAGACCCCAAGGTCCGAGCCTGCCGCCAGATAGGATTTGAGAAAGTGCAGTCCCAACGGCCCATGAAAGCTGCAGCAGTAATTGCATTCGCCGACTTCGCCGCGGGTGCCGATGGGGCCGGTGGGTTCGCCGTCAAATTCTCGCACGCCATAACCGCCGTTGGGACACTGGTTGGCGGCATATTGATTAAGGAGATTGCGCTCAGCCATGTCCAGGAAGCGCGTCTGCCCCGTAAATTGCCACAATCGGAGATTGAAGCGCAGCCAGTCCGATTCGCTGCACCCCTCGTCATGGTGGTAGAAAACATGCCAGCACTCACCCACACCGCCGAGGCTCCAAACAAAGCCGTCCTCCACGGCCCGTTCCCACTTGGCCAGCGCGCGGTCGAGGTAGGCGCGTTTGCCGGTAATGTCATACAACTCCAGAATGCCGCGCCAAGCGCAGAGATTGCCGTGGCTGTGGTTGATCGGCAGGGTATCAAACCCCTTGAACCACTCAGCCATGCGCTCGGCCTGTTGCAGATAGCGTCCCTCGTGGGTGGCGCGATACAGCAGCGCCAGGCCCTCGATCGCAGGAAAATAGCAGCAGGTGTAGCCATCGCCGCCATTGCCGGTGGCATACATCTCGGCTCGCCGGGCAGGAGAGCAAAAAACGTTGGTCGTGGCGCAGTAGAAGTCGCCCAATCGTCGAGCCGACGCGAGCAGCTCAGGCCGGTGGTCCTCGTTGGCCGCGGCTACCAACCCCACCAGCAGCCGCGCGTTGCCCCAGAGCATGGGAATGGGTGCCGAGCCGCTATGCATCGGTTGAGAGAAATCCATCTCTCCGCCATAATGGCCGTCAGCCTTTTGATACTTGGTGATCGCCTGCAGGACAGGCTGGAGCGTTGGCGGCGAATTGTGGCCGGGCAGACTGGTCAAAGCGGCCAGTTCGAGGAAGCGACCGGACACGTCACCACTGTAGTTGGTGAAGGCGCGGTTCAGCTTGAAGGACACATCGGCCAGCAGCCAATCGGTCGTATAAGGGGGCTGGTTGAGACGTTCCACGCCGCGTCCGAGGGCCGCGCCGACCGGGCCGGCGAGCTTCACCTCGCCAGGCGAAGCGAGCGTGACCCGGGGCCAATCCGCTGCTGTGGCCGTGGCGCTGACGAGGCAAAGGGCCAAGAGGAGGAAGCATGACGGGTTCGGTTTCATAGTTTCATACATGGCATCCGGTTTTCCGTTGCGGCGGCCACGGTGGCCGCGAGTTCCAGGCTAGATGAATCGGCGGCAGCCTGCCACGCTGTTTTGTCAGCCAACCAGGTTCTTCGTAAAGGCTGAACTCCCCGCGCTCAGGCCTAGCTCCTCGGTATATCCCCCAATCATCCCCCAGTAAGCCCCGTCTATACCCCCTCTATACCCCATGTATTCCCCCTCTATTTAAATAGAAGGGGATTACAAGGGGTTTAGAGGGGGAATACAGGGGGTATAGAGGGGGTATAGGTGGGGATATAGCGCGACCAGCGCGGGTACAGCGAGGGGATGCGCTGGAAACTGGGGGGTTTGGGCAGGGCTAGTGACAAAGTCGGCTCGTGAGGCTGCAAGGCGGGGCCGGAGCGCTGGCATTTTGCCGGCTTAGGCCACACGGACGGTGTAAGCCGGCAAAATGC
>Ga0326727_10012295_pt1 | contig 19534 bp, 19 predicted proteins | sample MB2enrmetagenome_FD_207643 | JGI IMG/M metagenome (GOLD analysis project Ga0326727, IMG submission 207643) | Lab enriched peat soil microbial communities from McLean, Ithaca, NY, United States - MB29MY | ecosystem: Environmental > Terrestrial > Soil > Wetlands > Peat | place: USA: New York...
GCCGCCTCGGCAAGCTGCCCGTCGTTTCGGGCGTCTGCGACGGGTTCATCGGCAACCGCATTCTGTCGGTCTACCGGCGCGAGATGGAATATGCTCTGGAGGATGGCGCGCTGCCATGGGATGTGGACGCCGCGCTTGAAACCTACGGGTTCGCCATGGGGCCTTTTGCCGTTTCTGACCTCTCCGGCCTCGATATCGCGTGGGCACGGCGCAAGCGGCTCGCCGCTGCCCGCGATCCGGCCGAGCGTTATGTCGAGGTTGCCGACAGGTTGTGCGAGATGGGCAGGTTCGGCCGAAAGACTGGCTCCGGCTGGTATGGGTACGAGGGAAGCAAGCGCCTTCCCGACCCGCTCGTCGCGGACATTATCGCAGAGGAGCGGCAGCGCAAAGGGCGCAGCCCCCGCGCGGTCCCTGCGGAGGAGATTCAATCGCGCGCCCGCGCCGCCATCGTCAACGAAGCCGCCCGCATTTTGGAGGAGGGCATTGCGGCGTCCCCGTCCGATATCGATCTCGTGCTCATCAACGGCTATGGTTATCCCGTCTGGCGCGGCGGCCCGTTATTCGATGCGGACCGCATTGGGCTTGCCAGCATAGTTGAGGATGTAGAACGGATGTGCGCTGCGAACGGCGCGGGCTCTGGGCCGGCTGCGCTGCTGCGCGATCTCGCCGGCCGTAATTCTACATTCGCCGCGTGGGGCAGGGAACGCCAGGAGCAGGTGACGTAGCTGCGAAAGCAAAGGCAACCGCAAACAGCACAGCAAGACGCGAAGGAAAGCATCGGCATGGCCAACAATTCAGTCAGCGCATTTCAATGGGAGGACCCATTCCTACTCGACGCCCAGCTCACTGATGACGAGCGTATGATCGCCAAGACGGCGCGCGACTTTGCCCAAGAAAAGCTGGCTCCGCGCATCGTGACCGCCTATCTGGAGGAGAAGACCGACCGGGCGGTCTTCAATGAGATGGGCGAGCTTGGCCTGCTTGGCGTAACGGTCTCGGACGTTTACGGTGGCGCGGGCACGGGTTACGTCTCCTACGGTCTTGTCGCGCGCGAGATCGAGCGCGTCGATTCAGGCTATCGCTCGATGATGAGCGTGCAGTCCTCGCTCGTCATGTACCCGATCGAGGCGTATGGCTCCGAGGGGCAAAAGCTGAAATATTTGCCGAAGCTCGCCACCGGCGAATGGGTGGGCTGCTTCGGATTGACCGAACCCGATGCCGGCTCCGATCCGGGAAGCATGAAGACGCGGGCGGAGAAAGTCTCCGATGGCTACCGGCTCGACGGTTCCAAGACTTGGATTTCCAACGCGCCCATCGCCGACGTTTTCGTCGTATGGGCGAAATCGGCGGCGCATGACGGCGAAATGCGGGGCTTCATTCTCGAAAAGGGCATGGCGGGGCTTTCGGCGCCGAAAATCGGCGGCAAGCTGAGCCTGCGCGCTTCCATAACCGGCGAGATCGTCATGGACGGCGTTGTGGTGCCGGAGGAAAGCCTGCTCCCGAACGTCTCCGGTCTAAAAGGCCCGTTCGGCTGCCTCAACCGCGCGCGCTACGGCATCGCCTGGGGCGTCATGGGTGCGGCGGAGGATTGCTGGATGCGCGCCCGCCAATACGGCCTCGACCGCAAGCAATTCGGCCGGCCGCTCGCCAATACCCAGCTCTATCAGAAGAAACTCGCCGATATGCAGACCGAGATCGCGCTCGGCCTGCAGGCGGCGCTGCGTGTCGGGCGCCTGTTCGACGAAGGCCGCATGGCGCCCGAGATGATCTCACTCATCAAGCGCAACAACTGCGGCAAGGCCCTCGATATCGCGCGGGCTGCGCGCGACATGCACGGCGGGAACGGTATCCAGATCGAGTATCACGTGATGCGCCACGCCGCGAACCTCGAAACTGTGAACACTTACGAGGGCACTCACGATATTCACGCCCTTATCCTAGGCCGCGCCCAAACCGGGCTGCAGGCATTCTTCTAATAAACGGCAGCGGCACCGAGAGGCGGGCATGAAGCGTGTGATCGATTATCGCGAGTTGCCAGGCCTCGCCGGAACCGACCTGCCAGTCTCCAGCTGGCACCTGATCGATCAGGAGCGCATCGACCGCTTCGCCGATGCGACCGGCGACCATCAATGGATCCATGTCGATGTAGAGCGCGCCACGCGCGAGATCGGCGGCACCATCGCCCATGGCTTTTTGACGCTCTCAATGCTGTCAGTGCTTTCCGCTGAAACCCTCGACTTCACCGGCGTTTCGCGGCGCATCAACTTTGGCTTCGACAAGCTGCGCTTCACGGGCGTGGTGAAGGCGGGGAGCCGCGTGCGGCTCGTCCACCGGCTGGCGAAAGCCGAGCCGAAGTCCGGGGGACTCGCGCTGACCCGCGATTGCCGCGTGGAGATCGAGAATGAAACGCGCCTCGCGCTGATCTGCGAGTGGATCGTCCTCGTCCTGCCCTGACCAGCCCCGGCCGGCGGCCGTCATCCCGTGCGCGCTGCGGCATGAAATGACGCTGCGCAGACACGGGATCTTAAAAGATGCAAGTGTCGGTAAAGATCCCGGCTCTGCCGTGCACCGTTTCACGCTGCACCGCGTCCGGGATGACAATCGGGGGAAAGCGCACCGCTGCGCGCTGCACTGCGCACGGGATGACTATAAGGCCCCGATTTACAACCCGCGTACAAGATTGAGCCGCTGAGAGGGACGGAATCCGCGGGCCTCCAGAAACGCGAGAAGCGCATAATTATTCCACGGCACCTCGGTGCGTATTCTTTCGACCCTCAGCATCTCAAGATTGCCGAGAAGCACGCTCAGAAGCGCAGTTCCGGTATCCCTGCCCTCAAGATCGGGGTCTACGCCAATCGTGTCGAACACGGCCTCTGGCTGAGTCATGCCGAATTCACCGTAGTCGACGCGGGCCATAATGAAGCCGGCAGTTGTCCCGTCGGCCGTTGCTATCATCGACAAGCGGATGCCGCTTCCATTTAAAGCCTCATCGAACTTGCGCCGGTAGTAGGCCGTGCGGTCGCGTCCTGTAATACGCCGGTCTATCGTTACCACCGCAGGCAGGTCGGCCGCCTTCAGCGAGCGCACGGGCACGCGGTCGCGCGCCAGATCCTGCTCGCCATCGGCTGCTATCTCGCCAGGCGCCGCCTCACCGTCGAGCCTGGCGCAGGTCCGTTCGAGGACGAGGCCTGGCGAGAGCGAAAACCCCCCGGCAGCGAAAAACTGCGTCAGCGGCCGGTCGGCCCAACGGGTTTGCGTCCGAAGCTCCGATACGCCCAGGGCTTTGAGTTTTTCAATAAGCGCGGCGAGCAGCGCATGCGCGCCGCCATGGCCGCGCACTTTCATCGTGGTGCCGATTGCGTCGAGGATGCCCGCCGGCTGCGAGCCGCCAAACTCTCCATCGAGAATGTGGGCGAGGATCAAGCCCTCAAGCACACCGCGCTCTGCGTAGCCTAGCGATACGAAGGCTTCCGGATGCGCGCCGCTTAAGCGCAGCCTGTTCTCGAAGAAGCCGCGCCGCGAACTGCCCGAAAGATCGCGGTCGATCTCCACGATGCGCTCGAAATCGGCAGGAACGAGCTCGCGGACGGAACCGGATAGGGCGCTCAATTGGGCAGGTGCTTGCGGCATCGGACATCCTTCCCTAAGCGTGCAGCTGGCGGTATTTTTCTTCCAGCTCTTCGGGGGTTTCGGGGAAGTCCGGATTGGGAACGATGCAGTTTGCCGGGCACAGGAGCTTGCATTGCGGCTCGTCGTGGGCGCCAACGCATTCGGTGCAGCGCAACGCATCGATCATATAGTGCTCGCTTCCCATTGCAATCGCCTCATTCGGGCACTGCGGCACGCAAGCGTCGCAGTTGGTGCAATCTTCATTGATCATCAAGGCCATGATTCTTTCTCCCTATATGAGAGGCTCGCCCGTGAGCGGCCCTTAGCGGCGCCACAATCTCAAGCGGCGTTCGCCGCCACCGCCGCGCGCTGAAGCTTCTCCCACCGGAAAGCGCCCCAGAGTGCCGCTCCAATGGCTCCGGCGTAGATCGCATCCGGGTGCGTTTCGATAGGCACGGCAATTTTTTCCCGGACGAGAGCCTCTTTCATCGCATTGACGAGACCGTCGTCGAGGGCGAGGCCGCCGGTCATCTGGATCACGCCGCCGTCAAGCCGGCCGATGGTTTTTAGAAGCTTGGCGAGCCGGCCGGCCATGGATTCGTGAATACCTTTCAGGATGTTCGGGGCGGTAATGCCGCGCGATACCATGTTGATGACATCGGTCTCGGCCAGCACGGCGCAGATGCCCGAAACCTGCTCGGGATTGTCGCCCTGCCTCGACAGGCTGCCGATCTCGTCCTGCGCGATGCCGAGATAGCGCGCGATGTTCTCAAGAAACTGGCCCGACCCCGAAGCGCACTGGCTCGTCATCTTGTAAGTCAGCACTTTTCCCCGCTCATCCGTCCGGATTGCGCGGCCGTGCAGCGCACCCACATCGAGAATGGCGCGTGCCTCTGGGCGTAAAAAGATGGCGCCCCGCGCATGCGTCGTCATCGAATAGAAATGGCCCGTGTGGAAATGGAGGGATTCTCCCTCACCCGTCGTTGCGCAATAGGCGACATCGGAGCGCTTGAGCCCGTTCTCGGCCAAGAGGCCGTCATAAACTTGGGCAGCAAGAACGAGCGGATCGCGCTGGCGCACGCGCTCGGTTCTTTTTCCAAGCCACTTGCCCTGGCCGCTCCCGGCATCGAAAATCGCCACTTTGATGGCGCCGGTGCCAACGTCGATCCCCGCTGTGATGGGCATGATGGTTACTCCTCAAGCGTTGACCGCACGCCGGGCGAACTCCGCCGCACCGAGCGCACCGGTGTAAATAGACTCAGGGTTTATGTTGATGGTGACGTCGCCATAGTTCTCCTTGATGAGCTTCTTCAGCTCGCGCACGGCCGCTTCGTTCTTGGCAACGCCGCCGGTGAAAGTGAACTCGTTCGTCACCCCGCCCGAGCGGGAGATGATGGAGATGGCGCGCAGGATGATGGCGCGGTGCAGGCCGGCCAGAATGTCCTCGCGCTTCTCGCCGAGCGATAGCCTGTCGCGCAGCTCCGCTCCCGCGAAGACGGTGCAGGTGGAGTTGATGCGCGCGGGCCGGTTGGATTTCATTGCGAGCGGGCCCAGTTCGTGAAGGCCCATGTTCATTTCGTCCGCGATATAGCCGAGATAGCGGCCGCACCCAGCCGCGCAGCGGTCGTTCATCTGGAAGTTTTCGACGATGCCGTGTGCGTCGACCTGGATGCCCTTCGTGTCCTGGCCGCCGATGTCGAGCACCGTGCGCGTATTCGGGTACATCATGTGCGCGCCGAGGCCGTGGCAGAGGATCTCGGAGCGGATGTGCTCCTTTGAGAAGGGGAGCGTCACGCGGCCATAGCCCGTGCCAACGAGATAGGTCTCCTCCAGCTCTATGCTGAGCGCGTCCTCGATACGCTCTTGAGGCACCGGCGCCTCGCCGCCCGAGCTCTTGAGAACGCGGGCCACTGCGCGCTTGAAATTGCTGGAAAGGCTGCCCGCCGGCGGCCGGTTCTCAACCTCGATAATCGATTTGTCGTAGGCATTGAGCAGGACATCTTGCGGGACGCCCGCCTCTTTGGCGGCCGCCTCGGCATGGACGTGGAAGCGCGAGCCGGCAATATCGCGGAAAAAGTCGGACTTACGCTTGGCACCCGGTGCATAAAGCTCCGGCGCCTCCGCGCGTAAGCGCTCGAACACCGCGCCGATAGCTTCGCCAGTGGGCTCTGCAAGCCGCGCGAAGCGCTCCGTCTTCAGCTGCTCGAGGCAAGTCGCCTCGAGATCGGCGAGCTGCTCGAGAAATTGCTCGAGACGGAAAGCGCGCTCGAGCGCGGCAAGGAACTCAGCGAGGTCCGCCCGCACCTCGCCGGTCTCAAGCGTGCGCCGCAGAAGCGTGAAGCGCGCATCGACCCGTGCCTCCTCGCTGGCGACGCGGGCCGCTGTGGCGTAATTCGAGCGCGAGTTGGTGATGCCGCGGCCGATAACTGTGCGGCTCTCGTCCAAGAGAACGGCTTTGGTCGTGGTCGAGCCAAGATCGATGCCGATGAAAGTCTTCATTGAGCGCTCCCGCCTTTGCAACTCATCACGCGACCTCGCGCGCACCGGCGCGCTTCTGCTCGATCATCTGGAAATAGCTTTCGAGCCTGTTCTTCACATTGGCCGCCGAGAAGTAGCGTGGATCGACGAGGTCGGTCTCGATGAAGGCCGCGGGCTTGCCGGTGCGCCGCTCGACCTCGCGCATCATGAGCAGCTGGCCGGCCGAGAAGCTGTTGCAGCTTTTGATCGAGTTGATAAGCAGCCCATCGGCCTCATACTCGTTGATGTAGTTTTCGAGCATGTCCACACGCATCGGCAGGTTCCGGTTGGTGTAAACGTTGAGGCAATATTCCGCGAGCGATTCCAATGGCTTTGCGGGATCGTGACGGAAGCCGAAATCGTAGGTGCCGCCGACCTTCGTGTAACTCGAGGCGACAACGACCGCGCCCTCCTCGTAGAACATCTTCCAGAATTGACGGAAATTGGTGTAGTTCGGCGGGCCTTCGACAACGAGCCGGTAGCGCTCCTTGCCCATGTCGCCATCGGGCGTCACCGGACCTTTGCCTGCCGCGAGGCGCGCCTCGACCTCCTCGCGCAAGAATTTGTAATAGTCGATGGCATCGTCTGTGCCGCGGAACGCGCCGAAAATCGGCCCGATGTAATAAATGCCGCCAAAATACGCGTCGATAGGAGACGGTTTGGCTTTCGCGGCTTGCAGCACCCAGACGAGATCGTCCTCAGCCTTCGCCGATTTGGCGAGGTATTCGCGCAACCGGTCGATGTCGAACTTGACGCCGGAGACCCTTTCGAGCTTTGGAATGACATCCTTCTCGAGCTGCTTGACCATGTATTTCACCATCTCCGGCGTGATCTTGCCGTCCGCCAGATAGGGCGTGTGAAACATGATCGTTTCGCAACGGTACTGCTCGCGCAAAAGCTCGAACCACTTCATAAAGGTGAAGCAGCCGGTATAGGATAGAAGGAGCACGTCGGGGTCCGGGAGCTTGCGGCCGTTCGGACCGATGTTTCCTCTTGCCATCATGCCGATGTCGGACTTCACATAAGTGCAGACATCCTCGGAGTGGCCGGCCTTCTCGGCCTCCATCACAAACGAGCCGCTGGTCTTGCGCAAGCCGTTCTGAATGGCGTTGACCTCCGGCAGGTTGTTCACGAAGCCGAAGCACATCAGTAGCTCGTTGAGATTGCCCGGCACGAAGGTCGCGGCCACTTTCTCGCCCGTCTTGGGCGCGTCCGCGAGCCGGTCGTAATGCCAGTTCACCATCTCCTTCTGCTTGGCCATCGAGGCGTCTTTAACAACCTCGGCCTTGGCAACTTTCGGATGTGTAATGATCGTGCTCATTGTTTCTTCCGTCCTAAGATGCTTCAGACCACCGTTGCAGGGAAAGCCGCAGCCTTCCCCCCCTCCCCTTGGGGAGAGGGCTGGGGTGAGGGGGTCTTTGCAAGGTTTGTACTTGCGGCGAGTCCCCCCTCATCCTGCCCTTCTCCCCGAGGGGAGAAGGGACGATTTTGCACCCTCGCGATGACGTCTTGAGGCTGGCTGTCATTCGCCGCTCCAGAGCTTGATTGAGTCGGCGAAGGTCCCGGCTTGCTCGCGGATCGGCTGCATTTGCCCGGAGTTTTCGGCGTATTTGAATGCGATGTAGGGAATGCCGGCAGCCTTCAGCGCGTTTTGCAGCATGGGCCGCTCAAGGAGCGCCGGATCGCAGAAGCTCGGCATCGCAAAGATAACGCCTTCGGCGCGGTTGGCCCTCACGCTTTGTATGAGGTAGGCGCCCTTTTTGGCGGCGTCGGGCTCGTATTTCGCCGAGGTCGAGCACGAGTTGTGCAGATAAGAGCTGGCCAGCGCTGCGATCGGATCGCCATCTTCGGCGACGTCGGATTTCTCCCAGCGGGTGACGAGCATGAAGTCGTCGTCGACGATGTAGCAGCCGGCAAGCTCGATCGATTTGATGAGGTTAAGGGGCGGCTGCTCGCAGAATACGCCGTTGATCACGACGCGCGAGTTGTCCTTCATCGGCCGGTCGTGGCTGCGCGCGGCATCGATATAGGACCGCATGAGATCGTTGTGCTCCTCGACGGGCATCGCAAGGCCGGCACGCAAGAGAAGGTAAACCTCCGGCGATGGCACCTTCCACGGCTCGGCCGCGCGCAAGGCATAGAGTTCGCGCACCAGCGCGCGGCTCTTGTTGTAGACAGCGATAGACGCGCGGATGGCTTCGTCCGTGACCGGCTTGCCGGTGATTTCGCCAAGCCAGCGGCGCAGCTCTTCAAGCTCGGCCCGGTAGAACTCGCCGCCGACGCTGTCCGCGAAATTCTGGGGCAGATCGATGTAGCGCGCGGGAACCTTCGGAAACATGAGCTTCCACATGCCCGACAAATTGCGGATCACATCGCAGATCGAGGGAAAGAGCATGCCATCGGCGAAGTCGAGCCGGCCCGAGACGCCGAGCTCGATGGTCGAGCGCGGGATGCGGCAAATATAGCTCTGATAGTAAGCGTCGCCATGGATGACTTCGAGCTGATCGCCTCCGCCCATGATGGCGAGCGGCAGCGCGCCCGCTGCGTGAATGAGCTCGCGCGGAACGTAGAAGGGCATGAATCCGATGACCTTGCGGCCCGGCTTTTCCGCTTTCCATTGCCGCGCTGCGCTGAAATCGAGGTCCGAAAAGATGGCTTCGCAACGCGCGGCGATTTCGGCGGTTTTTGAAGGGGGCATATCCAGCATCAGTTGCCGCTCCATTGGGCCGGGCGCTTGGCGAGGAAGGCTTCGAGTCCCTCGACGGCATCGCGCGTGCTCATGAGTTCATCGAGATAAAGCCGCTCCACTTCGGCCAGCCGGGCAGTCACCCGCTCAACGAGCGAGCCGCGCGCGGCACGGACGGCGAACCTGAGCGAGCTTGCGCTCTTTGGCGCCAGATGTTTGTCGAAATATTCAAGCGCGGCTCTTTCGGGGTCAACTGCGGCATCCGTGAGGAGCCCCATGCGAAATGCCTCTTCGGCGGTGATGGCGCGGCCTGAAATCAGCATGTCTTCCGCTGCCGCCAATCCGATCCGCTCCGGGAGCAAGCAGGAAGCGGCGGGTGCGAAAACGCCGATCTGGATTTCGGGCTGGCCAAGCCGCGCATCGGGGCTTGCGAAAATAAGATGTCCCGCTGAAACCAGCTCAAGCCCGCCGCCAAGGCATTGCCCGCGTACGGCCATCAATACAGGCACCTGAGAGCCGAGCACGCGCAGGATAAGGCGGTGAAAGCCCGCGAGCATACCAGCGCATTGCGCCGGCAGATGCTCCTCGACGCTGGCGCCGAAGGAGAAATGCGGGCCCGAGGCATCGATCAAAATGCCAAGCAGGCCGGCCTTCGCTCCGTGCTCCAAAAGCGCCGCATCGAGCGCGCCTATCACGCCCGCGTCGAGGACGTTCGCCTTGGGCCGGTCGAGCCGCAGGCGAAGAAGGCGTTCCTCGCGCTCGAACCAGACTTTAACCGGATCGCTCATCGTGCTTCCTCAAAGGGTTAACTTAGCGTCCCTTCTCCCCTTGGGGAGAAGGACAGGGTGAGCAGGGACTCGCCGCAAGGACAAGCCTTGCAAAGACCCCCTCACCCCAGCCCTCTCCCCAAGGGGAGAGGGCGTTTTCAATCTCACGCCTTCGGAATCAGCCGCTCGGCCAACACATCGGTCCAGGGCTCGCCCTGGGCCAGCCTTTGGCGCAGTTCCACAAAGTCGATCTCGCGCTTGTTCTTCGGACCCTCGTTGAAGGCGCGGAAGCCGGTCTTCGCCTCCGCCATCATGTTGAGCGCGAGCCAGGCGCGGCTGTCCTCCTTGTTGCGGTTCCAGGCTTCGAGCTTGGGCTTGCGCAGCTCCTCGAAGCTCTTGGTCAGGCATTCCGGGAAGGTCAGGAGGAGCTTGGTGCACAGCGCCTCGACTTTCTCATCGAGGAGAGAAAGATCGACGCTCCCGCGCGCCATGAGCGCCTTGCCCTTTTCCAGCGCCTCGCCCGTCTTGGGCTCGCCATGGACGATGCGGCCATACTCATCGAGATAGCGCTCCGTCTCCACCAGCGGATTGGCGGTGAACTTGCCGTCCACCTTCAGCGCCGGCACGATGTCGAGGATCATGCCGAGGCGGTATGCTTTATGCGCGGACCATGGCTCGCACAGCGTGCCGGATTCGATGGCGCGCTCGCAGCCCACCATGAGCGGCAGGAAATCCGTGGCCCCGCCGATAGCAGCGGAACCATGCTTCGGGCCCGCCTGGCCGAAGCGCGCGAGATCCTGCGCGACCGAGAAGTCGCAAGCCATGCCGATCTCCTGGCCGCCTCCGATGCGCATGCCGTTGACGCGCGCAATGACGGGCTTGTCGCAGCCGACGATCGCCGACACCATGTCGTTGAAGAGCCGCATATATTGCCGGTATTCCTGGGGATTGCCCGCGTAATACTCGGCGTATTCCTTTGTGTTCCCGCCTGTGCAGAAGGCCTTGTCGCCCGCCCCTGTGAACACCACCGCAACCACATCGCGCGCGTTCGACGCGGCGCAGAAGGCACGGATCAGGCCCTTCACCATGTCCGTCGTGTAGGAATTGTACTGGCTTGGATTGTCGAGCCAGATCCAAGCATTGAAAAGCCCGTCCGCGATGCTGCCATCGGGCAGGCGCGCGGGCCGCTTCTCGTAGCGGACATTCGGGACGGTCTCGAAGGGGACGATGTCGTGGTCGTTGAGGTGCGCTGGCATAAAGAGAGCTCCAGAAAATCAGGGGACGAGGATCGCCCGGCGCGGCAGCCGGTGTGCATGCGCGTCTGCGAAAACGCGCTCGATTTCGGCCAGAGGATGTTGCTCGACAAAAGCGGCAAGTTCAATCCGGCGGTCGAGCACGAGATCGAGAGCCGCTGGATAAAGCTCCGGCGGGCAGCCCCAATTGCCGATAGCGCGGGCGTCGAAAGCCATGAGATTGGAAAGGCGGACCTCGACGCGGTCCATGGTGAAGCCCACGACGCTCAGCGTGGCACCGAAGGTGAGAAGTCCGAATGCGGTCAACTGCCCCGCTGCAGTGCCCGAGCATTCGAAGATAAACCATTCCGTCGAGGGCAGGCCTTCTGCTTTGCAGAACTCGTTGATGCGGGTTTTTAGCGCCTTGCCGTCGTGCTCGCGGGCATTCAGCGTCAGACTAGCGCCGTGGCGCGCAATCATTTCCAGCTTTTTGGCATCGACATCGATGGCAATGACGGCGGCGCCGGAAGACTTGGCAATCTGCGCGGCATAGCCGCCCACACCACCTACACCTACCACGATGGCAACAGAGCCAGGGCGCACACCGGCGCGCACAACAGCTTGATAAGGCGTGGTGACGGCGTCGGCGACAACCGAGACATCGGCAAGGCTGAGGCCGGCCTTTTCAAGCCGGGCCTCGTCGACCGGACAAAGTCCGCGCGTAGGCACCACGATATGGGAGGCAAAACCGCCGTGGATGTCGTTGCCCGGCATCTTCTGCTTGCGGCAGATGTTGGGCAAGCCGCGCCGGCAAAGATCGCATTCTCCGCAAGGAAGCACTGCGGGAACGATCACAGCCTTTCCGAGCCAAGCCTCCGCCCCCTCCCCCGCCGCGATAACGCGGCCCGAGATTTCATGCCCAAGCGTGAGTGGCAGTGCATGGTTCGTGCGCACGCCGTCGAAAAGATAGCCTAAGTCGGTGTGGCAGACGCCGCAGCCGGCAATTGCGACCACCACCTCGCCGGCGCCAGCGCGCACCTCGAACGGTTCTTCCCGCAAAGGCGCCCCAACCGCAGTCATCAGCCAGCGGCGGGCGTGAATACCGTCTGTCATGAGCACCCCTCCGGTTTTCCCTATTGGGCGGGAGCGAATTGTAGGCTTGCCCCGTCCCGCGATAACCGGTATTCTAGTACGCAAATACCAGTTTAGCAAGCGGCTCGTTTCTCTCCTGATGATGGAGCGGTCACAAAGCCAGCGCAACAGGGGGAGCGCCCAAAGAGGTGCAAAAGCGATGAACGTAGAGAGCGCGGCGAAATCGATATCGATTGCGTTGACCGGCTCCGGCGGCTCTGGCGTCATGACCGCAGGACAAACCCTCCTCGACGCAGCCCGCAGTTGCGGGTTTTACGGTTTGATGACCCGCTCATCGGGTCCTCAAATCCGCGGCGGCGAGGCGGCCGCCATGCTGCGTCTGGCTACCCGCCAAGTCGAAAGCCACGCCGACCGCTTCGACGTCCTTCTGGCACTCGATTTCGAAAACGTGCAGCGTTTCGCCGCTGAGCTTCCACTCGACGCTGGCAGCCTCGTTATCGCCGACCCCAAGGCCGGAGAGATTCCCGCTGCAATAGCAGCCTATGGCGCGCGCGTTGCCCGCGTAGAAATGAACAAGCTCGCCAAATCGGTGCAAGGCGGCAGAATCTCCATGGTGGCTCTTGGCATCCTAGCGCGCCTCACAGGCCTTCCCGAGGAGGCGATTATCTCCGCCGTCTCTCAAACCATCGGCCAGCGAAAGCCCGAGGCGGTGGCGGCCAGCGAGCAGGCGGTGCGGCTCGGCGCGGTGGCTGCGGAGGGATTGCCGGAGGCGCCCCGGTTGGAGCTGCCGGCAGAGAAACCGGCCGGCCGCTGGTCGATCACCGGCAACGAGGCAACGGGCCTCGGAGCGCTTAAGGGGGGCGTGCGCTTCGTTGCAGGCTACCCAATCACCCCGGCAACGGAAATCCTCGAGTGGATGGCGCCCGCCTTGCAACAATGCGGCGGTGTGTTGATCCAGGCCGAGGACGAGCTCGCCTCCATCAACATGGTCATCGGCGCCAGCCATGGAGGGGTGCCGGCGCTTACCGCCACGGCCGGACCGGGGCTTTCTCTCATGATCGAATCCATCGGGCTCGCGGTTGCGTCCGAAACACCCATCGTTGTGGTCGACGTGATGCGCACGGGGCCATCGACCGGCATTGCTACGAAGTCCGAGCAGACCGACCTCAACATCGCGGTCTACGGGCTGCACGGCGATGCACCGCATGTTGTCGTTGCGCCGCTTGGCATCTCAGATGCGCTCGCGACGGCGCAATGGTCGGTCGCGCTTGCCGAAGCGATCCAGGTTCCGGTCATCGTGCTCTCCGATCAGTCGATCGGTCAGTCGCGGGCGATCATCGACCGCCCGGAAGATGTCGCGTTCGTGGCGCGGCGGGAAACGGCCGCGGCGCACCCCGATAGCTACCGGCGCTACGAGCTTACAGCGAACGGAATATCGCCCATGGCGCTGCCGGGCTTACCTGGCGGGCAGTTTACCGCGGACGGTCTCGAGCACAACGCCCAAGGCACGCCGTCGAGCCAAGCCCAAGACCATATCGCCCAGCTCGATAAGCGGCTACGCAAGGTCGAGGGCTACGATTATGGAGACTTCTGGGCTGAGATCGAGGGCGAAGGCCCGCTGGCCGTCTTGACCTGGGGCTCATCGGTGCAGCCGGTTCGCGAAGCCATTGCAACGGCGCGGGCGCACGGCATCGCCGCGAAGCCGATTGCGCTGCGTTTGATTGCGCCGGCTCAGCCGGAACGCCTCGCCGCCGCGCTTGGCGGAGTGAAGCGCTTGATCGTCGTTGAGCAGAGCCACAGCGGCCAATTCTGGCGCTATCTGCGTGCGCATTACGATCTCGGTATCCCCACCGTCCCAATGTACCGCCCCGGTCCGCTGCCCATAAGGCCCGGCGAGATTCTAGAGATTATCCTCAGAGAGGCCCGCTCATGACCCCTGCTCAACCGCCGGAAGTCCAATACAAGCCGGCACATTACAAATCCGCTATCAAGCCTGTATGGTGCCCAGGTTGCGGCGACCATTCGGTGCTGCTCGCCTTCCAGCGGGCCATGGCTGAGCTCGCTTTGCCTCCGGAAAAAATAGCAGTCGTGTCCGGCATCGGCTGCTCTTCGCGCATACCGGCTTACACGAACACCTATGGGTTCCACGGTGTGCATGGACGCTCGCTTGCGCTCGCGACAGGGCTCAAAGTGGCCCGGCCGGACCTCACTGTCATTGTCGCGAGCGGCGACGGCGACGGCTTCTCCATCGGCGGCAACCATTTTCTGCATGCCTGCCGGCGTAACATCGATTTGACCTACATCGTCATGGACAACCGCATCTACGGCATGACGAAGGGACAGCCATCGCCCACCACCGAGCTTGATTGGGACACGGCGATTGCGCCCGGCGGCACGGGTCTTTCGCCCTTCCACCCGCTGGTCGTTGCGCTTGCGTCGGGAGCAAACTTCATCGCCCGCGGTTTTTCTGGCGATATACCCGGTTGCGCGCGCCTTATCGTCGAGGCGGTTCGCACGCCGGGTTTTTCTTTCGTGCAGGTCCTAAGCCCCTGCATCACCTTCCGGCCGGACCAGCAGCAAGCGTGGAAGGATTTAGTCCGCAACGCCCCGGTTCCTGAGACCGATGACCCAGGCCGTGCCGCCCGCCGGCTGATGACCGACGATGGCTTCAATCTCGGTGTCCTTTATCGCGGCAAGCGCCCGCCTTATGCGACGCGTTCGCTTGCCAATCTGCCGGCCGCCCATCTCGAGGAGGAGTTCACCGCATGACCGGTATTCCAGAGCTTCCCAAAATCGGTAGCGCCGCAGAGTTTTACGCGCAGGCACTCGCCATCGAGACCGAGGCAAGCGAGCGTTACACGTCGCTCGCCGAGCAGATGGAGGTGCACAACAATCCCGAGGCGGCCAATATCTTCCGCAAGATGGCCGGGATCGAAAGCCAGCACCGCGAAACGCTGCGGCAACGCGCGGGCGATATGCTCGTTGGCGGGGAGGCGGCGCACTTTAGCTGGACCGGGCCGGAGGGGCCGGAAACGGCGGAATTCGAGAAGGTTTATTACCTGATGGGTCCGCATCAGGCGCTTCAGATCGCCAAGATCAACGAGGAGCGCGCCGCGGCCTGGTACGAAGCCATCGGCGAGGCAACGCAAATTGCTGAAATAAAAGCCGTCGCCGCTGAGATGGCCCGCGACGAGCGCGAGCATATAGCCTGGGTCGAGCAATGGCTGCAGCAATTCCCGCCTCCAGACGAGGACTGGGACGAGGACCTCGATCCACCTGTATTTTCCGATTGAGAGCTTGGGGCGCAGCGGCTATTCCCCGGCAGCAGCGGCCTTCGCGGGCCTTGAGACCCCGGGCGCGGCTTGGCCGGCCCGCTGCTGCTTCTCGATCAGCTTCAGAAGCGTCGTAATCGACACCGACCGCAATGTTGCGACAGTGATCTCGTCGATCTCGTGGAGCACGCTGTCGAGCGCGCGCTTGCCGGCGGAGCCCGAGGCTGGCGCGCGAGGCTCCTCGCCGCGGACATCCTCGAACAGCTCGATGATATCGAGCAAAGTGACGCGCTTGGGGTTGCCGCAAAAGCGGTAGCCGCCGCTGGCGCCGCGCACCGACTCTACGAGCCGGGCGCGCACGAGCGCGCGCAGCACTTTGGCAAGATGATTGAGCGAGATGCCGTATTTTGCAGCGATTTCGCCGGCCGAGAGCTGCCCCTCGCTATGAGCTGCAAGCTCAAGCGTGGCATAGAGGCCGCACATCGTCGCTTTTTGAAGTTTCAATTTGCCTCGCCAGTGCCGCAACGGCGGCTCATCAGTCTGTATTTCTGGATCTACAGCTTAATCAAGGTCTTTCTCAAGTTGAATGAAGGGCCCCGCCATCATTCCGAGGCTGCGGAAGAAGGCGAGAACTAGGTCGTTGTCGCGCGCCAGCATCGTGCGAACCTTCGCGACGCCCGCTTGGCGGAAACGGTTGCACAGCTCATCGAAGAGGCGTGTTCCAACATTCTTATCGCGGACGCTTGGGTCGACGGTTAGCGCAAAGACCCATCCGCAGGCTTCCGAGCCGAACTCGAAAGCGCGCACATTGCCGGTAATGAAGCCTATGACGCGCCCATCGAGCTCGGCAACGAGAAACGTCAGATCGTGCTTGTTGCATGGCTCCAAATCCGAAAGAAGCGCGCGCCAGTAGTCCGGCTTCGCTCCACCCGTAACCGCTTCATCGAGCTTGACGATTGCCGGCAGATCTTCAGCCGTGACGGTGCGAATGCGCACATTTTCAACCGCTGATACCGAAGCCGCACCCGCCTTCATCGCTCCTCCTAGCATCGCCGTGATTGCGAATTTGTATTATACGCTCTGTGCGAGCCCCCGTCAGCTAGCAAGGGTGGAGATCGATCGCGGTGCTGACCGGCATCGGCCCTAGCATCGGTTTTGAATGCGAGAGTGAAAGGACCGTACGTCAATGGCTGACGGCGCAAAACTAGCCGGAATGGTCGATACGCTCATCGGTGAGCTTCGCCCCAATGCGAAATCGCTCATCGTAACATTGTTCGGCGATGCGATATTGCCCCATGGCGGCAGCATCTGGCTTGGGAGCCTTGCCGGTCTTGCGGCTCCGTTCGGCTGCAATGACAGAGTCGTTAGAACATCGGTTTTCCGGTTATCGAAGGAGGGCTGGCTCACGGCGACCCAAGCCGGCCGCCGCTCCTGTTATTGCCTGACGGAGTCGGGACGCCGGCGCTTCGAGGCGGCGCACCGCATAATTTATGCGGGAGAACCGAAACCTTGGAGCGAAACCTGGACCATCGTTTTTACCGGACTAGCGGACGGTAGCGCCCGCGAGATTTTGCGGGCCGATCTTGCTTGGCAAGGTTTCGGGCAATTGCTCCCTGGCGTCATGCTCCATCCCCAGCCCGATGAAGCGAGCGTGCGGCAAGCCTTGGCCGAGGCTGGGCTCGCGGGGCGCGCCGCCGTGATGCAAGCCAGCGGCGAGGGCTGGATGAAGGCGGGCGCCTTGCGCGATATCGCTGCCCGCGCATGGAATTTGGAGGTGCTCGCCTCGGTCTATTCGGCCTTTCTCGCAAATTTCCGGCCGTTTTTGCCGGTAATTGAAGCGCGCATCCTAAGCCCCCGCGAAGCGTTCCGCTTGCGCATACTCCTCATACACGTCTGGCGCCGGGCGATCCTGCGCGATCCACTCCTGCCGGAAGAGCTCCTTCCCGCGCCCTGGCCGGGCGCTTCGGCCCGGCATCTTTGCCGCGATCTTTATCGCAGCATCCAGGCGATGGCGGAAACGCATCTGGCGCAGACCATGCTGACAGCCGGCGGGCCTATTGCACAGCCAAATCCGGATTATTTCGAGCGCTTTGGCGGACTTGTTAGCGGGAAGGCGATGGCGCACGCCTAACGCATGATGGTGCGGCTGGCGCCGCGGCCGCGCACAGGAGTGAACGGGATGGCAGGGCCGCGCGTGACGGCTGCGCGCGTGACGAGCAAGGCCTTGATGCCCCAGCCGGAAACGGCGGCGAGCAGGCCGGCTAAACGCATCCAACCGCTTCCGCCTAGAGCCAAGGACAGCATGAGCCCGATCAATGCAGCGGCTTGAAGCAGCCGGAACGCCTTGAACTCTTGCGAAGACAGCGCGGCGAGGCTCGCGGCGGGAGCGCCGGAGCGGAGCAAACCGCGCGAATATGCAAGCCATGCGGCCTCGCGCGCGGCACAGGCCGCCACTGCCAGACCGGCCATGACCAGGGCCTGAGAGCCCACTGCCAAATAAAGCCCGGCTCCTTCCGCAAACCCCGTCGCCACGATGAAGGGCACGATCTCAGCCTGGCGCCAAGCGGGGATGGCGCGCGCCGCGCGCAAAATTCGCGCCTGACAGTATAGGAATCCAAGCGCAAGCACGCCCGCGAGAACCATTGCCGCCGGCGATGCGAACCAAGCCCCTGCCGCTCCCGTCAGGAGCAACGGGCCGGCGATGATGCTTTCGCGGGTCATCCATGAGGTCTGGGGATGGAGGAACACGTTCAGCGCGCGCCAGGGCTTGCCGATTTCGAGCCAAACCAGCGAAAGCCCGAGCGCCACGCCCGCCACGCCAATCGCCATCGGCACGGCAGCCGCCTCGGCGGCGCCTGCGGCAGCTGCGAGTGCTGAAACCGCGATAAGGCCGGAGCCCGATCCGCCGGCGATGAAGTTGCCAGCGGCGCGCATGTCCCAGTACTTTTGCGGGTGCGCTGCCCCTGTCTCACTCATGGAGCCTCCTTATCCCAAAAATAGTAGAAGCTGGGGTCCGTCCGTAAGCTCTCATGCATGCGGAACCAGCGGTTCTCCGCAACGAGCTTCGAGACCGGGCTATCCGGGTCCTCGATGTCGCCGAAAGCCAGCGCACCGGAGATGCAGGAGTTGACGCAAAGCGGCGTCGCCTCGGGATCGCGGCCGGGCGTCAGGCCTTTCGCGAGGCCTGCGTCGATGCGGTTGGAACAGAAAGTGCATTTCGTGGCGACGCCGATGGGGTGCTCGCGCTTGCGTTCGGCTGCGGTGGCTTCTTCCCCGAAGGCATAAGCTTTCTTGTCAACCTTGAAGCGCGCGTCGTAAGGGCAAGCCAGCATGCAATATCCGCAGCCGATGCAAAGGCCATAATCGATGGTGACGATCCCGTCGGCGCGCTGCTTTGTCGCCGTCGTCGGGCAGACCTCCATGCAGGGCGGATCGGCGCAGTGCTGACAGCCTGTGGGCACGAACACACGGGCGACATCGGGATATTCGCCAAATTCGAGATCGAGCACCCTGCGCCACTGAACGCTGGGCGGGGTGCCGTTGCCCTCCTTACAGGCTGCGGTGCAGGTTTGACAGCCGACGCAGCGCCGCAGATCCGCGGTCATCGCGTAGCGGGTCACGTCCGTGCTCCTTCGCGGGGTCCGTTCACCTTGCGGATCGAAACCCGCACCAGGTCCGCGCCCGACCCAGTGGCATCCGTCAGCCCGAGCGAGATGGGCACGACCGTGTTCAGCGACGGAAACGGCAGGTCCTTGGCGAACGGCGTCTTCCAGTGATCGAACTGGCCGGGAATGACCACTGTATCGGGGCGGCAGCCTTGCACAAGTTCGGCGCGCCCGCGCGTGGCGTTGACCGTCGAGCGCACCTCGACCCAGTCGCCGTTCGCGATGCCAAGCCGTACCGCCGTGCCAGCGTTGAGGATAACCGCGCCATGCCCGCGCACGTTCGCGCTCGCCTCGTGCATCAGCGGGATGCCGGCGTTGTTTCCGGTGGTGTAGGCCATCAGCTTGGTGGTGAGAGCCCAGAACGGGTATTCCGCCGGATTGCCGCCCAGTTCTTTAACGGATCGCTCCCAGTGTCCGGGAATGTCGTGCCATTCGGGGATCGCCATATATTCGCCGAGCTGGGCGTCCCACCAATGCACATCGGCTCCGTGCAGGCGGCGGCGCAGCTCCTCGCCCACCCGCATCAAGCGCTCCTGATAGGGCAGCTCGAAGCGCAGGCCGAGGCGGGTCATGGCCGGATAGAGATACCAATCCTGGCGTTTGAACGGGACCACGAACCAGCCACGCTCCTGGAACCACGCCAGGTCCTTCACGTCCTTGCCGCCCGTCAGCTCTGCCGTGGCGGCGCGGCATT
>Ga0326727_10012296_pt1 | contig 19530 bp, 18 predicted proteins | sample MB2enrmetagenome_FD_207643 | JGI IMG/M metagenome (GOLD analysis project Ga0326727, IMG submission 207643) | Lab enriched peat soil microbial communities from McLean, Ithaca, NY, United States - MB29MY | ecosystem: Environmental > Terrestrial > Soil > Wetlands > Peat | place: USA: New York...
GGATTGCCTCGTGGTACGACTTCCGCTTGCGCGCGGCGTCCCCCATGCCGACAAGCGCGTAATTATTCTGAGGCTCCACTTCCAGAATGCGCCGGAAGTTCTCCTCTGCCTCAGCGATGTGGTCCTCCTTGAGGAGCTGGTAGCCCCGCTTGGAGAGCTCGGATATCGATACCTGGATCGGTTCCGACATTTTGTTCTCATTGCTCATGTCGTACCCGCTTTCTTCCCCTCTGCCAGCCATTGTTTCATCACCTTCGCAATTCTTTCTATTAGGACAGCCACTTTTTCAGGAGCCGGGGCAAGCCAATACACCCGCAGGGCTTCCAAGGGCTTCCCCCCGTCGGCCAAACGGTCCCCGATCCTGATCAGACCGTCGGAGTATCTTGTTGTAATGAAAATCCTTTGCGCGAGATCGAGATCCCCCTTGTTGAAAAGCTCGTTGCCCCTGCGGATGAGCGCGGCTCTCTGCTCTTTGTTGATCCGCGCATTTGTTTCCCGCGTTGTCTTGAGGAATCCTCCTGGTGGCAACTTTTTCAGGATATCGTGCGCGCTCATGCGTTGGCAACATTACCTACAGTTTCAAGATACCTGTTTCGCCACCAAGAGTAAAGAACTCCGTTCCTCATCAAAGGCCGCTTCGACCGTCATACGGGGTGTGCTCAGCCGATCTGTCCCTTGGTGGACATCTGCTGCTCAGCGGAAGCATATGATTCATGAACACACTTTCCCAGCGCTTTGAACGCTGCTTCCACCATGTGATGGCTGTTACGGCCCCGGCGAGCATCTACGTGGAGGCTGACACGTGCTTGCGAAACAAGCCCCTCGAAAAACTCCCTCAGAAGCGACAGGTCGAACGTGCCCACCCACGCCTGCGGGAGCTTCACACGCCACACGAGCGTGGGTCTGCCGCAGACGTCGATGACGACCTGGGCCAGTGCCTCATCCATTGGAATGAGCGCATGCGCAAAGCGCTTAACCTGGCCGGTCTTCGCAAGCACCGCGGAAAGGGCCTGGCCGAGAACCAGCCCTACGTCTTCAACGAGATGGTGAGCATCAACGTCGAGGTCGCCCTTCGCGTCGACCTCGAGCTTGAATCTTCCGTGGAAAGCCATACTGGTGAGGAGGTGATCGAAAAATGGCAGCCCGGTACGCACCATGCCCTCACCGGCCACGTCTGGATCCAGAGTCAAAGTAATATCAGTCTCACGCGTCGTACGCGCGATCTGCACTTTGCGAGAAGCCACGTTCGTCTTTCCGCCTTTACGTCACAATTGTAGTGATGGAAAAAGGAAAATCAAGAGCGGCCTACTCTCTTTCGTGCAGCAGCACCTTCAGCTGTTTGATCTCGCTCACGAGGCGGTCACGCGTCATATCGCGGAAACGACGCGGGACCATCTCGCGACTCGTGCACTCCAACACGGCAACGAGGTTCTGCAGTTCGATCTCGTGAGGGTACGCGGGCGGCATGAAATCCTGGATCGTTTCCTCCAGGTCCCCTTTGGTGACAAAGACATGATTGTTCATCGCGGAGAGGAACTTAGCGCGGATGAGGACCGACTCCAGGTCGGCGCCGGAGAACTCGTACTTGTATTTGCGGAAAAGCTCCCCCACGTTTACCTTCTGGATCCGCAAGGAGAGTTTCTTCACGAGCGTGGCAAAGAGGTCCTCTTTCTCCTCAATGCCCTCAGGGTAGAAAAGGGCCAGGTGCTCTTCCGCCCTCCCCTGGCGCTTGAGGTCGATGGGAAGAAGGTCGGGCCGGCACGTTATTAGGAACCAGATGATCTTGCCGCGGTACTCTGTGTTGCCCATGAACGAAGCGATTTGCGCGAAGATGCGGTTGCTCGTTCCTGAATCCCCTTCCTGGTTCCTGTCCCCGAGGAACGCGTCCGCCTCGTCGATCATGACCCCCACGGGAGACATGGCCTTGAGGATGTTGAGGCATTTCTCCAGGTTCGACTCCGTGACTCCCTGCCACTTGGATCGGAAGTTACGGAACTTCACCATCGGGATCCCGATCGCCCCCGTGAACGCGCTAACCATGAAGCTCTTGCCTGTGCCCACGGGGCCTGAGATGAGGTAGCCCATGGGGAGAACATCCAAGCGGCCTTCCCGAATAGCCTTCGCGGCGTTGCGAAAGCGTTTCTTCACGAACTCATGACCCGAGACGGCGGACAGGTCGTGCTCACTTTCGATGAACTCGAGCAGCCCCACGGCTTCCGCCTCGATGATCTGCTTCTTTTTCTCCTTGAGGTAGGAAAGGCTGATCTGCCGGTCCTCCTGGAAGCTCTCCGCGGCGAGCTGGTTGAGGTTGACCAGGTTCAGGCCGCTGGTGATTGCCGCGAACTCGAGGACCGTCAAACGGTCCTCGAGGAGAAGCTTGTCCTGAGCCTTAAGGAAGCTCAAGAAGCTCGCACGCACAGTCTCATCAGGGATGGGAATGTTGACCTTGATGGCTCCCGGGGAACGAACGATAGAAGGGTTCAGGTCCGCGAGGTTTTCCGTGAGAAGCAGGATGGACACGTCTCCTTGCGTGAAGATGGGGTCCGTCGCCCAACGGTTGAGCGTCACGAGGCAATAGCGGTCCTCATCCGTGTATCGGGAGATGTCTGTATTCGGGACGACCGTCTCCGCGTAGTCGATAATCAGCACGATCCGCTTGTTGTGTGAGATGTTGGCATAGAAGTATTTCTCCAGCTGCGACAGCGCCTTGATGGGATTTCGCGTGAGAAGATTCCCCGGGGTCGCGTGCGGCGTGAGCTGGCGCATCTTTGCCAGGAAATCCTTCTTCATCTCGGGCGTGCAGAAGCTCACTCCGGAGGATCTGTCGTAAAACACGATGATATCCCTGTTTCCGAAGAGGACTTCGGAGACATAGTCCTGGATTTTGACGAAGTTGAACTCCCCCTGCTTCATTTTGTGGGGCAGAAAATCTCTGATGTTGCCAGACAGGATGTAGAGGTTGGCGGTCTTCGAGCAGTATTTGTAGGAAAGCTCCTGGGCCCAGGCCGGGAGAACCTTTATGAAAGGCAGATTTTTGACAATGAGCTGTTCTGCCATGTTCCCCTCCCAAGGAAAATCGCAGGCTCAAGTATACGGGCATGGCGGGGAGGTCGTCAACCGCGCGCCGAAGGCCCTCCGGCGAGCGGCCCTACACAAGCTTTCTCTCCCGCGCCTCTTCCATGATCCTGCGGTTCCATCTGTTGCGCGAAAGGAACGAGCTTCTCTGCGATGGCGCGTCAATGCGGCTTGCCCTTTCCTGAAGGCTTTTCACCGCCTTGCTCAGCACAGTCTCCTTGTCATCCACCTCCTCCCCGCTGGTTTCCGGAAGGATAATCGAGTAAAGGTAATTGTACCAATACCCGTTGGGATCCTCCTCCACCGACCTTTCCGAGCGCGTCAGCTTATGCAGCTCCCGAATTCCTTCGTCGAGGGAGCCGCGGAGCCCCAGCAGGCACCCCCGCATCCCGGAAAGGCTTCTGCGGACGAAGGCGTCCGCCCGGCTCAGGCGGAAGCATCTGCCCTCCACGGAGGCAAAACCGTCTGACCAGGACGGTTTTTCCGCCGGGGGAAACTGGAACTCCGCTCCCGCGGCAAGGGCTTCTTCGACGCGCAAGGAAGCCTGCTCGAGCTCGTCGGCGAAGAACAAGCCTTCCGCCAGGAAAAACCGGGCCTCTCGGGACGGTCCGATGGCAGAAAGCAAGCGCATGCCGTGGTCCAGTTCCCCTCCGTACACGGCAGCGCGCCCCAGCCACGCGCGAAGCACCGGTATGGCGGGGTGGACGGAATACAGCATGGCCAGACTCAGGCAGGTTTCAAGATTGACGCAGCAGTCTTCATAGGCGCCGAGGAGGAATTGGATGCGCGCTTCCAGGAAGAGAAGGAAAAGCTCAGCTTCTCTGCGGCAGATGGTCCTCGCCTCTGATTTTCCGCGCTCAATGACTGTGAGAGACTGCGAGAAGCGTCCGCTGATGAAAAGGGCGACCGCAAGATGGCTGCACGCGATGAGCGCCCCTCCGATGTCTCCCGCCTCATGCGAAAGCCTTTCCGAAAGGCCGATGTATTCTGCTGCCTCGCTGAGTTTTCCGTCCGCAAGCATCGTTACGCCGAGCCAGAGGTAGGAGGCGCGCTCCCCCGCTTCAGCTCGTGCGGAGCGTTTCGTGTTCGCGTGTTCGGGGGCAGCAGCGTGCTGCTCCTGAAAGAGAAGAAGGGCGCGCTTGGCTTCTTCTAGCGACACGGCGGATTCCCCGCGCGTGAGAGAATGCTTGGCAAGCTCCGCCCAGGCTTCTCCAAGAAGCTCCTGGCTACAGGGGGACCGAGTGACCTCTGTCACCTCTAGACGGGCCGCGTCGGCGGCCTCCCGGCTGCCTTCCAGGAGTGCGGCCCGCAACCTGCCGCACGCCATGAGCGCGGTGATCTCACCCCGCTGGGACGGGGTCGGCTCGGCAGAGAACTCCAGCTTACCAGGGTCGCAGAAAGTGCGCGCGCCCCCGATATCGCCCTCGTCAAGCTTGCGCCGAATGATGTCGGGCAGCACACGCAGGGCGAGGTCGGTCCGTCCATTTCGCGCCAGGAAGGTGAAAAGAAGGACCGTCTGAGGATAGTGATCGGCATCCCAGAGGGTGCACAAGTACAACAGGAAACGATCTCGCAGCCGCGTTCCCTCGGCGCCCAGTTCCCCTTCCAGTTTGCGCCTCAGAGCGGGAAACCGAGGGATCAGGGACTCCTCCTCGGCAACGAGGCCGGCCATCACGAGGCTGGAGAGCGTCTTTTCAGCAGCCTTCTGCTCGAAGCCCGCGTCGACCAGGAATGTCATGAACGCCCGCCGGTCCAAGAGCCCGCCAGCGAGAGAGACGGCGTACAGAAGGAGAAAAGCCTCCTCGTGCAACGTGCGGATGAGATACCAGGAGACCGAGAGAGGGTTGGCCGGAAGGCTCGCATCATCATGGGCCACAGGAAGCCACTGGTGGCGTTCCGACGAGAAACGAATGAACCCCGCCCGGTGGAGATACTGCAGGTAGGAGACAACTGAAACATACAAACCTCCCGAGCGCCGTCTCAGGCGCCTCAAGAGGGACTCGGGAAGAGCAAGCCCGGGATAGAAATGCCCGCACAAGGACCGAAGTTCGCGCTTTCCCAGGGGATGGACGAGCACGGATTTTACACTGAGGGAGGAGAACTCCTCGGGCAGGACCGCGTCCGTCGAGGAAACAACGGGGACAAAATCTGCGAAAGCGAGGAAGTCCTCAATGAGGCGGACTGCAATCCGGCGCGCCTCTGGGTGATAGCCATCCACCCCGTCGCAAAGAAAGAGCGCGGGAAGCCTCTTGTCCGAGGCCATGCGTATCCAAGCCGTGGCGCACAGCCGGTAGCCGATCAGGAAATCTTCCAGGACATGGTCGGGGCACGGCGCATCTTCCGTGCCCCGCTCCGAACGCAGCAACCAAGCCAGCAGAGGGGAAACGTCCGCCCAGGCGGTGCGCTCTACTCCCAGGAGATGTCGCGGAGTCGAGGAGAGAAGCGAGGGAGAAAGACTGTTGAGGAACGGATGTAGCGGCGAGCGTCTTTTGAAAAGCGTTCTCGGCCTGAGAACGGTGATTTCATGGCCACCGCTCAGAAGGCGGCGCGCGGCCTCGTTCAACAGGGCGGACTTCCCGACTCCCGACGGACCGTGGAGGTGAAGGATCTCGCGGGACTCCCCCGTGTTCAACCTGTCGCCAATGACGTCCAGTGCCCGCGCAATGAGCGGTTCGCGGAACCAAGACCGCGGCTCCTCGGATAGCGTGAGGTCAGTTTCTGGGGTCTGGTTGGGGCCGGTGACTTGGTACAAGGGGGTGCTGCGGTCAAAAGCGAGAAAATCAGACAGAAGCCCGGCGCACTCCGGCGTACACCACAGCTTTTCCTCCTGCTCGGCCTCCGCGAGCAGGTCTCTCATCCTCTCCGCCGTCGGCCTCGGCTGCTCAACTGGCGAACCGGCGACCAGAAGCGTGAACCCGAACAGCTCCGTTCGACGAGCTTCCAGAAAGTCCAAAATTCGAAGCAGCGCGGCAGCGACGCCGCTTGCGTCCAGGTCGTCCTCTGGGCCGAGGTCAATAAGCCACGACCCTTGTCCGAGGGCGGTCATTGCCGTCTTTCGTGACCCGAGAGATCCTGCGAGACCTGATTCGATGCCGGGGAGGCTGGAAGCCCGCAGTCGCGTGAGTTGCCTGTAATTGCTCAACTCCGCGTAACAATATACCATGGACAAGGATTATCCACGATAACCTTCATTTTTGAAAGAGAGGACGTATGAGCGCCGAGCAGCGCCGTCATGAGAGGGCGACCACGCATGCCAAGGCAGTCTTTGTGGACACCATGACGCCAGGGTACCTACGGGACCTGAGCACCTCCGGGTGCCAGGTTGCGTTCGTGACTCCTGTTCCCGCCCGGGAAGGTCAGACGGTGGTCGTCCAGGTCATTCCGGTCCATGACCCTGCAATCGCCCCCTTCCACATCCAGATGGAGGTGCGATGGCTGAGAAACGACCCTTTATGGTTCCTCATGGGAGGGAAGACCCGCGGCGCCACTCCGCTGGACGGCGAATCTCTGGGAAAGTTGGTCGAATACTACATCAGCGCTTCGCAGGAGTAGGGTATTCCTCCCTGGACCGAAACGTCGGAACCAGAACCGCGCGGGTCTACCAATGATCCCGTGAGGAAATCTGCTTCAGCGCCTTGCGCGGCGTCGACTCAGGCTCGACTTCCGTCTGGCCGATCAGGATGAGGAGGATTACGCGCATAGAGAAAGGGACGGTGAGTAGTTCCCTGACCTCCTGCTCGTCGAACGTGGTGATGCAGCAGGTCCCCAGCCCCTCGTGAACGGCCTGGAGCACGATATGGGCCGAAGCGAAAGCAAGGTCAATTGGGTAGGAGAGCTGGCCGTTGGGCATTCGGTAGTCGATGTTGGTGGTACACACGGCAACGATGGCGGGCGCCTGTCCAACGTACTCCTGGCCGAAAGCGGCCTCCATCACTTTTTGCCTTGATTCCTTCTTTTGGATGACAACGAACCGCCATTCCTGCCTATTCTTAGCGGAAGGGGCCAGACGCGCGGCCTCGAGGATTCTTTCGATCTGATCCTTTTCGAGCGGCTGGGAGGTGAAGGACCTAACGCTTCGGCGTTTGAGGATCTCAGGCATTACTTCCATTATTGTCTCCCAGGGTACATCATGTCGCGACGGTTGACAAGGTCGCGGAGCTATGGAGGTCTGACTCCCGCGAACACCTTTGCCGCATACGGGAGTGCGCGAGTACTCGCTCGGTAGTAACCGTACACGTTCGGCGAATACAATGTAGCGCGCTTCGCGCGACAGTTCATAGGCTTCGATTGACCTTGGCACGACCATTCCCTATGCTCGCTATGGCATGCGCCGCTTGTGGTGGATTTCGGTCGTCTTCGCGCTCGTTGCCCGCTCGCTTTTCTCCCAAGAGCTGCCGATGTCGGAAAAGGATTCGCTGACCGACGACATGAGGGTGATAAGTTCCTTCTACCCACGTCTCGAGGGGGCCCAGGGGGAGAAGCGCGCAGTTGCCTTCATCGAATCACGCCTTGCTTCATTCGGAGTGGCCTACACCCCGTTCGATTTCAGCGACTCGGACTTCGAGCATTCCTTTTCGTCCTGCGTGCGTGTCGATCTTCCGGGACGCGTGAAGGATACCCTGATCGTAGCGGTCCCCCTGGACCAACAGCAGGACGCGGAGGAAGGAAAGGACGGATCGGTCAACATCGCTCTGGCTCTGGATCTGATCAGGAGGTCAACGCGTCTACCCCCGCCGGTGTCCCTCACCGTGTTGTTTCTGGGCGCGGAGTTCGGCGACGCGGACGTGTACCCCATGGGCAGCACCTTGTTCCTTCGCGACTTCCAGCCGGATTACCGCGCCGCGGTAATCTACCTCAACCTCCGTGACATACCGACGCGGATCATCGTGCGCGGCGGCGGAAAAGGTGTTGTCACGCCGTATTGGCTCATGAACCGGAGCGTCGATGCGTTGCGCGCCGCCGGAATCCTGTATCTCCTTCGAGGGGATGAAAGCCAGATCTTCCGCTTAGCCTCCGTGGCGGAGCGGACGGCAATCGAACCTTACCTAAAAGCCGGCTATCCGTCGGTGGAACTGGAAGGGGAATACGGCGCCGTCACTGCCCGGGCTTCCGCGGACTGGATGGCATCGTTTCCGGTGTTCTTCTCCACGTTCGTGCAGGAAACCATGACGGGGATCCCCGAGGACTGGGACCGCCATTACCTTTTGTTCCAGTTCGGCGATTATCCACTAATCATTCCGGAAAAAGCATACCTCGCCATCCTCGTAACCGCTCTTTCGGTGATGCTTCTCTACTCCCTCGCCTTTCATGACGGTATGCGAAAATACCTCCGTACCCTGGTCAGGAACCTGCCCGCGCTCCTGCCTATTACCGGGATAGCTTTCCTCTTCCTCTTTGCGGGGACCTTAGCCCTCGAGGGCATTCAGTCGATCCGCGGGTTCTCCGCGCTCTGGTCCTACGTGCCCCTGCCGGCTCTCCTGCTCAAAGCGTGCGTCGCTCTCTTGTTGTGCAGCGCGCTGTACAACCCGGCCCGCAGCCTCCCCTTTCCCCGAAACGGGAGCTTCTATTCGGCCGCGGCCCTCTTAATCCTGCTGATCGACATTGCCGTAGTGGGAGCATTCAACGTCTCTTTCACCTACTATTTCCTCTGGGCTTTCCTCTTTGTCTTCCTCTCCGCGCTTGTGCGGCCACGATACGCCAAAGTGCTGCTTTTCATCCCGGCGCCATTCTGGGGAGTTCGCGGCCTCATCGAAGTCTTCACCACGCCGGCGCTCCCGCTGTGCCACTTTCTCCTCCTTTCCCCGATCTGGGGGAACCTTTTCATCGCCGCAGCGTGCCTACCGTTCATCCTCGTCGTCCTGAGGCTCGGCCTCATCCTCCCGGGACGGGGCTTGTTGAAACGGCGTGTGCGGGAATACGTTTTTGCGGGCGCCTTGTTCCTCGGAACCGCTGTCCTGGCCGCTCGGCTCATGGTTTTTTCCCCGTTCTCCGCGCTCAACCCGCAGCCGCTGGACGTGACGCAGGCCCTGGAGATCGGTTCCAAAAACGAGATCACGCGTGACACGCTCAGCGTCACCAGCCCGGCGCCGCTTCGGACAATCACCGTGATCGACGCCTCTGGCTCGCGCCGGCTGGGGGCTCCAGGTACGGGCGTCATGCTCCGCCTCAGCCCGCCCGCGGCTTCTCCGGTAAAGATCACCCAGGACTCGAGCGCGTTTTTCAGCCAGCGCACCGTCACACTGGCTGTGGCTATGCCGTCCAGCCCGCGGGCCGTGGCAGCCACCCTTTCTTCAGCTCAGGACTTCATCCTCTTCGATTGCTCGTTCCCTTTCATTAGGGAGAGTTCCAGTCAGTACCGCATCCTCATCGGGGCTTTTGCTCCCAATCCACTGCAGCTGCAGCTCACCTTGCCGGCCGGCGGGGCGTTCACGCTGGGTCTCGAAATGGAGTTTGATCTTCCCCTAATCGGCGCGCAGGTCTCGGCGCCAGGAAACACGCGTACCTCTACACGGGTACGCGTGCACAAGAACATTCAGGTGAAGACGTGAGCGACTTAGCGAGTATTGTCTTCCACGTCGACCTGGACGCGTTCTACGCTTCCGTGGAACAGCGCGACAACCCTTCCCTTGCCGGCAAGCCCGTTATCGTGGGCGCCGCCCCTGGACGGAGGGGAGTTGTTTCTGCGTGCTCCTACGAAGCGAGGAAACTCGGCGTACGCTCCGCGATGCCGATCTCCCAGGCCTACCGCCGCTGTCCGCAAGGGGTGTACCTGCCGGTGAGGATGGAGCGGTACATGGAGGTATCTCGGCAGGTCATGGGAATCCTCCAGGCCTACACGCCCCACGTCCAGCAGATCTCCGTCGACGAAGCGTTCCTCGATCTCACCGGAACCGAAAGGCTCTTTGGTCCGCCCTTGGATACCGCAACAAGGCTGAAGGCCGAAGTGAAGGAAAAAACTGGACTCGTGATATCGGTCGGCATCGGCCCGAACAAGTACATCGCCAAGCTCGCCACGAACGCGGGCAAGCCGGACGGCCTCTTCATGGTGGAAGAAGAGCGGGCGGAGGAGTTCCTGGACGGCATTGCCCTTTCGCAGCTCTGGGGGATCGGGGAGAAAACGCTGCAGCGCCTGACCGAGCTGAATATCACATCCGTGCGCCAATTGCGGGGATTCGCGGAGGGAGAGCTGGCGCGCCTCTGCGGTCGGGGCGCCGCCGCGTTCCTGAGCGCCGCCGCGCAAGGGCGCGACCCGGGCATTTTTTCAGAGGAGCCACGCAACAGATCGCTCTCCAGCGAGACGACGTTCGAGAGGGACAGGAAGGACCGCGGCGGCATCGAGCGGGTCCTCTTGGAGCTGTGCCATCAGGTGACCTTCCGCATGATCGAGGAGGGGTGGAAATCCAAAACCGTATCCCTGAAGGTCCGGTTCCACGACTTCACGACCATCAACGCGCAAAAAACCTTGAAACATTGGATCTCCTCCACGGAAGAGCTTGACGAGGTGGCGCGCGAGCTGCTGGAGTCGCGGTGGAACGGCAGCGTTCCTATCAGGCTGGTCGGCATCGGTTTCTCCAACCTCATCCCGGCGGAAACGCAGGATCAGTTAGAGCTCTTCGGCGACGAGTTCTCGCGGCGGAAAAAAGTTGAGGAGGCCGTGTTCCGCATCCGACGTAAGATGGGCGCCGTCTCCCTCACGAAAGCGAGTCTCATGGACGGAGAGGTCTTAGGCAGAAAACGAAAGGAGGGAGGTGGCCCACCCACGGCGAAGCCGCCTGGGCCCTCTACCAGCTTTTAAGCAAGTCCTTCGCCTTTTGCAGATCCTTCACTTGGCCCGCGGTGAGGCTCGAGAGCTGCTCCATGGAGGCCACCACCCCTTGAATGATCTCCTTGGCTTCCTGTGCGTCGGACATGTCTTTCAAGTCCACCGTGCCCTCGTAGTAGCAAGCCTTCTCGAACGCCGTCTTGGCGACCGCGTATTTTTCAGCTTGTTTCTGCTGCTCGGAACGCCTGTTGGAGGCCGACCAGCCTCGGTTATGCAGCGTCTTCGCGAGCTCGGTGGAGAAATCGAAGCTGTTGCTTTTCTCTTTCCCGGCAGCCACTTGCTCCATGTTCAACTCCACGGCTTTTCGGCCGAGGGAGACGGCCCAATCGGTGTTTCCGAAGGAAATTGGCCAGCCCGGCAGCTCCCGGTAGAGCTGGCCAAGGACGAAATACGCGTCAGAGCGATCTGGGTTGATGGACAGGACCTTGAAAAGGAGGTCCCTGATGTCGGTTGCCTTACCTAGGGCGTTAAAAACCCCTTTTACCTGTCCCCATCGCCCGATGTTCGCTGATTTCCAGAAATAGTCCAGGTCGTTGCCGGGGTCCGCGGCAATGGCCTTGTCCGCATACCCCGCGCCTTCCTCGAATATGGCCAGGACTTGATCCTGCGGTTTCTTCGCCTTGTCCGCGATGTCACCGAGCTCGATGTTCTCCCGCGAGATTCGCCAATACAGCTCGGCCTGCTCCTTGCCGTCCTGCGACTGTGCCACGGCATCCAGAAGAAGCGCCTTGGCCTCAGCGAACTTGCCCTGATCATGGAGGTCATCAGCCCGGGTGACCGCGTCGTTGAAATCCGCCAGGAGGACAGAGGCCGGGAGAAGGAACGTTAGTACGAACACCATTAACCGACGCATGCATGTTTCTCCTCTTGCGCAGTGTTTTTGGTCGAACGGTCTATCAGGTCGCGGTCTTCTATGGCGCTGACCTTCATCTCCATGAGAGCCCAGCCGGCTGCACAGGCAGTTGGGGCTGCGCCGGCTACAGTTTGACGTTAAACGTCTGTTTGCCGTTCACCATGACGGGCCCGTTGAAGGCGAGTTACTCGTCCGGCATCCTTTCGCGTTGTGCACGCCCTGCCTCACTAGTGTCTGGCCGAGATCTTGTTCGTCGTGAACCGGGCGGGCGCCGTCATGGCAGATAAGAAGACGAACAGGGCGAACGCGAGCGTCGAAACCGATCTGTTCATTTCCTCAACTCTCCTTCCGACGCCCGGGAGTATACTCCCCGGCGCGGCAATTTTCATAGAGTTCGTGCCTCGACGCGATCAGAGGCCGAAAGGAAATGCGATGACTCTTGACAGGCGCGGTAAAATCGGTTTCCCTACCGGGAAACTCGATGCCGGAACAATTCTGTGTCCTGAAAGGAAATGCGTCGGAATGAAGCACCTGCGCGTCATAATCATCATGGTGGCGGCACTCAGCCTTGTTACCTGCGCCAAGCCTCCCCAGGCCGCCATCGACGCGGCGCGCGCCGCTGTGCAGACCGCCGCGGACAATAGTGACGTTCTGACGTACGCTCCGGATTCGCTTCGCGCCGCACAGCAGAAAATGGACGCGCTGAACGCCGAGCTTGCGGCGCAGGAAAGAAGGTCACCCCTTTCCCGCAGCTATGACGGGGCCGCACGGTTTGCGCAGGAAGCAGTCACCGCTGCCCAACAAGCCGGCACGGACGCGCAAAACAGCAAGCAACAGGTCGCCAAAGACGCTGCCGCTCTCATTGAAAAAGTCGGCTCGGAGATCCCTGACTTCGAAGCGATGGTGTGGACTGCCAAGAGAGTCCGTGGCATCAGGATGGATGCAATCACTCCGCTTGCCCTCGTGGCTGATCAAGCAAGGCTTGCCCTTGATGACGCCCGCAAGGACCTCGACACGGGGGCGTTCGCAGCGGCCAAAGCCAAGGCAATGGCCGTGGAGGACTGGCTTTCCCAGGGTGAAGAAACTATCACCGAACAGACCCGCGTGGCAAAAAATAGGTAGCGCGGCCTGGCCTACTCAGGACGCCCGACTCCGGGCGACCGGCGCGGCTCACGCGGTGCGCCTCAGCGTGCGTGGAGGAATCTCGTAATTCCCACGCGCCGTTGCTGGAAATAGGATTTCCACAAGGCCAAAATCGTCTCTTACCCCTCCGCAAGACCATCGAGCCGCAGAGCCGCCCAAACCCCCGTCTCATTTCGATGATCCCGACGAGGATAGACTGCGCGGCTGCCACGGAGGCGCCGCCTCCCGCTTACCAGGACCTCGCCTGCAAGGCGATCGAGTCTTCGGCGAGCGCGTCGGACCCGTCAGGGTCCGAAGGCTAGCGCCGCACCATTGCATGATGAGCCGCGCCGGGTCACAGACGATGACCAACTCGTACCTCTGGAGCATGTAGGTAGGGTGGCCCAGCACAACGGTGGTGCTGTTCTGGATACCCTCACGCAGGTCACATTGAGTCCGCGGAGAACTCCAGATTCGCGAACGCCAGGTCGCTATCTTTAAACACCTCCGTCACTACCCGGTAGATCTCGGCGTAGTCCGCCATGCGGGTAGGTTCCGGGCGCATAATGAGATCCCCGACGAACGCTAGACGAAACGTCGTTCCGAAGCGCCCTCGGACCAAGCGTGGCGGCTGCGGAGGATGAGCGACGGCATCAGGAATGAGGATGGAGACTGTCAAGAGGCACTGCGCTGCGCCGACGAGTTGCGGTAATCAGCCCGAGCACATCCTCCTCCTCCCTATCTTTGCACCCGGCCGCTTCCGGATCCTCCTAAGAGCACCCTGACCTCTGCCGCTGTAAGGAGGGGAAGGTCCCCAGGGATGGAATGCTTCAGACAGGAGGCGGCAACGGCGAACTCGAGCGCTTCCTGGGCGGACGCGAGATTGCCCAGGCCAAAGATGAGGCCGGCGGCAAATGCGTCTCCGGCCCCGACCCGGTCGACGATGTCAGTGATCTCGTACCGGCGCGAGGCGAGGAACTCCTTCCGCGTGGCAAGGACCGCCGACCAGCCGTTGTGGTCCGCGGATCTGCTCTCCCGGAGCGTAATGGCGGCATGTGTCAGGTTCGGGTAGGCGGCAAGCACCTTGCGGGTTAGGGCTTGGTAGGCGACGGCGTCGAGCTTCCCGGACTCGACGTCGACCTCGGCGCTGATACCCAGGGCGTTCTGGCAGTCTTCCTCGTTGGCCACCACTACATCGACGAATTTCATCAAGTCCCCCATGATTTCCGGGGCAGCCTTGCCATATTTCCACAGGTTCTTGCGGTAGTTCAGGTCACAGGAAACGGTAAGCCCCATTTCGCGCGCGCGGCGGACCGCCTCTCGAGACAGTTCCGCCGCGGAGAGCGAGATTGCGGGAGTGATCCCCGTGATATGGAACCACGTCGCCCCTGCGAAAGTTCTTTCCCAGTCGATGTCCCCGCACCGGGCTTCGGCAATGCTCGAGCCTGCCCTGTCATATATGACCACGGACGGCCTCTGATTGGCCCCCGGTTCGAGGAAGTAGATGCCGAGGCGGTTCCCTTTGCGGACCGCAAGCGATGTGTCCACGCCATGGCGCCGCAGTTCCCCGAGGCAGGCGTCTCCAATGACGTTGGGCGGGATGACCGAGACGAATGCGGCCTGGCAGCCGAAACCGGCAAGGGCAACTGCCACGTTTGCCTCCCCGCCGCCAAATGTCGCTTCCAACACAGGACTCTGGAAGAGTCGTTGCGCCCCAGGGGGCCTTAGACGCAGCATCACCTCACCGAACGCGACGTACCTTGCCATTTTTCCTTCCCCGGCGCGTGACTTTCTAGGAGGCGTGAACGAAAAAAAACACGAGCGCCGCCAACCCTCCCCCGGCCACTATGCCTGTCACGATCTCCATCAACGTATGGCCGATGTTCTCGTTGAACGCCCCCAGGTTCAGATTCCCATTGACCCGCGACAATTTGTTCAGAGCCTTCGCATGGCGCTGGACCGCACCGCGAAGCCTCAACGAGTCGTAGATTATAATAATGGAAAAAACGCAGGCCACAGCAAACACATCAGAGCCGAACCCGCTTCCGAGACCGACGGCAACCGAGAGGGCGGTTACGAAAGCGGAGTGGGCGCTGGGGATGCCACCAGCGGAAAAGAACCAGGAGAAGGCCGGACGCCGCTCGCGAAAGGAGTACAAGACCACTTTGAACCCCTGGCACACGAGCTGGACTCCGACCGCAGTGAGCAGGCTCAAGGCTATGGGGACTGCTGGCGCCATGGCCTTGAGTGTATGCAAAAGAGCGCACCTTGACAAACAGCGGAGGGCGGATCACTTTTGACGCGATGAGTGAGCTGAAGCGTAGCGCCTGCGAGGACTTCGCCGAAACCCTCGTAGACAGGATCATCGGTTCCTACCACGAGCTGGGCGGGATCAACCACCTGGAGGGGCCCAACCTGCCCTCCCAGCAGAGCATCGCAAGAATCGTGGAGACGATGGAAGCGTTGATTTTCCCCGGGTTCCACGCCGAAGAGAGACTGGACCTTGCCGGGCTGCGCTACGCCGTCGGGGAGAAGGTAGTCTGGCTAACGCGGGCCCTGGGCGCAGAGGTGGAGAAAAGCCTGCGCTACACATGCCGGGTCAGAAACGACTGTGGCAGGCATGAGGACTGCGCGGGAGAGGCGCGGGAGATCGTCCAGGACCTCCTGGACCACGTGCCCGCCGTCAGGCAGAAGCTGAGTCTCGACGTGGAAGCGGCGGACCGCGGTGACCCGGCAGCCCGCTCACAGGAGGAAGTGATCCTTTCCTATCCGGGGGTAGAGGCCATCTTGGTGCACCGCATTGCCCACGAGCTGTGGATCCGCGAGGTCGCTATGATCCCCCGCATGATGAGCGAATACATCCACAGCAAGACGGGGATCGACATCCACCCGGGAGCCACAATTGGTGACTCGTTCTTCATCGACCACGGGACCGGGGTCGTGATTGGCGAGACCACGGTGATCGGAAACAATGTCAAGCTCTACCAGGGCGTCACCCTCGGCGCTCTAAGCGTCAAAAAGGAGCTTGCCAACAGCAAACGGCACCCCACGATAGAGGACGACGTGACAATCTACGCAGGAGCCACCATCCTGGGTGGCAACACTGTGATCGGACATGGCTCGATCATCGGGGGAAACGTGTGGTTGATCGAGAGCGTCCCGCCGGAAAGCAGTATCTACCACACCCCGACGCAGATGGTGCGCTCCCCTGCTTCCGCCGGCTTCTATGGGGAAGGAATATAGGCATGCGAATCGGCATCTGCTGCTACCCCACGGCCGGGGGAAGCGGAGTCGTGGCCACGGAGCTAGGCAAGCACTTGGCCGAAAGGGGCCACTCGGTCGCCTTCATCAGCTACGCCAATCCGCTGCGGCTTCGCGAGCTGCCCCCTCGTGTGTGCTACCATGAGGTGGACCAGGACAACCATCCCCTCTTGAAGCAGTTCCCCCACAGCCTCACGCTCACGGCAAAAATGGTGGAGGTGGCGCGTACGCACAAGCTGCAGATCATGCACGTGCATTATGCCATCCCTTTCGCGGCGGCCGCCATCCTTGCGCGGCAGATCGCACCGGAGCTGGACCTCAAGGTGGTCACGACGCTTCACGGCACGGACATCACGCTGGTCGGCGCCAGCCCGTCGTTCAAGCCGGTGACCGAGTTCTCCATCGAGCAGTCGGACGCCGTGACGGCGGTCTCCTTGTACCTGAGGGAGGAAACCTACCGTCAGTTCGCCATCGAAAAAGAGATCGATGTTGTCTATAACTTTGTCGACCCGCCGCGCCACCACGCGCACTCAGCGGCGTGCATTCCGGAAAAGTCCTCGGCGCGCCAGGTCACGCTCATGCACATCTCCAACTTCCGGCCCATCAAGCGGCTGGGTGACGTCGTGCGCATTTTCGCCCGCGTACGGGAGGAGCTGGATGCCCGGCTCGTGCTGGTCGGGGACGGGCCGGAATATGGAAGGACTCGGGAGCTCGTGGAATCCCTGGGCCTGGCTGACTCCGTGCGCTACGTCGGGGTGGTGGAAGACGTGGCTCCGCTGCTGGGCGCTGCGGACGTCTTGCTCCTCCCCAGTGAGACGGAAAGCTTCGGCCTCGTTGCACTGGAAGCCATGGCGAGCGGCGTCCCGGTGGTTGCAAGCGACGTGGGCGGCCTGCCGGAAGTCGTGGCCCACGGCAACACCGGGTTTCTGGCTCCCGTAGGGGACGTAGACACAATGGCGGGGTATTGCCTGCAACTCCTGAAGGATGAGGCTGTTTTGAAACGCTTTTCGCGGGCGGCGCGCAAACGCGCCGCGCAGTTCGACTTCCGAACCATTGTCCCGCGATATGAAGCCGTGTATGAAAAAGTGCTGGCAGCGCCCACCCGCGCCAGCCGCGGGAACACAAAGCGCGCGAAGACGGGGTACGGCGGATAGGAGGGCGGAGTTAGTTCAGGTTCCGCAACCCGCCCACCTGGGAAACGTAGCTGGATTCGAGCCCCTGGATCTGCTTCACAACGGAAAGGAACTTGTCCGCCTCCCCCTGGTTGGTGTATGGCCCTAACCTGACCCTGAAGTAAGTGCCCCCATGGACGTCATAGGAAAACACTTTCCCCGAGAGTCCCTTGTCGGCCAGCGTTGCAATCAACTCTTCCGCCTTGGACTGACTCCTATACGAACCCGCCTGGATCCAGTAATCGACTGCCCGGGCCGACTGCTCCCGTGGCTTGACGACCGTGACCTTCGCCAGCTCAGTATTTTTTTTGGGCACCGCTACCACTCGATTGCGCTGTGATGGAGCGGGTGGCTGAACAGCGGGCGCATGGGGCTGGGCTTGAGCGATGGGTGCCTGGGGTTGGGCTTGGGCGGTCGGCGCCTGAGGCTGGGCCTGCGTGATGGGGGCCTGGGGTTGCGCCGAAGGCTGCATCTGAGGCTGCCCGATGGGCGCCTGCGGGATGTTGGTCTGGGGTTTCTCGGCTCCCTCACCGATGTAGAAATGCATTGTCTGCGTCTCGCCGGGTTTCTGATCCGTGCCCGGAGCTGTCTCGCCCTGGGGCTTCTGCTGCGAATACTCGAAAACCTGCGGACCCGGACCCGTAATCGGGTTGATGGCTCCCGGCGGGGTGGACACTGCCAGCGGCTTCTGCCGAAGGAGGTACACACCCACGATCAGGACGATGACCACGAACACGCTCACGGAGAGCACGACCCAGAAGATCCTCTGCTTTTCCATTCCTCACACCTTCAGGCGACGGACAAGCCGCGCTACGCGGCGCTCTAACGAACGAACGCTGCCGCAGTTCAGCACACTATAAGTATCGACGCCGGCGCCAATAGATTGAGGGCGCACGTCCTTTTGCGCGTTGATGCGCTCCCAGGCGTCGCGAAGCGAGAGGGCGTCCCGCCGCATGGCGCGAATAAGGCGCATCAGCGCGGGAGCCCTTACGAACACCACGGCCGTGCACACCTTCTCCAGCCCCGCCCGCTGGAGAAGCGGCGCGTTAATCACGACATCACCCTTCGCTTCGTCGATGAAGCGAAGTATCCTCTCGGTGATCGCAGGATACAGAATGCCCTCCAAGCGGGTCCGCGAAACTGGGTCTTTGAAAACGATCCTGCCCAGTGTGCGTCTGTCCACCCTTCCGTCCCCTGCCCGTGTCGCGGGTCCGAAGACCGAAATGACTTCCTTCGCCTTCTCCGCCATTACATCGTGGCTCAACTCGTCAGCGTCAACCACGGCGAACCCAAGGGAGACAAAAACGCGCGCCGCGCTGCCCTTCCCCGAGCAATAGCGTCCCGTCAGGCCGACAACAGTCTTGCGATTTTCCTTCACTGGTCCCCCATTTGCATAACGGCAGGAGAATCACCAGAATTGAGTACAGGAGGCGCGGAAGTCTCATGGAGAAGCTGAGCTACTGGCGATTGATCGGCGAAGTGGAGCGTATCGTCAAGGCACGCGTGCCCGGCAGCTATCCGGGGGATTGGATGGAAGAGACTGTCACGGCCGCGCTTCTGAAAACCCTTGCATCCGAGCTGGATGACACGGAGGTGAGCGGCTTCCGCCAGGGATACACGATCCGCATGTCGGCACACCGGCAGCGGGCAAAGCCGGAGACCGTAAACGCCGATATCTCGCTCCTTGTCCGGATTGTCCACCGGGATGGCTCCACGCTTGACGGCGCGGCGTTCATCGAGACGAAGATAAAGCAGGAAAGGAAAAGGACCTTCGATGCATACCGCCTGCCGGAGCTCAAGAAGCTGTTCCGATCGTCCCCGTTCTCCCAGGTGCTCTTTCTCGACTATGAGGATATTACCTCGTACTCCACAAACCGCTCTGTCCAGTTCCCTCCGATGGAGTACAGCCCCTGGCGGGGGGGCATCCCTATGACCCCGTGCACGTACGCGGCCCTCATCCCCACGAACATCGTAGTTGCGCAGCACCTGAACGATACGAGTATCTATAGCTACTCCGTCCCGCTGTCCTACCAGATCGTCTACAGGTATTTCCACGGATTCGACCTGGACCTCTCGGAGCAGGCGCTCCTCGCCGCCCGAGGGCAGCCGACGAAGAAGGGCTTGTCGGAGTTCCTGCTCGCCTTCTCGGTCTTCGAGGAAGGCGTTGAGGCCCGGGAGGAAACGGAGATCAACAGGAAAGCCTGGGCACCGATCGAGTAGACCCC
>Ga0326727_10012297_pt1 | contig 19529 bp, 15 predicted proteins | sample MB2enrmetagenome_FD_207643 | JGI IMG/M metagenome (GOLD analysis project Ga0326727, IMG submission 207643) | Lab enriched peat soil microbial communities from McLean, Ithaca, NY, United States - MB29MY | ecosystem: Environmental > Terrestrial > Soil > Wetlands > Peat | place: USA: New York...
GTACGATTTCTCACAGCCGGTTCTGAGCGGTCCCCTGATTTACCTGCTGGACCATTCTCCGAGCCGCGTTGAGTTTTACGCTGGCGATACGCAACGCCTGCTTCACTTGCATCCTGGCTATTTCGCCTTGCCGGCGCTGGCGCTCCTGCTGCTCCCGATATACCACGCTGCCCGCAATGGCCAGGCACAACACGGCGGCCGCCCAGCGGAGGGCTGGCCTGGCGATGAAGGCCCGGAACCAGGGTCTCTTCTCACGCACAGGCAGTTCGCGGATCCGAACCAGCACACGGTCTGTGAAGCCCTCTGGGGCGGCTTTGCGACGCAGTGCCTCGTGGAGGTTTTCTTCCCAAGGATTCATCGTGCAACCCCTCCTGACCAACGGTGCAGTTTCTCTCGCAGAATCCCCAGCGACCTCTCGAGCCGGCTCTTCACGGTGTTGAGCGGTACATCGAGAATCTGGGCGATCTCGGCGAGTTCAAGTTCTTCCTGGTAGCGGAGAATAACCACGGCGCGCGCGTTCTGCGGAAGCGAGGCCACCATCCGGCGCAACCCCTCAGAGAGCAAGGGATCGGCGTCGGCTGACTCCGCTGCGGGCTCGTCAATATCCTGAAGGCTGACCGGCGGCGCCTTGGGCAGCCTCCTCGCCATGTCCAGGGCGCGCTGGCAAGCCACCTTGCGCAGCCAGAAAACCAGATGCTTCGACGACACGATGGAAGCCAGGTTTTGGTACAGTCGCAGGAAGACGTCCTGCGCCGCGTCGTCCGCCAGGCTCCGGTCGTGCAGATAGTGATAGGCGATGCTGAACACCATCGATTGATGTTCCTTGACGATCTCTTCAAAGGCAGACATATCTCCCCGGGCCAGGCGGCCCAGTGCCTCTTCGCATCGGTCGAGAGTCGGGGTGGTCACGCTGCCGTTCCGCCTCCGGGTCTTGCCTCCTCACCAGATAAATACGCAAATTGGTGATAAAGGTGTGCAAAATCTTTGGGCGTGGGTGGCAGGGATGGCGAGGAGAAGATTATGCGGGCCGGGCACCTTTGGGAAAGGCCAAGATGTTGTGCGATCATGAAACGTTGTCATCCTGAGCGCAGCGAAGGATCTCTGCAGTTGTCTGTAGGTCGTTGATCTCGAGTCTAACTGCCGAGATCCTTCGCTGCGCTCAGGATGACAGCCGATCGATCTTCCCAAGGCGCCAGAGCCATTTTTCCGATCAGGCCGCAGGGTCTCACACTTCCGGGATGCCTAGATCGTTGCTGCCCAGCGGCGACATCTTGGCCTCGGGTGCGTATTGCTCGATCATGTCCAGGGCAATGCGGGCCCGGTGCACGCGCTCGCGGCCCATTTTCGCAGCCAAGTCTTCGATATGCTTGCCGGAGGGGTAAATGTCCGGCGCGTTTCGGAGACCGAACTTGAAGTAGACGGGCGCGGCGACGCGCAGAATCTGGGGCATTTCGTAATAGCGAATGAAACCTCCGAAGTTGTCCGGGACTTCGATGTAGAGGTCGATCGGAATATCTACGGCTTGCCGGATGGAGCCCATCTGGGCCGGGGTCAGGTCGGTGGGTATATTCAGCGTGCTGACACCGGCGCCTTCAAACAGCCTTGCGGTGGCCGGATTGGCGGCAGGAAGCGTTACGGAACTCTTAATGATCAAATTCGGGGGCAGATCGCCGCTCTTCTTCATTTCGTTGAGCACCCAAATGAGGCCCAGATCCGCCGGTAACACGCTGCGGATGCCGAGGTCGCATGCTTTGCGAACATCCTCGATAGCATAAACCAGTTGGTCCGCGCCGCGATGTTGCAGGCCAATCACTTTGCCTGCCGCGGATAACGCTTGCGCGCCCGTCTCGAATGGCGCGCGCGGGCCGACGAACAAGCAGACTTCGATCCGTTCGGCGGCGCCGATGCGCGCCATCTCGCGAATCTCGTCTTTGGTCAGCAGCATGATGCCGCTTCCCTGACTGACGCGATGCACCGGCACCTTGAGTTCTTTTGCGGCCTCCAGCACTTCGCGAAAAACGCGCGGACCTTCGACGCTGGGAATCTCGAAGCGGTAATCACCACCATCTTTGAAATGCTTGCTGCTGGGCACCAATGCATGGTTGTCTTCGGCTGGCAGGTGTAGCTTGGAAAGGAACTGCTGCGCGTCTTCTATCGGTGACTCCTTGTTGGGGATTGTACGTACGACCTCAGCCATTTTCGTCCTGAAGCGCACTTGGTTTCCCTGAGCGGGAAACGGCATCACATACAGCGGGATGCGGGACAGTCCGGCCCTGCGCATCGCTTCGACGACCATCGGCTTAATGGCGCACATTAGAGCTACGACCGTGGACGGCTGATAGCTCTTCATTCGCTGAGCAACCGACGGCACGCCCTTCCATCGATGGGCTTTCCGCTCGGCTTTTTCCATATGGTTGATGGGGTACAGGACAAGATCGTCAAGGAAGAGGCCTTTCGCTTTGAACTCCGAAAGGAAGCCCACGCTGTCCCCGAAAACTTTCTTCAGTTCGCGAAATAGCCGGCTGTCGCCCTTGTAGAAGAACGTACCGTTGTGCGGCGGCGATTCGCCGACGAACAAAGTGGCAATCTGCTGGGGTCGGTAACTGAGGCGCAACTTCTCTAACTCACTCACAGCCTCCCCCTTAGAATGATCGTGACGAATCGGATCTCAGCCCTCTCCCTTGGGGAGAGGGTGTCCCGCTGCCGGCGCTTTCATCAGCCGGAGCGGGACGGGTGAGGGGTCGGTTGCAGGTGCTAAACAAGGACCGCTGTGTAGAACATGTAACCAACCCCTCACCTGGCTCGCTACGCTCGCCACCCTCTCCCCAAGGGAGAGGGCTTTATCTGCCACCGCGGCGTAACCATCGACAACGGAGCATTCATAACGGACATCTCTACTGCGTATACTTCAAATACACCGTCCGTGTCTCGGTATAGAAATCCAGTGCTGCCGGCCCCTGTTCTCTCATGCCGAAACTAGATTCCTTGGTGCCGCCGAAGGGAAGTTGGTATTCGACGCCCGCGGTCGGCAGGTTGACAGTAATCAAACCAGCTTCAACGCGACTGATGAATCGGTGAACGCGCGTGAGGTCGCGCGAAACGATGGAAGCCGAGAGGCCGAAACGAACGCCGTTGGCGAGGCGCATGGCGTCTTCGAAATCGCTCGCGACCATCAGCGCCAGCACCGGGCCAAAGACCTCTTCCTGGGCGATGCGCATGTCCGTAGTGACGCCGGCGAAAATGGTGGGCGCCACGAAGTAACCTCGGTCGTATGCTCCACCGGTAAGGCGATTCCCGCCGCAGAGCAACTGCGCCCCTTCTTGCCTGGCGATCCCGATGTACTTCAAGTCGGTCTCGAGCTGGGCCGCGTCCACCGCGGGCCCGATCTCGATGCCGGACTCGAGGCCGTTTCCCACTTTGAGCTTCGTGGTCCTGGCTACGAGTTTTTCGACCAGAGCCTCATAAATCGGCTCCTCAATAATGGCGCGGCTGCAAGCGGTGCATTTTTGGCCGGTGGAAAAGAACGCTCCATTAACCAGTACACCTGCGGCATAATCCAAGTCCGCATCCTTGAGCACTAGGGTAGGATTCTTGCCTCCCATTTCGAGCTGAACGCGAATCCTTCGCTTGGTCACCTTCTCGTACAGGGCGTTGCCCACGTCGCAAGATCCGGTGAAGGAGACGGCGCGGATGGCAGGGTGTTCAACCAGCGCGTTGCCAACCGAGCCGCCGCTTCCCGTCACATAATTAAGAACCCCGGCAGGAATGCCCGCCTCGTGAAGCGCCTCCACAATGCGATAAGCGCTGAGCGGCGCCAACGAAGCAGGCTTGATCACCACAGTGTTTCCCGCCACCAGCGCGGGAGCCATCTTCCACGCCGGAATGGCGCTGGGAAAATTCCAGGGAGTGATCAGGGCCACGACGCCCAGCGGCTTGCGCAAGGTGTAGCAAAAGACATTTTCGCGTTCCGACGGAATCTGGTAGCTGAACTGGCGCGGCCCCTCGCCTCCGAAGTAGCGCAAAATGTTGATGGCCCGCTTTACTTCACCTTTAGCCTCGGGCAGCGTCTTGCCTTCCTCCCGCGTCATCTCCTCGGATAGTTTCTGGAGGCGGCCTTCCATAATTTCCGCAGCCTTGTAAAGGAATTCGCCGCGTAGAGGCGCGGGCATCGCCGCCCAAGCCGGCTGGGCTTTTGCGGCGGCCTCACACGCCTCCTGAATGTCCTCCGGACCCGAGGCTTGAAACAGGCCAACCGTCTCGCTGGTATTGGCAGGGTTGATATTGGGGAAGGTCCTTTGTGTCTTGCATTCGATCCATTGACCCGCCACGTAGTTGCGATAGACATCCGGCATGAAGAAGCCCCCTTAAGGAGTGAAAGGACTTGAGGAAAGGGAAATTATGGACGAGCCCTGGAATTGCCGTCAAGTTGAAGATGGGCAGGTGGGCAGGTGGGCAGTCGGGGAAAAGCTAGTGCTGACTGAACGACGTTGTCACACCTGCTGATTCGTTCTTCGCGATGGTCCTAAGACTCGCCCGACTTCCGACCTCCCGATCTGCCGATCTGTCCCCCTCCCTATCTGCCCACCTGCCGACCTGCCTACTGAATTACCGGCAGGACAAGCGCCGAGGGATGCTCCCGGTCATGGCAAATGGTATTGGTAGCCTTCGCCCAACGCGTGCCGAGGCCCTGATCTTCGCCCGTGTTCAGGTTGCGGTCAAAACGCGGAAAGTTGCTGCTGGAGATTTCCAGCCGCAGCCTGTGCCCTTTCAGAAAGACATTCGATGTTGCCCAGAGGTCGAGAGTGAGCTTGTAGACCTCGCCCGGATTCATGAACTCGACTTTCTCCGGTGAGTTGCGGTAACGGGCGCGCAGGATTCCTTCGGTGAGATTCTGCGCAAAACCATTCGGCCAAACGTCCACTAACTTCCCTGTAAAATCGGTATCCGCAGCGGATGAGCCGGCGTAGAGTTCAACGCTGACAGGGCCGGTGACCTCGAAGTCGTTATCGAACGGCGGCGTAGAATAAACCAGCACATCACTGCGGGATTCCACCGTACGCTGGTCAGACGCGCCCGGACTCAAGTGCGCGGCGTCGCAGCAGAGAGGCCCGCCGCGGGTGGGCACAGGATTCTCAGGATCGTAGACGTACTGATCGGAGTGCTCGCCGGACGGCGCCGTGGTGCTGAGCGTCCCGTCGCCGCTGAGCGAGTTCGCCTTACCCTGGGAATGAAGATAAAAGCGCGTATTGCGGGCGCGCTCGAGCGGCCAATCGGCTTCTTCCCGCCAAACGTTCTTTCCCAAAACGAAGATTTTGACGGGCTTTTCGCTTTCCATCCCGTTCTTTTCGCCCTTCAAGAGATAGTCATACCAACGCAGCGTTGAGTCCTCATCGCTGACCACCGAGTCGCGCCCGAAGTCCACCTCGCCGATCCGGGGGCCATCGCCCGCGTGTCCGCCGGTGATCACCATCAAGCGCTGTCCCCGGCGCGCCTCCTCGCTTCCGCCGCGCGCTTTGATTCCGAGGTAATTCCTGAGAGTCCCGCCCAGAAAAATATCGTACCAGGCCCCGACGTGGAAAATGGGGATGGTGATTTTCGAGAAATGGTCCTCGATCGACACTTGTTTCCAGTAATCGTCGAAGCTTGGATGGGTCAGCCAATCGACGAAGTAGGAGGCCAGTTCATCGGGGGATTTGGTGGACTTGCCGGCCAAGTCCGCGTCAAAGAGCGGATAAGAGGCCAGCGGCAACTTCAAAACGCGGTGCATAGCGTTGGATCGCACCCGCGCACGCCGGTTGAGCGTATCTTGAGCCAAGCCGGAAGTCCACGATTCGTTAAACCATTGCTCGAAAGCGCCTCCTTGGTAAGTCCACCCTTCGTGATAGTTGGAGGCGGTGACCATAGGGTGAATCCCCGCCAGGTGGGGCGGGGAAGCCATCGCGGCAAGCATCTGCGTGGCGCCCACGTACGAACCGCCATACATTCCCACCTTGCCGTTCGACCAGGGGAGCGAAGCTGCCCACTCCACGGTATCGTAACCGTCCGCCGACTCGTGCCTGAACGGATCCCATTCGCCGTCCGAGCTGTAACGGCCACGCACGTCCTGAATGATCGCGACGTACCCCAGTGATGCGGCGCGAAGGCCGAAATCCACTTCCTCCCGCTTGTCGTAGGGCGTTCGTTCCAGAATAACCGGAAACTTTCCGTCGGCTTTGGGCCGGTAGATGTCAGCGCGCAGTACCACGCCATCCCGCATCTTGGCCTCGACGCCGTGTTCAAGCAGGACATCGTAGTGCTCTGCGGCAAGAGTCACAGTGGAAATTACACCAATTGCGGTAATAACAAACAAGGGAATGCGTTTTCGATTCATAGTCACCTCTTTCGGGGGCAGATAGGCAGATGGGCAGGTGGGCAGGTAGGCAGGTCGGGTGTCGGGCGATTATTAGGCGGAGCGCAAAGAACAAACCAGCCGGCACTATACTCACCTTTAGTCAGCACTAGCTCCTCCCCACCTGCCGACTTGCCCATCTGCCGAGCTGCCCACCTGCCGACCTGCCTAGCTCGTTCAGCGCCTCGAGAGCCCTGTCAACTTCTTCCGACGTGTTGTAATGCACGAGGCCGATGCGCAACATGCCGCCGCTAGGCTCGACTCCCAACCGCTCGCTCAGGTTAAGCGCGTAGTAGTTGCCGTCCCAGGTGAAAATCCCACGCTCACCGAGGTGGCTTGCCAGTTCGCGCGGAGTGTGGCCCGAGATACGAATTGCTACCGTCGGCACGCGCTCAGCGCCTCGCGCAGCCTCCTTGATTCCGTAGAATGTGAGGCCGGGAATAGCCAGCAGTCCCTTAATAAGCCGTTCTGCCAAGCTGCGTTCATAAGGGCGAATCACATCGTACGCAGCCAGTAGCGCGGCTCGGCGCGAACTGACCGAGGGCGAGGCGCGCCGGCCAAGTTCCACCAGGTAGTCGACGGCAGCAAGAATGCCGGCCTGTCCTTCGTGGTTCTGCGTGCCCGTTTCCCAGCGGAAGGGATTGACGTCTGCGGCCGGGCGGACCTTGTAAGGCCGTAAACGGGCAAGATGTTCGCGCTTACCGTAGAGCGCGCCGGAATGCGGCCCAAAGAACTTGTAGGGCGAGCAGACCAGGAAATCGCACGCGAGGCGGCGGACGTCGATAGGGCCGTGGGGGGCGTAATGGACCGCGTCGATGTAAACCAGCGCGCCGACGGCATGCGCCAGGCGAGTGATTTCCTGCACATTGTTGATGGTTCCCACGGCATTGGAAGCGTAGCCCACCGCCACCAGCCGGGTGCGCGGGGTGATCTGCAGCTCGAGGTCGGCCATGTCCAGAGTGCAGTCCGAGGGGTTGATATCCACGAAACGCACCCGGCAGCCACGCTCTTCGAGCGCCCGCCAGGGCGCTACGTTTCCGTCGTGGTCCAGGCGCGTGACCACCAACTCGTCGCCGGGCCCGAATTCTCGTCCCAAGGCACGGCTGAGGCTGAAAGTCAGAGTCGTCATGTTCGGGCCGAAAATCACCTCGTCAGCGTCGCACCCTAGCAAATCAGCCACTGCCGTGTGTGCATCGGCGATAACCTCATCACTCCGTCTGCTGGTTAGAAACGCACCGTGGGTGTTGGCGTTGGAGTTCATCAAGTAATCACGCATCGCATCGATGACGCGCTGTGGAACTTGCGTGCCGCCCGGGCCGTCGAAGTAGACTGCCGGTCTGCCATTCACTTGCACGGCCAGAGCAGGGAACTGGCTCCGGACCCAGGCGATGTCGAGGGTGGCCATGAACGCCTCCTGAGAAACTTGGAATTATGCCACAAAAGCAGGAGTCAGGAGTCAGGAGTTAGAAGTCAGGAGTCAGAATTGCGGTTCCCAATTCATTCTATTTGCCTTCTGGGTTTTGTTTACTGCTTTTGCGTGCCGCCAACAGTATCGCGGTGCGACAGGGTCTGTCTCGAAGGCGGTTTCTCCTGACTCCTGACTCCTGAATCCTGAATCCTGACTCCTATTCCTGAGTCATTTTTCCGCCTGCCTGCATCCAATTTATTGGGGACAAGGTATTTACAATTAAACTCAAAAAGGAGCTTCTATGCCGTTCACACTTCCGCCGCTGCCCTACGCTTTTGACGCGCTGGAACCCTCCATCGATAAGATGACCATGGAGATTCACCATGGCAAGCACCATGGGACTTACGTTACGAACTTGAATAAGGCACTCGAGTCGGCGCCCAACCTGGCCGGTAAGACCGTTGAGGAACTGCTGGCCAATGGTTGCGCCATCGTTCCGGAGAATATCCGCACGGCCGTGCGCAACAATGGCGGCGGCCATATTAATCATTCCATGTTCTGGCAGATTATGGCGCCCAAAGCTGGTGGACAACCGGGTGGCCACCTGGCGCAGGCCCTTCAGAGCACTTTCGGCAGCTTCGACCAGTTTAAAGAGAAATTCGCTGCTGTCGCCCTCGGACGCTTCGGCTCAGGCTGGGCGTGGCTGACCGCGCAAGGCGGAAAGCTCGATATCTCTTCCACCGCCAACCAGGACAGCCCCGTGATGGAAGGCAAGAATCCCGTTTTTGGTCTCGACGTGTGGGAGCACGCCTACTATCTCAAGTATCAGAACCGCCGCGTCGAGTACATCACCGCCTGGTGGAACGTGGTCAATTGGGCTGAGATCGAGAAGCGATTCAACGCCGTGAAATAAGCCGGGCGGAACAGTTGCAGGGGCGGCCCTTGTGGCCGCTCCTGCGCAACAGTCCCGGGCTCGCGGATTCCCGCGCATCTTGCCAAGGCATGGTCTCTTCACGTATCTTCCTCAATCGTGATGGCCCGGTATACCATCTTCAACCAAGATTGCCTCGCCTGGATGGATCGCCACGCTGAGCCTGCTTTCCACGCCATCGTGACCGACCCGCCGTATGGCCTGAAAGAGTACACGGGGTTCGAGAAAGAAAAGCTACGAAAAGGTAAGGGCGGGGTCTGGCGCATTCCGACTTCCTTTGATGGATGCAAGCGCAGCCCGGTGCCGCGGTTCACGGTTTTGACCGAGCAGGATCGCGACAAGCTGCGCTGTTTCTTCCTGAGTTTTGCCCGGCGGGCCGTTCGGATTCTGGTGCCGGGCGGCCACCTGCTGATAGCCGCCAATCCCCTGCTCTCGCACCTTGTCTATCAACCACTCGTGGACGCCGGCTTCGAGAAGCGTGGTGAGATCATCCGCCTGGTGAAAACCCTGCGCGGGGGTGACAGGCCCAAGAACGCTCACGAGGAGTTCGCCGGCGTGACGGTGATGCCGCGATCCTGCTGGGAGCCGTGGGGAGTGTTTCGAAAGCCCTGTGAAGGGCGCGTCCAGGACAACTTACGCAAGTGGAAAACGGGCGGGCTTCGACGACGGTCACAGGAGCGGCCATTCGAAGATGTCATTACCTCCGCGCCAACACGGCCCGAAGAGCGCGCCATTGCGCCGCATCCGTCTCTCAAGCCGCAAGCCTTCATGCGCCAGATCGTTCGCGCCTCGCTTCCGCTCGGGGAAGGAGTGGTGCTTGACCCGTTCATGGGGGGCGGCTCGACGATCGCGGCCGCGATGGCTGTCGGATACGACAGCGTGGGGGTTGAAATCGATCCCGTCTTCTTCGAGATTGCAGAGCGAGCCATCCCTCGGTTGGCTGCATTTCAACCCCGAAGCCTGTCATTCTGAGCCCGCCGCCTTTGCGGGCGAAGAATCTCCGCAGTTCCCTTGCGCTTGCCGTCATCCGGCGAACTGCAGAGATTCTTCGCTTCGCTCAGAATGACATGCGACGGGAAGGCGCTCGACAGTGTTACTTTCCCACGCAAAACGTCGAGAAGATGATCTCCAGCACGTCGTCCACGTAGGTGGCGCCGGTGATTTGATCGAGGGGGCGAAGCGCTTCGTAGAGGTCGAGCAAAAGCATCTCGTGCGGGACCTGTTGCTCGGTCGCGTGCCGCGCCCGGGCGAGCGCCTGAAGCGAATCCTTGAGAAGTTGCTGGTGCCGCAAGTTGGTCAGGAATTCGCCTTCTGTGCCCAGTTCGCGCGAAGGCGCTGCGATCTCCAGAATTTTCGTTCTAAGCTCGGGAATTCCCTCGCCGGTTAAGGCGGAGGTCCGAACCACCGGGGTCACTTCCAGGTCTGCCCCCGTGATTTTTGAGGGAAGATCCGATTTGTTGCAGGCCACGAGCAGGGCGCCCAGCGGCCGCACCTTGTTCAGCAAATTGGAATCCGCATCGGTCCATCCTTCGGAAGCGTCGACCACCAGAAGCCGCAAGTCGGAATCGGCGATGGCCTGGAGGGACCGTGCCACGCCGAGCTTTTCCACCTCATCCTCCGTGTGGCGGATGCCCGCCGTATCCACGAAGCGCAACGGGATACCCCCAACACTAGCCGTCTCGGACACCAGATCCCTGGTGGTCCCCGGAGTCGAAGTCACAATGGCCCGTTCTTCATTGAGGAGGCAGTTGAAGAGGCTCGACTTGCCGACATTGGGGCGGCCCACGATCGCCAGGCTCACGCCCTCGCGAACGATTCTGCCGAATTCGTAGCCTTCCACCAGTGCCTCAAGATCGCCGCGGAGCCGGTCAAGGCGCGAGAGTATCTCCTGCGATTCCATCACTGCCACATCGTCCTCGGCGAAGTCGATGCCGGCCTCCAGCCGGGCGATGAGTTCGAGCAGAACCTGCTTGTGCGGTTTTAGGCGAGCCGAGACCGCGCCTTCGAGTTGTTGCGCGGCCACGCGGGCCTGATAGAGCGTGCGCGACTCAATGAGATCCCGGACCGCTTCCGCCTGTGTCAAGTCGATGCGCCCGTTGAGAAAGGCTCGCAGTGTGAACTCGCCTGGCTCGGCCACACGCGCTCCGAGCCGAAGGCAGCACTCCACCAGATAGCGGAGGATTATGGGAGCGCCATGGCAGGAAATTTCGACGACGTCTTCCGCGGTGTAGGAATGAGGGCGCCGGAAGTAACTGACCACCACTTGGTCCAGGACTTTGCCACCTTGTGGGTCGCAGAATTCGCCCAGGATGATCCGTCGGATTTCAAGCGGCAGCTTGGGGAAACGGATGAGGCGGGTGGCGATATCGACCGACTGGCTCCCCGACAAGCGCACCACCCCAAGGCCGCCGCGGCCGGGCGGTGTGGCAACAGCCACGATGGTGTCGTCGTGGGACATGCAATTGGATGATCGGGTGATCGGGTGAACGGAGAATGCGCTGTCATCCTGAGCGCAACGAGGGATCTCCGCAGTTATGCCGCGCCCCGCAGATTACCAAATCAACTGCGGAGATTCCTCGCTGCGCTCAGAATGACAGCCTTAGGCACGGTTCGGGTTTGCCCCACGTTTCTCCCGATCTCCCGATCATCGGATGGGCATAATTACAATATGGCGTTCGGGCCCCACGCCTTCACTGACCGTGCGGATGTTCGGCTGGTCTCTCAGCGCCAGATGAATGACCCGTCTCTCGCGCGGGGACATGGGGCTCAAGGGGAAGGGATCGCCGCTCTCCAGAACCCGCTCGGCGGCGACCTGTGCCGTGAGTTTTAATTCTTCAATCCGCAGCCGTCGCCAGTCTTGGCAGTCGAAGGCGAACTTGCGCAGCGATTCTTCCCGCAAACGCACGGCTTTCAGGACGACGTGCTCCAAGGCATCGAGAAGAGCCCCGTTCCGTTCTAAGAGAAGGTCGGCATCTGCGCCCTTAAAGTCGATCACATACTCGGGTAAGTCTTCCTCGGCTGTGTCCTGAGGCAGGTGGTGGACGGCAAAGGAAAGCGCAAACCCGCCCTGCTGGAGGATTTTCCTCAGCAGGCCGCTAATCGGCTCGACATAGCTTTCCAGGGAATGAACCGGAGTCTGTTCGCCGTTCTGCGAGTCCATTGAAGACCAGCCTTTCACTTCGAGCGTGCCGCAGGGACCGGAGCTGTCTGAGGCATGGGCATCAATTTGTTGATCAGCAATTGCTGTATAACCCCAACGATATTGGCAGTCAGGAAATATAGATTCAGGCCGCTGGCGAGATTATAGAACATAATGCCGAGAAAGAGCGGCATGATCATCATCATGCGTTGTTGGGAAGGATCAGCGGTGGCCACGGGAGTCATTTTCTGCATAATGAACATGCTGATGACCATCACGGTGGGCAGAATTGGAAGCGGAAAGCCAAAGGGATGGAACTTATCCGGCGCCGAAAGGTCTTTGATCCACCAGATCCAGGGGGCGTGACGCAGTTCGATGGGTAGGTCGAGCACCCGGTAAAAGCCATAAAGAAAGGGAAGTTGGAGCGCCATCGGCAAACACCCGCCCAAGGGGTTAACGCCATGCTCCTTGTAGAGACCCATCATCTCCTCGTTCATCCGCGACTTCTTCGGGTCGTTGAACTTTACATTCTTGTATTTATCCTGAATGCTCTTAACCAACGGTGCAATGCGCTGCATTTCCTGTGCCGAACGGATGCTCTTCAATTTCAGCGGGAACATGGCGAAGTTGATGAGTAGGGTCAGAATCACGATCGCCCAGCCATAGTTGTGCACCCAATGGTCATAGATGTAGCGCAGCCCGAGGAATAGAGGTTTGGCGACAAAGGCAAACCATCCGAAGTCAACCAGTGAGTCCAGCGGGGGACTTTCTGCGCGCAGCACGTCGAGGTTCTTTGGCCCTACGAACATCCGAAACGCCAAGGGCTTTTCCCTTTCCTCTCCTAACTGCGCGGAGACGGGGCTGGGCTTGTCGGAATCTTTCCCGCTCCAATCCTTAGGAGTCCAGGTCTGCCGGGCGAGCTTGAACGTCTCATCCGGGGAATCGGGCAGGAAGATTCCGGCAAAGTAGCGATCTTCGAGGCCCGCGAGCTGAAGCGGCGAGGGAACGGACCGGTCGCCGCTTAGTTTCCGTTGTGCCACCGTGGTCAGATCGCCGATGGAACCGTAAACACCCATCGAATAGGTATTGATAATCGCCGGCGCCAAGGAGTGATCGCCGAACCCACCCGGCCAAGTCACGTCGACAGGAAGGTAATGGCCCCCTTCAGCGACGCGCACCTCGGCGTGAATGTCATAACCCGTCTCGAAACTGAAAACCTTGCGCGCTTGCACTCTGCCATCGCTGTAGCTGAACTCGAGCTTGACGGGCGGCTTCAGTGCCGTCGCGGCGGGAGTAGCCACATACAGCGCGGAGTTCAGCTTGTTTGACAGTTCGCCATCGGCGATTTTGAGGCTCATCGGAAAGCCGAGCTTCCCGCACGCCTCGTCGTCGATGAGATCCAAGGGGGCTTCCTTGGCGTCGCGATATCTCTTCAGGACCCAATTCTCCGCCACGGCCCCCCGCGTGGAGAAGGTCACCTTGTAAAGGTCGCCTTCAACGACGATGTCCTCCGCCTTGCTTCCTTCCACAACCGGCAGCGTGGGAGGAACGGCAGGGCCTGGAGCGGCAGTGGTAGCCGGCGGCTTCTCAGGAGTCGGTTGAGTTGCCACGGCAGGATTGGACTTGGCAGATGGCTTGGGCGGCGGTTCTTTGACAAAGAACGCCCGCCAGAGCATGAGCAATACAAAGGAGAGCGCGAATGCCGCCAGCACCCGCTTTTCTTGGTCCACCTGTGTCCTCTCGACCTAAAGGCGGTTCGAGAACCGCCCCTATTGATCACACGCCGAAGCCTCACAAAACTCAAGGCACCGGGTCAATGCCGTGTCCGCCGTATGGCCGGCACCGCAGCAGCCGGCCAAGCGCTAAACGCACTCCGCGCCAGGCCCCCCACTTTTCAACCGCTTCATACGCGTAGGTTGAGCAGGACGGGTAGAAACGGCAAGCCGACGGATAGGCCGGAGAAAGGCAAGCCTGGTAGAACCTGATCAAAGCTAGCGTAATGAACTTCACTGAGCACGCAACTCCTCGGACATTCCCGGAGGAGGCTGGCTGGGGAAAAGCCGCAATAACTCTCCTTCTAAACTCCGAAACGGGACTGTCGCCACCGGCTCGCGTGGATTAACCAGTATGTCCCAGCCGCCCGGCAGTTGTGCCCGGTGACGGCGGAACACCTCTCGCAAGCGGCGCCTTAGTCGATTGCGCAGCACGGCGTTCCCCAGCCGCGTCGGGGTGGTGATCCCCAAGCGAGATTGGGGGAGGCCGTTGGGCCGCACAAAGACCGTGCACAGTGAGGCGCTGCGGCGACGCCCTTCGTCATAGACTCGCCGAAACTCGCCTCGACGCAGCAACCGGGAACTCTTGGGAAAAGTTTGAGACGCCAACCGTGCTTCTTATGGAGTCAGGCTGTGACGACCCTTTAGACGCCGACGCTTCAACACGTTGCGGCCTCCCGGAGTCCTCATGCGCACGCGGAATCCATGTGTCTTGGCTCGACGCCTACGATTAGGTTGAAAGGTCCTTTTCAAACCGCCACGCTCCCTATTAGATTTCTGCCCTTAGGGCCAAACTAAAAACATAACCCGAGCCGTTCCAACAAGTCAAGCGGACGTCAGTCAGTGAGAGCGTAGACACGCACGTAGTCCACCAAGGTCTGGGACGGGAACGGCGTGCCGCTTGTGGGATTGCCCGGCCAACTTCCGCCCACCGCCAGATTCACGATGAGAAACTGAGCGTTGCCTGAGTCAAAGGGCCAAGCGGCGCCGGGAAACGACGCCAGACTCGCCGGAGTGTAACTCCCGTAGACGCTGCCAGGGTCGTCGATGTAAAACTGGATCGAGCCCGGCTTCCAGATCATTCCGTAGGTGTGCCAGGCGGCGGCTGTCTGCCCGTTCGGAAATTGGTACTGGCTCCCCAGGTTTGCCCCGGTGAACCCCGTGCCGTGAATTGAGCCCGCGTTCCAGTCGGGGTTGCCGGCCGCATCCACGCGCTCCTGAATATCGATCTCTCCGCAAGCAGGCCATTGGTCGGTCACGATGCTATTGCCCAGCATCCAGAACGCCGGCCAGAACCCTTGCGCCTCGGGCACCATGATGCGCGCCTCGATGCGCCCGTAGAGAATGCTGAACAACCCCTGCGACTTCATTCGGCCGGACGTGTAGACGCCTGAGGAGGGCTGCTGCGCCACGATGTGCAGATAGCCGTCCGTGCCCACGAAGACGTTCGGCTTGGCGGGATCGCAGGGGCTGGCTGCGGAACCCCACGCGCAGTAGTCCTCCAGTTCCTGATTGCCCCAGCCGCTCGCTCCCGTGTCGTAAGTCCACACTGCGGGGTTCGGCTGGGCATTGGCGCCCGTTGCGTTCGTGAATTCGTCGGACCAGACCAGCGCGCCCGGCGCCACCGTCGCCGAGGGGGTCCAAGTTGCCACGCTGCTCGAGGCGGCGCCCGGAGCCGTAGCGATGGCATTGATGGTCAGGTTGGTAGAGATGAGCATCGGCGCCTGATAGGTGGGTGAGGAGACCGTCGGGATCGACCCGTCGATGGTGTAATGCACCGCCGCTCCGCCGCCTGCCGATATGGCCAGAATCACCGCCCCATTCTGCGCCGCAGTGGTCGAGAACACCGGAGCCGCCAAAGCGGCGTTGGAGGGCAACGGATTGCCGCTCCCGCTGCACGAGGTGGCAGAAAGCGCCAAGCTCAGCGCAATCAGAAGAATAACTGCGTTATTTTCAATGACATAGCTGTTATCATATGATAAGTTGTGTGTTTCCAACAACATACGTGAATAGCCCTCCCATCTTTCGTACCGCTCCTTTGTTTTCATAGACATTCTCGCTTTGTTCCGCCGAATTCAAGTCGAGAAGTCGAGAGTTGAGAGTCGAAGAGTGACAATCGGATCGGACCATCGAAAATCGGGGAGGGTGGCGAGCGTAGCGAGCCGGGTGAGGGGTTTCTTCCCGTCGATCCTCGCAACTTCTGAATTCGGCATTAGTTCCCGCCCTAGGCACCTTAAATTGGGTTCGTTTTGCAAACGCACCACGTGTTTTCAATAACATACTGGCTTCGTTCGTATTAGTTTTGTATTCTTCTCGCGAGGCTCCAGGCTTCCGAGACCGGATCGCTTCAGTGCGTTTCACCCTTTCGAGGCACAACCCTCCCGCTCGGACTTGTGCTTCGCGGGAAAGCTCACTATTTGGGTTCAACCTGTGCATTTGGCACTCAAAGTTGGGTTCGTTTTGAGTTCGTTTTAGCTTCGTTTCCAAATGATCTCATGTGTTTTCAATAACATACTGGCTTCGTTCGTAATATTTTGTGTTTTTTTCGGAGTCTTGCCCCCCCCGGCTTGCTCGCCAAGTTCCGGCGCCGGCAAATCGACGAGCCGGAAAGTCCAGGAATGCCCCCATCGTCTCCCCAAGCTGCGACCCGAAAGATGCGGTCGACGGTTGGCTTCCCAACTCCCCGACTCTTTGACTCCTCGACTTCTCGACTGTACTTGGAGGCAGAAACCACAGGCAGGAACTACGGATGAAAACAAAAAAGGGCTTTCTGGCATAACCTTACCGGCAGGGCCTGACCCCTGCCCAACCCCACCAAACAACTCTAGCCTATGTCGTCCCGTTTGTCAAGAGGAAAATGCGGAAAACGCAAAAAAAGTGAGCGGGACTGTGCCCATGGACCCAGCACCGAGCCTGGCGAGCACCTGGAGTGCGGCGGGGACAATGGCGTAATAGTTCGGGGCCCGGAGTTTCGCACCTGGGTTGGCGGTGTTAGAAGCTCGCCGCGGCAAAAAGGCATTCTCAGTCTAACGACATGATATTGGCGCGTTGGGCGTTATTCAAAAAGGCCGAGGAGTAAACGGCGGCATCGAACGAGGCCTTCAGGTTCTTGCCCATGGTAGATTCTAACGTCGAGATTCAAAATTCAAGAGAACGCTACCGGCGGAGATAGTCGTCTTTTCCGGTCAGCCAATCGATGCGGATGGGGCTGAAGACGTCGAGCGCCAGGGAATCCTCCAGGGCCGTCACGCGGTGCGGAACGTTGGACGGGATGAAGAGAACGTCGCCGGCGCGGAGCACGATCTCTTTGCCCTCGATCTCAAATCTCATGGCGCCGGTCACAATGGAGCTGATCTGCTCGTTCTCGTGCTGGTGAAGCGGCACCACGCCGTCCTTGGCGAGGAAGATCTGCGCCATGGTGATTTTCTCGCCCGAGATGACCTTGCGGGCCAACTTCTCATTGAGCACTTCCTTCTTCACGGTTTCCCAGGAAAAAAGTTCCATGCTTCTCCCTTCGTAGAACCTCGATGATTTCTTTTATTCTACAGCAGGATTAGGGATTAAGAGCAGTGTGAACCACAGAGGCACAGAAACACTGAGAATACCGGCTCTCATCAATTCTCTGTGACTCAGTGACTCAGTGGTTTAGAGCCCGTCATTTTTCGCTGGCAATTCTCCGCGTCTTGATGTATCAAATTCTTGCGCTGCTCAGAGAGCGGGGAGCTTGGCGGGCAGTCCGGCCAACAACGAGGTTTAGGGACGGGCGGTCCCCCCAACCCGATCCTGCCTGCGGCGTCACACCGGGATATCGAATTCGACTGGAGGATTCCATGCGCAAGACATCTGTTTCCCTGGTTATTCTGGGCCTGCTGGTTTTTGCCGGTTTTCTTCAAGCCCAACAAGTCTGTCCTGGTCTGCCCTATGTGGCGAACACGCCGGAAGATGAGCTTATGCAGGCGGTCAATGGCGCGGAGAAGCCAGAAGAACAGATCGCGGCCCTGGATAAGTATGCCCAGGCGCACGCGGATGCCAAATTCATGCCATGCGTCGATGAATATTACACGATGACATACCTGAAGCTGAACAATTATGACAAAGTTGTGGAATACGGGGAGAAGGGCTTGGCCACGAAATACAAAGACGTGATGCTGGTGATCAACACGCTGAAGGGCTACGTGGCCTCCGGCAAGGTGGCCGATTCCGCCTTCGAGATCATCAGTACTGCTCCCGCGCTGATCACCGAAGAAAGCAAGCCTCCCCGGCCCCCCAACGTCAGCGACGCGGACTGGCAAAAAGCCCTCGACGAGAACGCCTCACAGGCCAAGGACGAGCTTGCCTACGTGGTCTACGCGAATCTCCAGCTCATCCCGCGGGTGACCGATCCCAGCAAGCGCATCGAGCTATTTGACCAGTTCGCGAAAGCCTTCCCCGACGACGCCGCCAAGAATGCGGGGCAGATCAATTTCGAATACTTCAAGGCCTACCAGATGTTGAATAAGCCGGACAAGGCCATCGAGTACGGTGAAAAGACCGTCGCGGCAGATCCTAACAACCTGGATGCTTACAATTTTCTCGCTTACGCCTACTCCATCGGCCGCACCAACCCCGATAAGGCAGTCGAGGATGCGAAGAAATCCATTGCACTGGCGCAGCAATTGAAGAAGCCGGACTCCCTTACCGACGCTCAGTTCAAGCAAGCGCAGAATAACGAACTTGGCATGGCCCACCTCTCGCTGGGATATGTTGAATTCACGCGCGCGGCCACGTCGAAGTCAAAGAAGCTGGGGCCGGCGATCGAGGACCTCAAGACGGCGGCGGATTTGCTCGACGCGAATCCCGAATTGCAGGCACAGGCCTTGTATTACTTGGGATACGCCTATGAATCCGGTTACCCGGCCAACCACCACGGCGCCATCGAAGCGCTGAGCAAAGCGGCGGCCTTGCAAAGTTCGTGGAAATCGCAAGCGGACGATCTCCTGGGGAAGGTAAAGAAAGCCACCAAGGAAGCGAGTGAGTGAGGCATAGGTAGCGCGAGCGGCTTGGCCGCGGCATCGCGGCGCGGGAAGGACGCTCGCGTCTCGGCACCTTGCATTCCAGTTTGCACAGCTCCGCAACAATCGGGCTTTCCCGCATTTAGCGGCTCTGCCGCCCTGTCTTGCGGAAAGGCTTCGCCTTTCTGAGAGGGCAAGCCTTGTTTACGGATTGAGGCTGCGCCTCAACCCGGCGAGGCGCAGCCTCGCCGAGAAACCGGGGACTGGGTTGCGTGCGGCCGGAAAGGCAGAGCCTTTCCGCAAGGCAGCGCGGCAGAGCCGCCAGTGGCAAGAGAACAAATACAGAAGTGGCTTCCGGACGTTAGAAGCCATGCAGATATGACGGCGTAAGCCCGCTACGACCTCATGCCGGCCTAAAGGTCGGCGCTACTTTTTCCCCTTTCTCCAAATCAAGTAGGCCGGAATCCCCAGAGCGACAATGCCGGCGCCGATGCCTGACTCGAACGGGCGAGCGAGAATGGTGTTCAAGATAAACGCGGCAGCGGCCAGCACGAAAATCGCAGGAACCCAGGGATAGCCGGAGACGCGGTAGGGGCGCGGCAGGTTTGGCCGGGTGTGGCGCAGGATGATAACCCCCAGCGCTGCCAGGGCGTAGAAGATCCAGCCTGCAAAGATTACGAAAGTGAAGAGCTGCTCGTAAGTTCCCAGAAGCACGAGGAGGATCGCCCAGGCAGCCTGGAAGAGCAAAGAGAGATGCGGAGTGTGAAATCTCAGGTGAACGTTGCCGCACCAGCGGAAAAAGAGGCCGTCGCGCGCCATGGCATAATAAACTCGAGCGCCTGCCAGGATCATTCCATTCACGCAGCCCAACATCGCCACGATGATGGCGAGCGACACCCA
>Ga0326727_10012299_pt1 | contig 19525 bp, 15 predicted proteins | sample MB2enrmetagenome_FD_207643 | JGI IMG/M metagenome (GOLD analysis project Ga0326727, IMG submission 207643) | Lab enriched peat soil microbial communities from McLean, Ithaca, NY, United States - MB29MY | ecosystem: Environmental > Terrestrial > Soil > Wetlands > Peat | place: USA: New York...
TCGGCCTCCGCTACGCTCCGGCCTCCCTCCGTCCGCCGCCCTGCGCCCCAACAAAGAACAGAGACAGTCAAGAAAGGGACATTCTCTCCTGAGTTAAAGAGGGGACATTTCTAAAGAGTTTTGACACATTTCCCGACGGCATCGGCCAGGAATCCCTGGAAGGCGGGTGGACAAATTTGGCTAATTGATTGGCAAAAACCGTGTAGTGCCGCGCCGGGCGTCGTCTCATACTGTCCTAATGATGATAGTAAACCAACCATATGCCAGGAAACTTGGCCGCCACGGCAACGGGCATGCCCGGGCCCGCGCCCTGGTGTCGCATGAAGTGGCCTTCGGCTACCCAAGGGATTTTCTTGAGAACCGATTCGTCTATCTGGTGATTTCCCCGCGGGCCGGCGGCTTGTCCATCGGGGTCAACGTCAACCCGATTGTCAAATGCAACCTGCATTGCCTTTACTGCGAGGTGCCCCGCGCCAGGCGCCCGCACGCGCCGCATTTTGACGCCAAGCGAATGGTCGCCGAACTGCACGCCACCTTTGGGCTGGCCCACACCGGCCGCCTGCGGGAAAGGGCGCGTTACGCCCATTTGCCGGATGACTTGCTGCAAGTGCGCCACGTGGCCCTGAGCGGCGACGGCGAACCCACCTTATCCAGCCATTTTGTCGAAGCGCTGCAAGCCATCGCCCATCTTCGCATGTTGGGCGGTCTCCCGTTCTTCAAGATCGTGCTGGTCACCAATGCCACCGCCCTGGACCGGTCCAGGGTCCAATTCGGATTGAAGTTCCTCACGCGAACGGACGAAGTCTGGGCCAAACTGGACGGTGGCACCCAGGCCTATCTGAACCGGCTCAACGGCACGACGATCCCGCTGGAAAAAATCATGAGCAACATCCTGCTGGTCGCCCGGCAACGCCCCGTGGTGATTCAGAGCCTGTTCCCCGCCATCGACGGCGCCCCGCCGCCGGCGGCGGAGATCAAGCAATACGCGCTGCGCCTGAGGGAGCTCAAAGAGGCGGGCGCGGAGATTCCCCTGGTGCAGGTTTATTCCGCGACGCGGCCCATGGCGCGGACGGGCTGCACCCATCTGCCCTTGAAATCGCTCTCGCAGATCGCGCAAACGGTGCGGCGCGTGGCCGGCCTGCGGGCGGAAGTTTACTGAGTTTTCCCGGGGAAAAGGCCCAAAACCCGGGCGATCCGCCAGCCAGGCGGTTGCTTTTATATTTCTCCGCGACGCAACCGCGGCGCTTTCCAACCGCTTTTCCCACTCGGATTTTTCCCCAAAGGGAGCCGTTGCAGCGAAGGGATCGCGGCCCCAAATGCCCGGAATGTCCGGCCCCCATCGAACCCGCCGCCCGCCCATGCCGCCAGGGCGCATGAATTCTTGATTGATGCGCAACCCGCGTCATGCATAATCCTTATCTGAGTTTCCGTCGCTATGCAGCGGCCTAATTCAAAATAAGACTTGAACAACCGGATCGTATGAAATTGAACCAAACTCTCCGCCAGTTTGTTTTGCTCGGCGCCATTTCGCGGGCCGCCTCCGCCGGCCTCAAAAAACGAAATCAAACAAAGGATCATTCCATGAAAAAACTGAGATTCATCAGTGCTGTTGTGTCGCTCGCCGTCCTGTCTCAGGCCGCCCTTCAGCCCTGTTTCGGCGCGCCTTGGGCAGGATCGGACGACTTCTCCTCCGGCATTTCCCCTGCCAACTGGACGATTGTTCAGGAATCTCAAGGCCAAATGACCGTGGTGGGTACCAACGGCCACGCGAGCTTTCTTGACTCGACGTCAACGACGACCGCAGAACAGAATGCTTACATTATTTGGAACGGGACACCGACTGCGGCGGACGACTGGACGGCTGACATCACCGGCCATAACTCTGCGCCGTTCGGCGATGGCGGCTCGATGTTGCAGTTCGCCGTCGTAGATACCAGAAGCCTGGCCTCAAGCGTCGTGGGCTACAGAATCGCTCTGCGTCAGAACTCCACTGGTCCAAACTTTAACGTAGTACAGTGGACGGCTGACGGGCTCGACCCGACACGGGCGACGATTGGCACAACTACCACGGATTGCGGTTTGCGCTTGGTTTACCATTCCGCCAGTAAACAAATTGAAGCCTGTTATGATCCCACCGCATCCGGTCTGGACTGGACCACGCTCGACACCATTAGTTTGGCCAAGTTCTCGCCAACTATGACAGCTTCCAGCACGTTCACATTTGCGATTCTGTCGGACACGGACTACGCTCCCCTTACCGAAGGGGAAATCTGGGCTGATAATTTCCAGATCACGAATGCTGCCGCCCTGCTTTCGCAGACGCTGACCGTGACCATCAATGGCCGCGGCAGTGTGAGTCCAACCTACAAGGGCAAGACCCTCAAAATCGGCAAATCCTATACGATAAAGGCCACCCACGCCCCCGGCTTCGCCTTTTCCGATTGGATTGAAACAACCCCCACCAACACGGTGACGAGCACGGACCCCACCTTGACGTTTACCATGGAACCGAACCTGCAATTGACGGCCAACTTTGTGGATATTCAGCCGCCCACCATGGCGATCACCACCAAAAAAAGCGCCGGGAGCAACTCGGTCGTGCTGATTAGCGGCACGGCCAAAGACAACGTCGGCGTGTCCAATGTTTGGTGGCAGGTGGGAAGCAATGGTTGGAACCTGGCCTCCACGGGCAACGCCTGCACGAATTGGACCGCTTACGTTATTCTCAGCGAGGGGCAAAACACCATTCAAGTCTATGCGGAGGATGCGGCGGGCAATCGCTCCAAGACCAACAGCTTGACCTTGAACGACGTCTCGCTCGGGCTTGTGGCGCCGGAGTGCCTCGCCGGCACGATGCTGGAACTGGCCGCCAGCAACAGCAGCGCGGTGCTGGGTTTTTACGGGAGTTCGTTCAGCCAGATGGGCAGCGGCAAGGCTGTGAGCGGCGTCGGTCTTTATACCTACACCTTGAGCGACTCGAACATGGCGCAATTGGCGACAACCTTCACTGCGCCGCCCATGACGGTGTCCAATAGCGGCGGCGGGGAAGTCTTTACCTTGTCCTTCACCAACGGCACGAGCGGGACATGGAGCAACCTCTATACAAACTCCGGCACGTTCACTCTCAGCGACGCCTCGAGCACGGCGCCCGATTCGCTTTCCGGCCTGACATTGGCGGATGCCGGGACCAATGTGTATCAATTCACGAACGAATACGGCGACTGGACCTTCACGGCAAAGGACACCAACGGCAATTCCGCAGGCACCTACACCTTCGCGCCATATAGTCCAATGGCGGGCCTGTTGCTGGAAAGCTTGACCAATGCGGCTGACCTCGGCACGACCAACTATGTGGTGCTGAGCTTTTTGACGGGTTCGAACAGTTATTATGGGGAGTCTGATACTACAAACGGCGCGTTCACCAACGGCGGGACTTTCAGCGTCAGCGGAGAACCGAGCACGGAGGCATACACCGCGCCGGTGTCCTTGGCCGGCCTGACGGGCGCAGGGACGGAGGCTTATGAAGGGATGAGCGCATCGGTTATGCATAGTTTTGGCGCAAGTACGTATGGCGATTTTTCGTCGGGCGCCAACGAGCTTGGCAAGGAAGTTAGCACTGTGGGAACCTACACTTACATCAGGACCGGCCCGAAAACGGCCGTCTATCAGAACATTGGTTTGGAACCTCCGGAGGAAGCGGCCACTAATTCACCGGTTCTCCTTGTTTTCACCAGCAGCCACAGCGCGAAAATCACCACTGCCACCGGGAGGACCCATGGAACCATTACCTTCTCGGAGCCGGCCAGCACAGTCCCGCTTTCGTTGGTGGGCAGGAAGTGCGCCGGCAAATCACCGGAACCAGGAAGAACAGGAGGCGTATCGTTTGGCTACGGGACGTTCACCGGCATCGGGGATCTCACTGGGGTGGAGGGAACTTACACCTACACGCCGTATGGACCGAAGGTGGCAATGGTAATACTGAGTTTTACTGTCGGCAATGGTTCGGGAACAACGCCGGGGACGACGTGGTATTGGGAATTGTGGTTCACATCCGCCACGAGTGGCAGCTACAACAATAACGATTTCACTCCAGATGGTATCTTGAGTAGCCGGACCACCGGAACATTTACCATGAAATAAACTCGCAGCGGCGCTGGCGGAGGGATGCAAAACGGGTGCGTTGGCAAAACTCATCAGAGCTGCAAATATGCCGCGAATTCGGGCGAACGGCCGAAAAAGTCAGGCCGCCACCATGAGCTGGGGCATGGCCTGGGTGGCGCGTTCAATGCCGGAGATCATTTGTTCCACCTTGCCCGGCTCCAGGCCGAGCGTCTCTGCGGCGGCGTTCCGGGCGGCGAAGGCTTGCTCTTCCCACACCGGCGCCGAGCCGCAAAGATGGACGGCGCAATTGGCCAGATAAACCACCGCCGACAACTGAATGGAGGGCTTGAGCACCGGCGCGTGATGGCCGGCCACCGCCTCAACGATCAATTCCGGCAACGCCCACCGTTGCAGCAAACAGGCCCCCACCTCGCAGTGATCGGCCCCCAGCACCGTCTTCTCCGCCTCCAGCCGCGAGAGCGATTGCCCGGTGATCCTGGCCCGAATCTCGGCCCGCGTTTTCGGCGTCAACACTTTGCTGATGACCGCTTTGCCGATGTCATGCAGCAAGCCGGCGGTAAAAGCGGTGGAGGGAAGAAAATTCCCGTAGGATTCCACGTCGGCCAGGTATTCAGCGCCGAGGGCCGTGTTGAGCGAATGGCTCCAAAGCCCGTTGGCTTCGGTCTCATAGCCGGGCCCCGCCACGCCCAGGGAGCCGCTGAAGCCGATGGCGCAGACCATGCGGAAAATCTTGTTGTCGCCCAGCAACAACAGGGCTTGCTCGACGGAAAGCACCGGCTCGCGCAAGCCGCTATGGGCCGAGTTGCAGACCCGCAACAGCTTGGCGGTGAGGATGTTGTCGCAACGAATCGTCTCCACGATCTCGTCCCGATGCAGGTCCGGCTGGCTGAGTTGAACGACCAGCTTGCGCGCCGTCTCCGATATGACCGGCAGGTCTTTGGCCTGCGACACTATTTCATCGGCTGTCATAACCATCCATGCATCAATACCTTGGCATGAGCGCCCACGTTGAGAGATGAGTTCATGGGCCTTGGCCCGAAACTCATGCTCCCCCAGACTGGCCGGCGCCCTCGAGTTCCATATGTCATACAGAATCTGTATCCTCTATCGGCAGGAGCCCGTAAAACCTAAGCCGGAACGATTCAGTTGGTTCCGGGGAGCGCGGTCGTCTCGACCGCTGTTGTCGGCGTCCCGCCGACAACCATCTTCCGGCTAAAGGCAGCGGGCTCGATCAGGCTTTTGTCTCGTGCTCGAAGTCCACCGGTTCAAGTTTGGGCGCCAGCAGTTGCACGATGATTGCCCCGGTCAGATACGCCAGGCTGGCGGCGAGAAAAATCAGGCGGTAATTGCCCAGATCATGGCTGACCTCCGCCAGCTTGCGAATGTGCGCAATCAGCGAAAACAAGATCAGTCCCCCCACCGACCCGGCGAACCCGGCCAAACCCGTCACCGAGCCGACCGCGCGCCGCGGGAACATGTCCCCCGCCAGGCTATAGACATTGGCCGACCAGGCTTGATGGGCCGATGCCGCCACGGCAATCAGCGCCACCGCCAGCCAGGCGCGCTGGGTGATGGCCGCGAAAAACACCGGCAACACGCACGCCGCGCAAATGAACAGCGTGATTTTCCGGGCCCGGTTGATGCTCCAGCCCAGTTTCATGAAATAGCCTGACAGCCATCCGCCCGCGATGCTGCCCACCGACGCCAGCACGTAAATGACCGACACCGGGCCGCTGCGCGCCTTGAGGTCGAACCCGAATCGGTCCGAGAAAAAATACGGGGTGCCGAAAAGATAAAACCACCAAAAACCGTCCGACATGAATCTGGCCCCGGCCAGGGCCCAGGCCTGGCGATGCGGCAACAAGCTGCGCCACGGAATCTTGACCGCGGCTTCGGCGGGGTCGCTGTTGATGAACGCCAGTTCTTCCGGCGACACCCGGGGGTGTTCCTGGGGCTTCTTGTAAATCAGCAGCCACGCCAGGATCCACGTTATGTCAAACAGGCCGGTGACCAAAAACGCCCCGCGCCAGCCCAGCGCATGGCCGCCGACATAAAACGAGGCGCACAAGGTGACGACGTAGGGCAGGCCAAAGGGCACCAGGATGCCGCCGACATTGGAGCCGGAATTGAAAAGACCGGTGGCCAGGGCGCGCTCGCGCTTGGGAAACCATTCGGCGGTGGTTTTGACGGCCGCCGGGAAATTGCCGCCCTCCCCCAAGGCCAGCAAGACCCGCACGATGAAAAAGCCCGTCACGGTGCTCGCCAGCGCGTGACTCATGGCGGCCAGGCCCCAAAAACCGCAGGCCAGGGCGAAACCCCATCGCAACCCGATGACATCCATCAGCCGGCCCGCCAGCATCTGGCTCACGGCGTAAGCCGCCGTGAACGCCACCGCCATGTTGTAGTATTGATCCTGCGTCCACCCGATTTCCTTTTCCAGCGTGGGGGCCAGGTTGCTGAAAACGCTGCGGTCAATATAATTGGCCGTCGTCACCCAGAACAGCAGGGCGCAAATGACCCAGCGATAATGGCTCGAGACGGGCCGGTTCGAATTTGCGGCATTGACGGGCATAAAAAGATCGCCACCAGCTTGCCTGCTCGGCGGCGGATGGACAGCATTGTTTCGTGCAAAAGCCTTTGAATCTTGAGCACCCCGCCCGAGGCTCTTGTAGCAGCCGACGTCAGGAGGCTCTGTTCATTCCCCGCCTGCACCGCCAGGCATTCAGCATTTAGCCTTTAGCATTTAGCATTTCCTTCCGCTACGGGCCGGCTTGCCCGCCATTGCCCTCGTCAAGATAAACCACTCCGCCCATTTCGGACGTCTCCAAATACTGCCGCCAGACGAATCCGCCGCACTTCCATTGCGCCTCGCGACGGCGCGGCGCGGAGGATTTCATGTCCTGCGCCGCCGCGTTCAAGGCCTCCGCCAGGACGCGGCCGGACATCTTCCGCGGCGGCTCGATGCCCAGAATCCACAAGATCGTGGGCGCAATGTCAATGTTGCCGCTCGCCAGGCTGTCCTTCATCCCTCGCCTGAAATCCGGCCCGAAAGCGATGCACAGATTGTGCATGTCCCAGGGGCTTAAGCTGCCATGCATTCCTTGACCGGGGCCGAATGATTTGCCATCGCAATAGATCCCACCCGCCGCGCCGTTTTTGTTCGTCGCGGATGTCCAGCGCATGGTGACGACGACGTCCGGCCCGCCGGGCGTTTCCAGTCCCGCATCCAGGAGACCAAACGCCCCTTCCACCGCCGGCCGGCTGAAGATGACGCCGCTAAAGGGCTGCGATTGCAAACAATGAACAATCTGCGCGATCAGAGCCGGGTCGTGTCCGGCCACATAACAAAACACCGCCCCGCCATTGCCCACCACCATGATGTCCCCCGCCTTTTCCCCAACGCCGGCCACTTTGCGAAAAGCATGGAAGCCGTGCTCGCGGAGCGTCGCCGCCACATCAACGTTCCCCAAAATCGTCGAAAACCCATGATCGGAAACGACGATGACGTCGGTCGAATCTTGCAGATTCCTCTCCCGGAGCGCGGCCAGGACGCGGGCCAGACAGCGGTCCGAACTTCCAATCGCAGCCCGCGAGGCGCCGGAGCCTGGGCCGGTTTGATGCTGCGTGGCATCCGGCTCCGCCAGCCAAAGCACTGAGAAGGGCGGGACCTCTTCCTGCCACAGCGGCCCGACCAGCGCCTGCGTGGTCCATTGGTCCAAGCCGGTTTTGTCCTTCCCTGCCTCCGGGAATTTCCCCAACGCCTTCACCAGGCTCGGTTCCATCGTTTCCGGCAGGACATTCCCGGCAAACAGATCGACGCCCAGGGAACCCGCCGAGCGCGGCGCGCGATCGTGCAGCAGCGCGACCGGTTTGGCGCCGGCCACGACCGTGCGCAAGCCGTGCTCATGCAGGATTTCCGCGACGGTTGGAAACGCCAGGTAATGATTGCCGGTCAGCGCATCGCCCCGGCGCACGGCTTCCAGGGATTCGGTGTTGATGGGCTTCGACGCATCCAGCGCGGGGCGAAACTCATGATTGCCGATCAGGCCGCTTTGCCCCGGATAAACGCCCGTGGCCAGCGCCACCGCGTTGACTTCCGTCGTGCTCGGATACACCGGATGATGGCGCAAAAACGTCACCCCATCCCGCGCCTGCGCAAAGAGGGTGGGCGTTGTGGCCTCCGAAACCCAATCCGGCCTCATCCCGTCCCACACGATCAGCACCACGCGCGATGCCCTGCCCGCCGCCAAGCCATCTGCCGCGAGCCACACCGCCGCCAGGAATACCCACAATACTTTAGCCCGTCGCATGAGGAATTATTCAAGCCCCCCGCCCCCCCGCGCAAGCCAAAGCGCGCCCCACTGGCTTTGGACTGCGCGGACATGTCCGCGCTTTGAAAGCGGCGACGTGTCGCCGCACTCAAAGTTTAATTCAGATGACGCGGTCAGCCGTTTGGAGTTCCGCATTCATGCGGTCCTTCAGGCAGTCAGGGCGAAAGCCCGCAATATGATAGCCCGGCCGGGAGGGGCGAGCGCCGTCGAGCCCCATTTCTCCCGCAAAAACATTGCATGCCGGGAGGGTCGAGCGCCCGCGAGACCCATTTCTTCCGAAAAAACGTGGCATCCGGTAGGGCGACGCTCCCGCGGAGCCATCCAACCCCTTGTCCGATAATGGCAATTAACGCATGAAGTTCCAAAACCCGCAACAGACCTGCAACATTCGGCCTGGAGTGGGAATGAACGCAAAGAAGCGTTTACAGGTTATCCGGCCATTATTCTGCTTGATCCGATCCGCCGTTGTGATCAATTGATCCGGGCGTGACGAAGCAGACGCAATCGCGCAAGTCAAAGCCCCTTTACCGGACGCCTCTTCCCAAACCGGGGGAGGAACTGTCCGCGCCAGCCGAAAACAATATCGGCCGGCCCGTTTCAGCGCCACACTTTGAACTCCGGGAAGACGGCAGTATTGCCGTTGACCGACGCGACGAAAAACGCGCCCCGGAATTGATTTTCCGCGATGATTCCCGTGGTATCTGGCTCTACCACGGCAACTGCCTCGAACTCCTCGACGCCATTGCCGCCAAGTATCCCGAAGGCCGCTTCGACGCCATCTTTGCCGACCCGCCGTATTTCCTTTCCAACGGCGGCATCACCTGTCACGCCGGCAAAATGGTCAAGGTGGACAAAGGCGACTGGGACAAATCGCGCGGCGCGGAATTCAACCACGAATTCAACCTCGAATGGCTGCGTCGCTGCCAGCGCGTCCTCAAGCCCAACGGCACCATCTGGGTGAGCGGGACGCATCACGTCATCTTTTCCATCGGCTACGCCATGCAACAGCTTGGCTACAAAATCCTCAACGACATCGCATGGGAAAAACCCAATCCGCCGCCGAACCTGAGTTGCCGCTACTTCACGCACTCAACCGAAACCATTTTGTGGGCCGCGAAAAGCGAAAAGAGCAAGCACACGTTCAACTATCAGGAAATGCGGAAAGTGACGGGCAAACAAATGAAAACCGTCTGGCGACAGGAGGAATTCCCGGTGGGGCGAGACTCCGTCGAGCCCAAATCAATTTTGCATCGGGAAAGTCAGGGCTCGACGGAGTCTCGCCCCACCGATGGAGAAGAATTAGTTCCCATCTGGACCATGACCGCGCCGGGCGCGGACGAAAGGGCACACGGCAAACATCCCACGCAAAAGCCAGTGGCGCTGGTGGAACGCTGCCTGCTGGCTTCCACCCATGCCGGAGCCTTGGTTCTCGATCCATTTTTCGGCGGCGGCACGACCGCCATTGCCGCCATCAGAACACATCGCAGTTGCGTAGGAATTGAGTTGGGTTTTTCGCATCTTGCGCTCGCGATAAAGCGAAGCGAACGGGAAATCATTGAAATCGTTTTGCGCTCATTGCGGGTGAGAATTGAGGTTTCGGTTTTTTCTCAAAATGATCTTGATCTGTTTTCCGATTCGATCAATGGATCACGCGCCATGGACGACAAGCCGCAAGTGCCGACCGAGAGCATTTTCCACGAATGCAAGTTCGTGTTCCTGTCGTGTGCCCAAGTCGAGCGCGGGGCCGTCGTTCACACGACCGTTGACGTGAGCTTGCAGGAAGCCTGGGCAAAAACGCCGACCGGAAAAAAGCGCGAGACCACGCACGTGGTCAGATGTGAAACGGAAATTTTGAGAATTAGGTCGTGACAGCGAAAGCGTTGCCAAGTAAAGCTTTAACCCATGAAGCAGCACGAAGCTGTGATCGCCACCCTGGAAAAGCTCGGCGGAGTTGCAACGCTTGGCCAACTTTACAAAGAGGTTTTCAAGTTTTCTGACTGTAAGTGGGGCACAAAGACCCCCTTTGCCAGCATCAGGAGAATTGTTCAAAAGCGGCCGGAAATTTTCAAAATCAAGCCCGGTCTCTATGGTTTGACGAGCAAACGGAGCGAACTTGAAACCAGAGGTTTGATTGCCCAAACTGAAAGGAACAAGGATTCGGAGGAAATTAAAAGGTCCGATCACACTTACTACCAGGGTTTGCTTTTGATTCTTGGGAAGATGAAAGGCTTCGGCTGCTGGTCGCCCAATCAGGACCGCAAAAAAGAATTTCTGAGCACCCCGCTGGAATCATTGCGATCCCTTCAGGCCATGCCGGTATTTTCATATCCGCATTTTATCAAAAGATGTGAAACGATTGATGTGATTTGGTTCAACCAAAGGCAAATGCCGAGCCGCTTCTTTGAAATTGAACATTCAACGGACATTCAAAACTCATTGCTGAAATACAACGACCTCCAGGATTTCTACACCCGGATGTTCATCGTCGCCAGCAGCAAACGGAAGAGGGAATTCGAAAATAAAATTCATTATTCCTCGTTCCAAGACATCGCCGAGCGCGTGGATTTTTTGACTTTTGACTGGCTGGTAAAGGAGTACGAACACATGGTTGAAAGCCTCCAGCAAGAAACGGCACTTTAAATGCCGACGCATAAGCACGTTTTATGTGCTCTTTGTGCAGGGGTCAGTCCTCACTTTTTGCACTTTTTGTCCTTCTCAACACGTTTGACATGGCTCCAACTCCCCCTGTGCGGTCGCGCCGCGATCCAGGCCAAATTCATCGTCCTCTCCGCCCCCAGCCGGCCCGCCTGCTCGATCTTGTGCTGGTCCCCTTTGCGCCGCCGTGCAGGGCTCAGGACATTTGCATGTACCCGGCCCTCAGGGGTTCGACCATATTATTGCACAATTAGAGCCTCGTTTCCTTTGTCTTCCTCCTGGCATGGAGAAGTTTTCTCAGCATGTTCCGGTGCATCGCCTCGTCGGCAGGTTTAAAGCGTGTCTTAAATGGCAGGACCATGATTGTGAGCTCCTTATATTAGAAAAGCTCCAGAAGTTTACGCCCAGTTGGGGGCTGCGACCTCTTCCAAGGCTTCGCGATTCTTGGTAACGGCCAGATCATTCAAAACGTGCCCGGTCTCTTTCTCCTCGTCGAGGATTCTCTGGAGGAGGTTGGCAGCCCTCACATTGTCCAGCATGCCTGCCCAGGTGCGCAAAGTGCCGTAGGAAGCGATTTCGTGGTATTCAATCTTCCGGGCGGCCAGGATGATGGCCGCATTAAGGACCGGGGATTTTTTATTCTCGCTGACGATTTTGTCACTTTCCTCGAGGATGCCGGCAATGGCGGGACATTTCTTCCGTTTGGGCACTTCATCAAAAGCCGCAAAAACCTTTTCGATTTGCCTCATATGACCTTTGGCTTCCACCAAATGATGTTGCAGAGCGCGTTGCACTCTCTTGCACGTGGCCGCTTTAATCAGTTTGGGCAGGGCCTTGGTAATGCGGCGTTCGGAATCGTACATGTCCGCCAATTCGTTGAGGAATAAATTCTTCAAGGCTTTCATGGAAAATGTTCGGTTTACATTCTTGACTTGGAGGCAACCCGCTCCTTTCAAACGGCATTTTCAGCCGATACCGTGCCCATCGGAGCTTTCGGCGCCCGGTTTCATTGCGGCAGAGGCATCTCCCGCCGTCAACGGAAAGCGTGGCAACTCGCATCCATGCATGTCTTCCGCTAATACCAACCATAATAGGCTCATGCGCATTTTGCAAGTGGAATTGGAACTTGCAAAAGACTTTTTCATATTCCACTCGAGCAGGGGTCGGGGTCAGTCCTCACTTTTTGCACTTTTGGCCTTTCGCAACAAGTTCGACTCATGGCTCCGGCTCCCCCTGTGCGGTCGCGCCGCGATCCAGGCCAAAGTCATCGTCGTCTCCGCCCCCAGCCGGCCCGCCAGCTCGAGCTTGTGCTGGTCCCCTTTGCGCCCCCGTGCAGGGCTCAGGACCCTTTGCGGGACGGTTTCCCACCGCCTGAGGGCGGAACTCCGAACAATGGGGGCCTTCAGCCCTCAATGTCTGCCTTGGCGTCTTGGCGACTTTCCGTTCCTTTCGACTTCCGCCTTTCTCCGCAATCCTGTTCGTCCAGTATCGCCCATTACAGGGCTCATGGGGCTTGTTTGGACCGGTTCCCCCCTTCAGGCTGGGCTTTCCCATGGCGGGCCTTCAGCCCTTGTTCTAAGTCCTTGACCATCAACACTGTAACGCATGTAACGGGTGTGTAACGGGTTGTGTAGCGGATTAAATGCCTGACTATCAACGATGTAACGGATGTAACGGGTTTTGAAACTTCATGCATTATTTGCCATTGGGCGGGGGAAATGGGTCTCGCGGGCGCTCGCCCCTCCCGGGATACACATTTTTTCAGAGATGCGCGTGGTTGCTTTTCAGGGGGTCGCTTGTAAAATCCGCCGATATGGCAGGCGGCAATTCATATGAAATCACTCACCGACTATTTGTTTTTTGAGGTGCCGGGCCGGCGCGGCTTTGTCAATATCACCGATCAGGTGGAAAGCCTGGTGCGCAAAAGCGGCGTCGTGGAGGGGCTGTGCCTGGTCAACGCCATGCACATCACCGCCTCGGTCTTTATCAACGACGCCGAGGACGGCCTCCTGCATGATTACGACGTTTGGCTGGAGAAACTGGCGCCGCACGAGCCGGTCAGCGGCTATCATCACAACCGCACGGGCGAGGACAACGCCGACGCCCACATGAAACGCCAAATCATGGGACGCGAAGTCGTCATCGCCATTACCAAGGGCAAACTCGACTTCGGCCCGTGGGAACAGATCTTCTACGGCGAATTTGACGGGCGGCGGCGGAAACGCGCCCTGGTCAAAATCATCGGGGAATAAGCTGCAAGAACCGCATCACGGAATCGCCGTGTTTGAGGCGTTTCCGCTCCTCCCAGGGGGGCGGCAGTTCCAGCGTGTCGCGTTTGGTGTGGCCCAGGATGAAAAGCGCGCCGGGGCGGAGCAGTCGCGGCGCGCTGGGGTCATCGAGCAACTGCTGGGCCAGCGAGGCGGAGCGGCGGCCGATGTTCTTCTCGCCGTAAGGCGGGTCGGCCAGCAGCAAATCGAATTGACAGCCGGCGGCGGCCAGTTGCGCCAGGGCGGCGAAGGCGTCCTGCACGCGAAGGTCCAGGGCGCTTTCGGGCAGGCGGGCCAGGGCCAGGTTCTGCCGGATGAATTGGGCGTGACGCGTCGATTTTTCGACGCAGACCGCGCCGGCCGCGCCGCGGCTCAGGCATTCCAGGCTCAACGCGCCCGTCCCGGCGAAGACCTCCAGCACCGCCGCCCCCGCCACGCGCGCGCCCAGGCTGTTGAACACCGCCTGGCGCACCAAGTCGGGCGTGGGCCTGACCTCAAAGCCCTTGGGGACTTTGAGGATCGTCCCGGCCGCGCTGCCGCCAATAATGCGCATCCCAGGGCGCGCCGCTACAGCCCTTTGGCGATCATGAATTTGATCAGGTCGGCCACGCGGCAGCTATAGCCCCATTCGTTGTCGTACCAACTGACCAGTTTGAAGAACCGCTTGTTCAGCTCAATCCCGGCGCCCGCGTCGAAGATCGACGAAAAGGGCGAGTGGATGAAATCGGTGCTGACGACTTCGTCCTCGGTGTAATCCAGGTAGCCTTTCAAATAGGTTTGACTGGCCTTCTTCATGGCGGCGCAGATGTCGGCGTAGCTGGTCTCCTTGACCGTCCGCACCGTCAGATCGACGACGGAGGAGGTCGGGGTCGGCACGCGGAACGCCATGCCGGTGAGCTTGCCCTTGACCTCCGGGCACACCAGCCCGACCGCCTTGGCCGCGCCGGTGGTGGAGGGGATGACGTTCAGGGCCGCGCTGCGCCCGCCTTTCCAGTCCTTCTTGCTGGGGCCATCGACCGTCTTCTGCGTCGCGGTGTAGGCGTGGATCGTGGTCATCAATCCTTCCTCGATGCCAAAGCCTTCCTTGAGCAAGACATGGACGACCGGCGCCAGGCAGTTGGTCGTGCAGGAGGCGTTGGAGATGATGGTGTGTTTGGCCGGGTCGTATTTCTGCTCGTTGACGCCCAGGACCAGGGTGACGTCCTCATTCTTGGCCGGCGCGGAAATGATGACCTTCTTCGCGCCCGCCACAATGTGGCCCTTGGACTTCGTCGCGTCGGTGAACAGGCCAGTCGATTCAATGACCAATTCCACCCCCAACTGCTTCCAGGGCAGGGCCGACGGTTCCTTGGCGCTGACGACGTGCATGTCGCGCCCGTTGACGATCAAAATGTCATCGTCCGTCTTGTCCGGGGCCGATTTGCGGGAGGAGACCTGGCCCTTGAAGCGGCCCTGGGTGGAATCGTATTTGAGGAGGTAGGCCAGGTTGTCTGCCGGCACAATATCGCCCACGGCGACCACTTCGACATCCTTCCCGATCATGCCCTGTTCCTCGATGGCGCGGAAGACAAGCCGGCCAATCCGTCCAAAACCATTGATTGCAACTTTTACTGGCATAATATGACTCTTCCTTTCATTGCTCCGGTGTGATTACCGAAATTGGGGAGGATGTTAACGGCGCGGCTCCCGCGGTCAATGAAATTTGGAAAAAAGAGCCGCCAACAAACAAAACGGGAAAAAGGTTGAAAAGGGGGCCGGCTTTGGCGACAATGGGGCCGGCTTTGCGCCACTGGCCGGGGCGTAGCGTAGCTTGGTAGCGCGTCTGAATGGGGTTCAGAAGGTCGTGAGTTCAAATCTCACCGCCCCGACCACTTTGATTATCAACGGCTTACGAAATTCAAGCCAGGGGTTACAACGCTCTGTTACAACACCACCCGTTGGACGATTCTCTTCAGAACCAGCTCCAGCGATTGCTCGTGGGGCAATCTCCGGCAGCAACTGCGCCGCGCGATTCGGGTCGAACCGGCTGTCACTGGTCAGTCCCTTAACCCGACCGGATACTGGCAAGCCCGATGAGATTCAAGCCATAAGTACGATTCTTCGGCTATTCGATTTTATGACCCCCTGGGCAAACTTGCCCTTTGGCGGGCTAAACCTTGTCGCTGAGCACCTTACGATTTTGCCCGGCCCGTGGCACAAGCTATGCGTGAAGACCGTTGGTTTGAAAAAAGAAGTACCTGAAGCAATGAATATGACCATACTCCCAGTTGATCTGACCGTTGAACTGCGCTCGGCGGACGGAATGTCCACAGAGTTTTACGAAGCCGACGAGGAACGCATCCAGGAAACGCTCCGTTTGCTGGCCAATCCGCGGCTGCTGGTCCAGCCACACCTAATGCTGGCCTCGGAAGACTGCGCCAGCATGATTCCTTGCAAGGGGATTGACATGATCCTCGCCCGCACACCGGCTTCGACGCCGCTGAAATTCCCGCTGGTTCTTCCGGCCGGTCTGTTTGACATTGTTGAGAAGCCGGAAGGTTGGGCGAACGGCGAATCCGCTGTGATTGAGGATCCTCAAGACCGCGATCCCGGGCGGGCGCGCCGGCACACTGCGCAGGTGGAGATACATACCCTCGGCGGTTGGACGGTCACCCTGAAGGTGGTGGCGGTGGGTAACGACAACGTCCAGGACGAGCGTCAATTCTTTGCGCATTTGCGCAATGTGCCGGCCATTCCCTTCCGGCTTGAAGAGGGCGGCTTCGGCCTCATCAATCCCATGAATATCACGCGTGCCAGCGCGTGGCCCAAACCCGACTGGCTCCCCGAACTCGCCGTGCCATTGGCGTTGCGGCGATGGAGTCCATCGCTCCGGCGCGGAGGCGAACCAGCGCCAGGGATGGTGCGTCTTCCGTGGCCACGTTGAACAAAACAGGACGCAGACTGAATGGAGGCGGAATGAATGAGGCCACCCGGCTCCAGCCAAATCACCATTTATGAAAAGCAAAACAGTTCTTAAATCCCTCGATGATCTTTCTCCTGAAGTCATTAAGCTGGAGCCAGACAAGACCGCGCCGGCCCATCTGGAATCGACTCCAGCGCGCCTCTGGGAGCCACGGCATGTTCCTTGGCCTGTTCGGGAGTGGAAACACTCCAACCCCGTGGGGTATCAGCATTGGGGGCTGAACGAATAGCACGCCGGAAGCGTTGGCTGTCCGGAGATCTACGAGCCCAAAGAGCGGGAAGCCGGGCAAAGCATTAACTTCGTTGCCTGCCATGATGGCTTCACCCTGAATGACTTGGTGTCCTATAACCAGAAGCACAACGGGCCCAACGGCGAGGACAATCGCGATGGGGCCGGCTTTGCGCCACTGGCCGGGGCCTAGCGTAGCTTGGCAGCGCGTCTGAATGGGGTTCAGAAGGTCGTGCGTTCAAATCGCACCGCCCCGACCATTTCTCACCAATGGATCCTTCCACCTCCAAATGGATCCGAGGTCAACCAAATCTGCTTGAACGCATCAGGAAATGTGATACGGTTCCCCTGCTCAAGAGATCTCAGCGGTAAAACATGAGCTGTTTTATGGATCGTCGAGTTGCACTGATGTGTGGAGTGCTTTCGCTTATGGTGGGCTGCGCTTTAAATCGCCCTTTCAGGACAGGGTTCAACCCCGGCGACCCGACACAGCCGGGACCGGATCCAACCAATGCCGTCATTGAAGCCACTGCGGACTACAAAATGGGGTTCGTGGAGTTTGACGATCAAGGCTGGTTGTGGGACGTCAGGCAGAAAAGCGCGGTCCTGCAACTGATCAGCAACGAGTGCGGCCTCGGCACGGACCATCCCTCCGCCGTCGTCATGGTGCTCTTTGTCCATGGCTGGAAAAACAACGCCGCCTTCGACGATGGCAACGTCCAGACGTTTCGGTCGGCCTTGACGGAAATGAACGGCTTGGAAACCGAGTTGAGCAAACAGCAAGGGAGACAGCCCCGCAAGCTGGTCGGGGTCTATGCCGGCTGGCGGGGCTTGTCAATTAAATCGGACTTCTTCCCGATTCCGCTGGGGAAGGAAACAACTTTTTGGGGCCGGAAGAACGCGGCGCAAAGGGTGGGGGGCTACGGCGCCATGACGGAGCTGATGATGGACCTGGAAGCCCTGCAGCGAGCCGGCAACCAATCCCTGCCCACCAATGCGTCCCAAACCAAATTGATCATTGTCGGCCACAGCTTCGGAGCGGACGCGGTTTACAACGCCATTTCACAAATCGTTGCCGGCAGATTTGTGGACACGATTAAACAAGGGCCGGAGCGCCTGCTCAAACCGGTGGGGGACCAGGTGATTTTGCTCAATCCGGCTTTTGAAGCCGCCCGGTTCTACGATTTGGCACAGCTCGCCCGGTCCGTCGCCGCCTATGCGCCCGATCAAAGGCCTGTTTTGAGCGTCTTCCAGTCCAGGGGCGATTGGGCCACGCGCGACTTCTTCCCCATCGGCCAGGCGGTGGCCACCGTCTTTCAACAGCATCGTTCCAGCTTCCAGAAAACAGCCAACCATCAATCCGTCGGCTGGTTTGAGCCGTTCATAACTCACGACCTCAATTACGAACCCACTGCGGCTGCCCCGCCCACCAACGCTCCCGCCGGCCCTTCCACCGAAAAACCCGAACTGCGCGCCAGAGAAAGGTTCTCCCGCGCCGCGCGAAACATCATCGCCCAGCGGCGATTGTGGCGTCTCTCATCCGCCCAAATAACGACAAATATGATTGGCAACTGCGCCATGATCTCGCGGCCCAACTATCGTCTGCGAAATCCCATCCTGGTGGTTTCCGTGGACACGGCGATCATGAAGGACCACGACGACATTGGGAACCCGCGGTTGATTGATTTCCTGCAGAATTACATCCCATTTTGCGATGACCAGCCGCCGACCTCGGCGCAGCCTTGAACCGGTCCCGCGGGCGCCGGCCGAATGGAGTCTTCGACTTTATTGTTGTCAGTCTCCACCGCGCCGTCACGGATTCGCCGCCAGCAATGCGTTCACCCTGGCCATCACCTCGAAGGCGTCCGCCACGTAAAGCACATCGGCCTTGCCGCGCGCCCAGCCGCAGTTTGGGTCCAGGCTGATGGCGCGGCGCTCTCCGATGAACCGCCAGCCCACCGTGTGCGGCTCCTCGCCGTGGCAGCAGGCGCTCAAACCCTTGGCGTGCCGCGGTGTCGCGCCCGTCTGGCCGATCTGGTTCAGATGCGACAGAAAGGGCAGCACCGCCTGCCCTTCGCCGCCCAAATCCACCAGCGATTTGCTGCTGCCCAGCGAGGCGCGCGTGACCTTGAGAAAATCCAGGATCAATTTCTCCGCCTCGGCAACGCGGGTCCGGCCATCCGCCTGCTTTTTCGTCCAGCCCGCCCCGGCGACGAAGAGCAGCGGGGCGTCCGGGCGGATCGTTTGCGCGTCGGCCTGCGGCGCGCGGAAGCCGAGCACCTTCGTCCGCCGGGCGGCGTCGCCCAGCTTGACGGGCACCAATTCCACGCTCGCCGTGCCCGCCCCGCAATGGCAGGCCGCCTGGCTGCCGGGATCGACGAGCATGAACCACGGCCGCTGCGTTCGCGTCAGCGTGGCCTCCATGCGCTGGCGGTAGTACCAGCGGCTGATCACGGGCTTCCCGCCGTTGTCGCCGACGCCGGTCACGTGGCAATCCACGCGGCCACCGAGCCGCTGCGCCACGCCGGGCAGGACGCGGTTCCAACGCGAGGTTGCCGGAGCGACGATCAAGCTGGCCTGCGCCGCCTTGCAAAGGGCTTCCGCCGCCGGCGCATCGGTGCAATAGCGCGACGGGCCGAACTCCGCCCCCGCCACCCCGAAATACTTGGTGGCCGGGCAGGCCGCGATGGAGTCCGCCGCCGCTTGCACACTTTCGCCGATCAGCCCGACGAACAGACTGGACCCGGCGATGGCTTTGTTGAGCGCGCGCGCGGCATGCAACGCTTCCCGGGCGGAATTGGCGAGCGAGCCGTCCGCTTCGACGTGAGCCAGGAGAAGAATCGTTTCCATATCAATGTTGTTGCGGCCTGGCCGCTTTCGCCGCCGTCATTTCCGGATCCATTCCGCGATTTCCTTCGCGATGTCATCGGGCGGCTGGTCTTTGACGATGCGCGTGGCGC
>Ga0326727_10012300_pt1 | contig 19524 bp, 14 predicted proteins | sample MB2enrmetagenome_FD_207643 | JGI IMG/M metagenome (GOLD analysis project Ga0326727, IMG submission 207643) | Lab enriched peat soil microbial communities from McLean, Ithaca, NY, United States - MB29MY | ecosystem: Environmental > Terrestrial > Soil > Wetlands > Peat | place: USA: New York...
GGTTGTTTGGGACGGCCGGTCCGCATCTGATCCTCCTACATCTTAGATGCGGGCCCTCTAACTTACGTCACTTACTTCTGGGACAGGAGACTAGAAGAGTCAACTCATGCGGGCCGATGGCCTTCGGCCAGACGCTCCATCTCCACTCCCTATGACGCTGCCCGCGCAGTACGGTCTGCTGCGCGGAGTGTTGTTCAATCAGCTCCAAACCCGAATCACATTTCAGCGTGACCTCGAGCGTTGGCTCTGCCTTGAAGCGCTCTGCCCTCGTCGGTCTGGTCGGTTCAATGCCTGTCAGCAGATCCTCGTAATCGTTAGCCGCAATCCGAACAACCACGTAGGCCGATTCCCCCACTGTCAATTCAGGAGGCCATGACACGACAAATCGGTCATCAAGCTTGTGACCACCGCTCCTCGCGTTCTCTAACAATCGCCCATTCGCAGTTCCAGGCGCAGCAATCAGAACGGCCTCAAACCAAGACGGGGACATCTGAGGTGGAGGAGGCTCGCCTGGAGCGGCCAGCAGCACCACTACCGCGCTCAGTGCCGCAAGGACGCAGAACGCAAATGCGCAGATTCGAATCGTAGCGAGATTATATCGAACAAAAACCTCTGCCGCGTCGGAGCGTTAAACCGAGCATTAAACCGGGCTCTCTCCCACTCGTCACCGTTTTCGCCGCCCTGTCTTCAATCCACACCGCGTTTCTCGATGCGGTGGGCTCGCGAAGATTTGGACCGGGACATCTTCACCCGCTTGCGAATGGCTTTGACGTTGCTCGGCTTCGGCCTAACCTGCTCCAACTCGACCTCACCCCGCTGGTGCGCGAGCACCAGTTTCATGCCCTCGATCAGGTCCGCGCCAAGAGGCGTCTTCCTCGCTCCGGCTTTCCTCGGCATTCTTCTTGCTCCCTTCCACCCTACCCAGGTAGCTGATACCCAGTGCATCTCACCGTTTTGCCATCCAGCGTCACTTCGATCACGGAATTGGTTGCGTCCCTTCCCGCCAGATATTGAATGGCGGCCCGAAACAGGGCGCGCTGAAGGTTCGGCACAACGTTGGGGACGAGCACGATCAGGCCACCGTGGAGTTCCATTCTGCCGAAGATCCGAACGAAGTCAACGCGATTATTCGTCACGAACGTGAATTCGTCTCTGACTATCCGCGCGGCCAGCGCCCAGTCTGGCTGACCATTCAAGCCGAGGTGGTTGACATGCGTTGCCTCGAAGCCCGCGGCATGGGCGACTCCGGCCAGCGACTCGTGCAAACACTCGTCGATGAGAAACCTCATGCCTGGCCGAGCAGCGCGCTCAACGGGAAAGATTCCCGTCCCCGCGCCTTTTGCTCCCGCCAGGGACGGCGGCTGGGTCGCCCCCGTCGTGGAAATGCGCGCAGATACAGGGGCGCCACGGCGATCTTCTTCCTGCTCAGGGTCGGATAGCCTTCCAGAATCTCTTCCACTGTTGCGCCCTGAGCCAGCATGTCGGCGACAAGATCCACGGGTATCCGCGTCCCTTTGAAGACGGGAGTTCCCACCATGATGCCGGGATCGCAGACCACCATCTCCCGGAGACGGGCAAGCCGGTTCAACTGGCGCTCCACCTTGCGTCTGGCCGTCCCCACCTCAATCCGGAGCGCCGTTCCGTCCGCCACGGAAAGCCTTTCCTTCTCCGGCGATCGTTGAATCGACGCCGCGAGTTCCCGGCGAGTCCTCACCGGCAAAAGTCGAAGGCCCTCCGCTTCGAGCTGCAGGTAGATCAACTGTTCCCTCGTCAGCAGACGGCGAACGACTGCGCCCGACCGGGCCGACCGGGGGCGCACCAGACGAGAATCGATGGCCTTGTGAACCGCGGCCAGCGGCAGACCGGTCACCATGGCAGCCTGCGCGGGCGTGTATCCGTCCATGGCTTAATTCTACTCCAAACGGAGAAGGATTATGTCCCTGCCGCCCGTTCCCGCGTTTACTCTATCACCAGCACGGCCTTGCCCGGCTTGCCCGTGGCCGCGTGAGCGTACGCCTCCACAACCTTCGCCAGTGGATAGCGTTCGCACATCGCAGGCGGCTTCAGCGCGCCGGAATCGAACAGGGGCGCCAGTTCCTCGAGAATGCGCGCGCAGGCCGTCGCATCGAGCGCCTGTGTATCCAAGCCCATCAGCGAAAGTCTCCTTCGATAGAAATCCATCGCATCGAGCTGAAGCTCGCGCCCGCCGGCCGCCGAATACAGAACCTGCCGTCCTCCCGCCGCCAGCGCGCTCATGATCGCCGCAAAGATGCCGCCCCCGACGCCGTTGAGAGCGAGGTCCGCGCCGCCGCCTCCCGTGGCCTGCTTCGTCACGTCCTCCAGATTGCCGAGATCGGACCGGGCGATTGCCGCGGCCATAACCGGAAGCGGCATCTCGCCTGCGTCTTTGATCAGCGCGACAACGCGGGCACCCCTGGCGTGCGCAATCTGGATCGCCGCCTGACCGACCGCCCCCGCCGCGCCGGACACGATCACCCACTCGCCCTCGCGGACCCGGCCAAGCGTGACCAGCGCTGAAAACGCGGTTACGAAAGGAACGCCAGCCGCGGCCGCCTGCACCGCTGAGAGGCTCTTCGGACGGCGCGCCACCGCCCCGCGCGGGAGCGCCAGGTACTCGGCATGGCTCCCCTCCCGGGTGATTCCCAGATCGCCGCCGCTGCCCCAGACTTCGAGGCCGACCCGATCCGCCGGACCCTGGGTTATCCGGCCGGCGAAGTCGCGCCCCACAATGCGCGGAAGGACGGCGTGCGGAAAGCGGCCCATCACGCTGCCCACATCGCTGGGATTGATGCCGGCGGCCTCCACCTTCACAAGCACCTCGCCATCCGCTGGCGATGGTACCGGGACATCGCTCACTTTAAGATCGGCGATCTGTCCGTGTTGCCGAATGAAGACCGCGTTCATCTCTCCTCCTCGCCAATAGATGAAGAACGCAGGGCCCGGGGAGCGAGCAAGGAAGTGGTTGCGATGCGGATGATAAACTGAATGTTTGTCCCGCCTCCGGGCGCGTAGCTCAGTTGGTTAGAGCGCCTGCTTCACACGCAGGAGGTCGCAGGTTCGAGTCCTGCCGCGCCCACCATCGCTTTACTATGTCTCGGGACGGTCATCCAACCCCTTCTCTTCGCTCACGGTCTGGATAGCAGGCAGCAACCCTGCCCTGATCCGGTCGATCGCCACGGCGTCCGCCAGGAGTTTTGCGACAGCTTGTTGACCTCCTCCTTCACCGAGGTTGGAATCGACTTCGCATAGTACATACTCGTGCTCGCTCGCGTATGCCGCATCTGCCGCCGGATATCCTCGGGCGAGAGGTCACCGCACCGGCGCTTGCACTCCTCGAGTTCCTTCTGCAGCTCCGGATCTCGAATCGCTCCGGGACAACAGCGATGCACCGCGTCGTTTCTTTATCGATTCCAGGGCGGAACATGAGAGCTTCCCCGCCGCTGATCCACCTCTCCTATGCCGGGATATATGTTCCCGGGATCGGACGAGAACGTGGAAGGCCTGGGGAGAGCCCCGGCGCCAGCTGGGTCGGCCAAAGGCCCGCGCTGCTAGTTACACAAGGATGGCCAGACAGCAAATCCGCGGTGGTATACCGCTGTGGCGCCGGTCGCCGGCGCGGTATGCCTTTGCGGCGCTGTCTGCGCTGGCCGCCACCGGAGTCCGCTATTCGATCAAGCCTCTTGTCGGCGATCATGCTCCCTACCTGCCGTTTCTGCTGGCTGTAGTGCTGGCAGCCTGGCTGTGGGGCCGGGGACCGGCGCTGGTCGCTACCATTCTCAGCGCACTGGCCGAGAACTACTTCTTTCTTGAACCTCGCTATTCGCTGGCAGTCGCCAAACCCACCGATGCGGGAAGCCTCATCGAATTCGTCATCGTTTGCCTGCTCGTCATCTGGCTCAGTTCGCGCTTCGGCGGCGAACTCGACGCCCGCGAACAACGCGAACGCGCCCTCCAGCGGCAGACGCAACTCATCAACCTCTCTCATGAAGCGATCGTCACCCTGGATGCGAATCGCGCGATCACAAGCTGGAACACGGGGGCCACCGAGATGTACGGCTGGACCTCGGCGGAGGCCATGGGCAAGCCGATCAGAGAGGTCCTCCAATCCCGAGCCAGCCTGCCAATGGATGCGATCAAAGAGACTCTCATCCGTGACGGCCGCTGGGAGGGTGAACTGATTCACAGCGCCCGCGACGGGACGGACGTCATTGTGGACAGCCGTCAGGTCATCGTTCGCGATGAAAGCGGCGTCCCCGCCGGCTTTCTCGAAATCAATCGCGACATTACCAGCGGCAGAAGGGCCGAAGAGGCCCTGCAGTCGAGCGGGGCCAAGCTCAACGCCGCACTGGCCAGCACCACCGATGCGCTGTTCATTTCCGACGTGAATGGACGGTTTGTCGATTTCAACGACGCTTTCGCCACATTCCACCGGTTCGCCAACAAAGACGAATGCCTGAAAACCATGGCCCGGTATCCGGACATTCTGGATGTTTTCTTCGCCGATGGGAGCCCTGCGCCGCTGGACATGTGGGCGGTGCCGCGGGCGCTCCGGGGCGAGACGGCGAAAGACAGCGAATATATCCTGCGGCGCAGGGATACCGGCGAAAGCTGGGTGGGAGCGTACAGCTTCGGACCGATTCGCGATCCGGACAACCGGGTGGTGGGGGCGGTGGTGGTGGGCCGCGACATCACCGATCGAAAAAAAGCTGAAGAGGCGTTGCGCACCAGCGAGCAACGGTTTCGGCAAATCTTCGAGAAAGCGCCCATCGGCATGGCCATCGCGAACTGGGACAGCATGCTCGAGCAGTGCAACCCGGCGTTTTGCCGTCTGGTTGGCCGTGCCGAAGAAGAACTGCGCGGAGTCTGGGCCGGTTCGCTGATACCCCCGGAGGATGTGCCGGCCACACGATCTCATATGGAGCGTCTCCGCGCCGGCGAGATATCGTTCTACGAAATCGACAGCCGCTACAGCCGCCCCGGCAGCCCGCTCGTCTGGGTGCGCAAGTTCATTTGTCTGCTCCCCGATCAAAACGCCGGGCCGGCGCACAACCTCATCATGGTGAGCGACATCACCGACCGCCGCCGCGCCGAGGAGGCGCTCCTCGAGCGGGAGCGCACCCTCCGCCGCTTCACCGAGGCGGCGCCCGTTGCCATTGCCATGTTCGACCTCGAGATGCGCTACCTCGCGGCGAGCCAGCGGTACCGGGACGATTACCAACTGGGCTCGCGCGAGTTGGTCGGCGAGAGTCACTACGATGTTTTCCCGGAAATCGGCGAACCATGGCGCGACATCCACCGCCGCTGCCTGGCCGGGGCGGTGGAGCGAAACACGGGAGAGCGCTTTCTGCGCAGCGACGGGACCGAACAGTGGCTGCGCTGGGAGGCTCAGCCGTGGCGCCACACCGACGGTTCCGTCGGGGGCATAGTCCTGTTCAGTGAAAACATCACGCTGCAGCGCAGGGCGGAAAGCACCCTGCGGGAGAGCGAGGAGCAGTTCCGAACGCTGGCCAATGCCATCCCCCAGTTGTGCTGGATGGCCAACGCCGACGGCGGGATTTTCTGGTACAACCAGCGCTGGTATGAGTACACCGGCACGACGCCGGAGCAGATGGAGGCGTGGGGCTGGCAATTGGTGCACAACCGCGAAGTGCTGCCGGATGTTCTCCAGCGCTGGAAGCGCTCCGTCGCGTCGTGCGAACCGTTTGAAATGGTATTTCCATTGCGCCGAGCGGATGGCGCCTTTTGTTCGTTTCTTACGCGCGCCGTACCTCTGCACGATCTTGAGGGCACGGTGGTCCGCTGGTTCGGCACCAACACCGACATAACCGCGCAGAAGAGCGCCGAGGAAACGCTCCGCAGCGCGCTGGAACTGCGGGAACAGGCCGAGACCAGAATCCGCGAACTCAACGCCAGCCTCGAACGGCGCGTAGAGGAGCGAACCGCACAATTACAGCAATCGAACCGGGAACTGGAGGCGTTCTCCTATTCCGTCGCTCACGACCTGCGAGCGCCTTTGCGCGGCATCGACGGCTGGAGTCAGGCTCTCCTCGAAGACTATGGCGATCAACTCGAGGGCGAGGCCCGGCGGCATCTGGACCGCGTGCGCGCGGAAGCCCAGCGCATGGGCTGGCTCATCGACGACCTGCTGCAACTGTCGCGGATCACGCGCAGCGAGATGCGCCTGGACCAGGCGGATCTCACCGCCCTTGCCGATTCCGTGGCCGCCCGGCTGAGGGAACAGCATCCCGGCCGCAGGATCGAAATCGCCGTCGAGCGCGGCATGACCACGCGGGCGGACGTCCATCTGCTGGAGATTCTGTTGAACGGGCTGCTGAGCAACGCCGTGAAGTTCACCACGCCCCGCGAAGTGGCGCGCATCGCGGTGGGACGAAACGGGGACGGAGCTTCGGCGGCGTTCCACGTAAGCGACAACGGTGTTGGCTTCGACATGGCCCACGCCGGAAGACTGTTCGAGCCTTTTCAGCGCCTGCACCCGCGTACCGAGTTCCCCGGCACCGGCATCGGTCTGGCCATCGTGGCGCGCGTGGCGCGTCGTCACGGCGGACGCGTCTGGGCCGAGGCGTCGCCAGGCCAGGGCGCAACCTTCTACTTCAACCTGGAGCAAAGCAATGGAGAATCACATCATCCTGCTGGTGGAAGATGACCCCAGCGACGTCGATCTTACCCGCCGCGCATTGGGCAAGGCGCAGATCCCCAATCCCATGGTGGTCGCGGAGAACGGACAGGAAGCGCTCGATTACATCTTCGGCGAAGGCCCGCGGACGGAACAGGGCCGCGCTCCTATACCCGCGCTCACCCTGCTCGACATCAACCTTCCGCGCCTGTCCGGACTGGATGTGCTGAGGCGCATCCGTACGGACCCGCGCACCCGCCGCATGCCGGTGGTGATTCTGACCAGTTCGCGCGAACAGAGCGATCTTGGCGCCGGCTACGATCTCGGCGCAAACAGCTATATCTGCAAGCCCGTCGATTTCGTCGAGTTCTGCGAAGCCGTGGCGCAGCTTGGTCTGTACTGGCTGACCCTGAATGAAGTCCCCCCGGAGGCGGATTCCCGGTCGGCGGCATCGCGCCCGGATGCGCATCCGGCGAACTGAACTGTTCAGTAAAACGCCGGCACAACGGAGCGGACCGCCGGCTTTACACCTCTCGCACCGTGGGCGGCTCCGCCCTGTGCCGGCTCAGTAAAACGCCGGCGCAATGGAGCGGACCGCCGGCTTTACACCTCTCGCACCGTGGGCGGCTCCGCCCTGTGCCGGCTCAGTAAAACGCCGGCGCAATGGAGCGGACCGCCGGCTTTACACCTCTCGCGCCGTGGGCGGCTCCGCCCTGTGCCGGCTGGTTAATCCGCCGGAACAAGCCGCCAGCCGGCCGCCACCTCGCCAGTTCGTTCCGATCGCCCCGCCAGAGCGCGCTTGACCCGGCCAATCAGCAGCATATGATTCAGCGGCTTCACCAGATAGCCGTCGGCGCCCAGAGCCGAGCCCGCCTGAATGCTCGCCGCGTCGTGCGCAGCGGTGAGCAGTAGTACCTGGGTGTTCCTGATCCCGGAATCTTCCCGGATGTGCCGCAGCACCTCGAACCCGGTCATCACCGGCATGTCCAGATCCAGCAGCACCAGATCCGGCAGCAGCGTGCGCGTCCGGTCCAGCGCTTCGCATCCGTTCGTGGCGAAGTGGCACTCCAGTCCGTGCCCGTCCAGCGCCGCTCCCACCAGCTCGAGGGCGTATGGGTCGTCATCCGCCACCAGCACCGTCGGCTGACGTGGTTCCGGCAGCGGCGGCAAAGCGGCGGCGGCTCTGCGGTGCATCGCCCGGTGCACCCGAAGCAACAACTCCCCGGCGGTCCACGGCTGGAAGACCACTTCGTCCGCGTGCAGGCAAAGCGACATGTACTGCTTCATTTCGTCCAGGCTTCCGGCAAGCAGCCACGGCCTGCGGGCGGCCGTCAGGGTGCTCAGAAGAAGCGCAAGTTCGCCGTCGTCGGCCGAGATCAGCAGCACGTCGCAGCGCCGCAGACTGGCCGGGCTGGCATCGCGCCCAACCGATGTGCTGCGGCAACCCGCGGCGTCGAAAATCGCCCTCAGCTCCCGATGTTCGGTTTCCCTGAATCCCATCAGGGCGACACGGGAGCCTTGCAGTTCGTGGCTGACATCGGTCGGCTCAGGCTCCCCCATCACCCTGACTCATCGGCCGCGCTTCCCCGACCGTGAGGCGTTCCCAGTCGACCCTCAGACTTGCGCTGTTCCGGCCGATCAGATCAATGAGCAATTTCCGCTGGAGGTGCCATCGTGAACGACGCTTTGCGCGAGAAGGTGCTGATCCGCGCCCCGCGGGGCCTTCCCCCGAAGATGGTCGCCGATTACGTCGATCGCTACCGGAGCAGCCTGCTGGCGCTCAGAGACGCTCTCGAACGCGCCGATTATGAACAGGTCCGGGTATTCGGACATCGCCTGAGCGGGACCGCCGGAGCGTACGGATTGCCGGATGCCACGGACATGGGAGCGGCCATGGAACAGGCTGCCGCGCGGAAACAGAAGGCGGAACTGAATGCCCAGACCGACGCGCTGGAAGCGTATCTCAGTCGTGTCGAAGTCGTCCCGGACTGATGATCGGGCTGCAGCCTGTGAAGTCTCGACACTCCTGCCGAGACCTCGGAAACTCAGCCGAAGAGCGTCTCCGGAATCGGCGTCTGAAAGGCCCCGCGCGCTCCGCTTCTCTCCCCGCCGCACGCTCCGCGGCCGAGGGCCCAGCCGGGAACGAGCTGCTCCACCAGCTCCGCATGCGCCAGGCTGAAACTCTGCTCGGGGAAGAGCAGCGCCGCCGGGGTTCGCGCCGAGTGGGAGAGAGCGATAGCCGGCGCCGCCGCGGGGATGATCACCACCGGATGAAGCCGGATGTAGCTTCTGACTTCCGCCAGCGGCAGGGACCTCTCGCTGGGCGTGCGATCGACCAGGGCAACCCTCACGTCGCCCTCCCTGAAGGCTGCGATCTCCGCAATCAGGCCCTTCGCGCTGTGCAGGGAGGCCGCCTCGCGGTCCACCACAACGGTCGCCGAATCGGCCAGCCGGATGGACTCGAAAGCCGCCCGATCGAGTCGCGGAGGCAGGTCCACAACCACGTGCGGGAAAGCCCGGCGGCCGGCCGCGATTATGGCCTGCGCCTGTGCGCCGCTGAGTTCCTCGCCGAACGAGCAGGTCTCCGCGCAAAGCAGGTGCACTCCGTATGGCGTCGGCGCCGCGCAATCGCGGATGTCCACCTCGGTGATGGCCGCTTTCTCCCGCAGCGCGAGCAGCCCCTTGCCGCGTTCCGAGTCCATATATAACGATGCCGTGCCGCGGCGCCCGCACTCCAGTTCGATGAGCAGCCCCTCGCTTCCGCGGCCGGCCAGCAGCGCGGCAACGTTGGCGGCCACGGTGGAGGTTCCCACGCCGCCTTTACTGCCGATGAAGGCAAGAACCGCCGCCCGCCCCCCCCTCCGGCCCCTCCCCTGATGGAAGCTCTGGCGGCTGGCGGCGATGCGCACGGCGCGCCCGATGAGCGTCGGCTGGAGCTGGCTCTTCACCAGATAGTCCTGGGCTCCATCCTCCACCGCGCGAATGGCCGCCGTGTCGTCGTCAAGCCCGGTCAGCACAACGATGGGAACCCCCGGGGCGCGCTCGCGCACCCGCAGGAAAGTCCCGTATCCGGAGCTGTCCGTCAGATTCAGGTCCACCAGGATCACATCGGGCGCAAACGCGTCGATCTCCGCGAGGCCTTCGGCGAGGCTGGCCGCCGAGCGGACTTCGAACGCTTCCGCGGAGCCGGCCAGAGCGGCCTGAACAAGACGCCGGTAATCGGAATCGTCCTCGAGCAACAGAACGCGGCTGGGGATTTGCATACACGGCTTATCGGAAGGATTCACGAAGGTCTTAATGAAGCCGTCAACCGCCTTGCATGGCCCGCCTTTCCCGCAGATACTCGCGCACTCGTTGCCCGAAAGTCCGCGTGTCGATGGGCTTGGTCACATAGCCGTCGCAGCCCGCCGAACGCGCCTTCTCCTCGTCGCCGCGCATCGCGTAGGCGGTCAGCGCAACGATGGGCACGCCGTCCCAGGCGCGCTCCCGCCGCAGACGCCGCGTCAGCTCCAGCCCGTCCATTCCGGGGAGCTGGACGTCCATGAGAATCAGATCGGGCCGGTGGCTTTCGAGAACCGACATCGCCTGAGGGGCATCCTCCGCCGTCCATACCTCGTATCCTTCCGTTTCCAGCAACAGCCTCGTCAGGTCCAGATTGTCCGTGCTGTCGTCAACGATCAGAATGCGCGTTATTTTCATCGTGTGCCTGCCTCGCTTCTTCCCGCGCGTCGTCGTTTTCGAATGACCGCGGCGCGACCGGGAGTACGGCGAAAAACGTACTCCCTTTGCCCGCCTCGCTGCGCACGCCCACCCGTCCGCCCTGCGCTTCGACGATGAGTTTGGTCAGCGCCAGACCGAGTCCCGTTCCCGGGTAACGTTTGGCCGCGGTCGCATCGAGCTGTTGAAACGGCGTGAATAGCAGCGCCAGGTCCTTTTCCGCGATCCCCACGCCGGTGTCCGTTATTTCCAGCCGGAACTCGGACGAACCCTCCGCCGTCAACCGGACCTTCACCCGCCCCCCGGCCCCGGTAAACTTCAGTGCATTCGACAGGTAGTTGTACAACACCTGTTTGAATCGCTGCCCGTCGGCGATCACCGCGTCGACGCGCGGATCCACCCGCACCTCCACGCGGATCGATTTCTCCTGCGCCTGCGGAGCCAGCACGCCGGTCACCTCCTGCATGATGGCCGACAAGCGCACGGGTTCGGGCTGGAATTCCAGACGGCCGGCCTCCACCTTGCTGAGGTCCAGGGTGCTGTTAATAAGCTCCAGAAGATGGAGCGCGCTCTTTTCAATGCGGCTCAGGTACGCGCGCGGCTTCTCCGCTATCTCGCCGAGCCTGCCGTCGTGCAGGAGCTGGGTGAATCCGATGATGCCGTTCAGCGGCGATCGCAGTTCGTGCGACATGTTCGCCAGAAACTCGCTCTTCATCCGGTTGGCGGCTTCCGCGCGCCGGGTCTGTTGTTCCAGTTCCAGATTCTGATTGCGCAGCCGGTCTTCCAGCTCTTTTCTCGCGGTGATGTCGGTAGCGGCGGCGAATACCAGCCCTCGGTCGGGAGCGGGAATCGCGCTGACCACCAGCCAGCGGCACGCTCCGTCCTTCGACGGGAACCGTAACTCCAGCGCGGTCACTTCCCGTCCCGCCTGCAACCGCTCCACGGCGGCCAGAGCACCGGGGCGATCGTCGGGGTGCACAAACCGCACCCACGGCCGCCGCAGCATCTCCTGCTCGGTGAAGCCGAGCGTTCTCTCCCACGCCGGATTCAACCGGCGGATACGGCCGTCCAGCCCGGCAATCGCCAACATGTCCGGCGACAACCGGAAGAACTGATCCAGTTCGTCCACGGCCCGCCGCCACGATTCCTCGGCCGCGATGCTCTCCAGCGCGAACGAGATGCTGGCGGCGAGTTTATCCAGCAGCGCGACATCCTCTTTGTCGAAAAGATCCGACGAGGGCGCGTAGATGGCAAGGGCCCCCACCGCGCGCTCGCGATTCGTGATCGGGAAGGCCGCCGCGGCACGATAGCCGCGGAGCATCGCCCTTTCCCGCCACGGACCCATCGCCGGATCGGTGGTCAGATCCATGCATACCACGTGCCGCCGCTCGCGGATGGCCGTGACGATGGGGCTCGAACGCTCCGGCGCTACGTTCATGGCGACTTGAATTCCATCGAGATATCCGTCTTCGACCCCGTGGTGCGCAATCGGTCTCAGCAGCCCCGTCGCGGGATCGAGCAGACCGACCCACGCCATCATGAACCGTCCCTCATCGACAACGATGCGGCAGATTTCCTGAAACAGCTCGTCCCGCTCGCGCATCCGCACCATGGCCTGCCCGGCGCGGCTGAGCACCGCGTACAGACGATTGACCTGACGCATGCGCTCCTCGGCCCGTTCGCGTTCGGTGACGTTTTCGGCGATCATTTCGAGGCAGGCGGCCGCTCCCGCCTCGCCATTCAGGCGCCGCCCGCTCAGCCGCGCCACGATGTGCGTGCCGTCTTTCCGCGGCCACTCCACTTGCGCTTCCTGCACATGGCCATTCCCGTTGCGTTGGCCACGGGTGCGGCGAACCGCCGCCGCGGGCAGAACGATTCCGGCCTCTCCGGACAGCGCCAGCAATCCGGCAACCGAGTCGTAGCCGAGCATTTCCGCGAACGCCGGATTAGCTTCCAGCAACCGGCCGCTGGCGTCGTCGAAGCGCACGATTCCGCAGGTGGCGCTGTGGATCAGAGAACGGTAACTCGCCTCCGACCGGCGCAGCGCTTCCTCGGCCCCGCGGCGCGCCTTGCGCGTGCGCTGCTCTTCGAGCGCCCGTCGAATGGATACCGGGAGCTGGGTCACCCGGTCCTTCAGGACGTAATCCGACACGCCCTCCCTGAGGCATTCCACCGCCTTCTCGTCGCCGAGCGAGCCGGTCACCAGGATGAAGGGGACGTCGATGCCGGTCTTCTTCAGGGCCTCCAGACAATCCATGCCGGTTGCGCCGGGCATCCGGAAGTCCGAGAGCACCACGTCATAGGGCCCGTTGAGCAGGTACCGGGTGAACTGGTCGAGGTTCACCGCCACGTCCGAACTGACATCGAAGCCCGCCACCCGCAATGCGCGCAGGGACAGATCGACGTCTTCGAGGCTGTCCTCGAAGAAGAGCGCGCGCAGCGGCGTTCGTCCGGGTTCTCGTTCGTCGCATGGATGGCGTGGCATAAGGCGCGCCCGGGCCGGTCTGTTTCCGCGAATCGCCGGCCGTCGCTTCGTCCTTTCCCTTTTCGGCCGGTTCGTTGGCTTCGAGAGTAAAGAAGAATGTCGCCTTTTCCCGCCGCGCTCTCCGCCCCCATGGTTCCGCGACGTTCCACGATACGCCGGACCGTCGCCAGCCCGATTCCGGCCCGCGGGAGTTCCGATACTCAGGGAGATAGTGGAGTTCCGCTCGCCGGACCTCTCAGGAATTGTTAATGGGATACGCCCGCTCTGCCGGCCGGGATAGCGCTCGACTGAATCGAGGCAATGTATTGAGATATCTCCCACCTGCCGAAGAGAAGAGCGGGTGCCCGAATGAACAGCGACACTACTGAGCTGCACGTCTTACTTGTCGAAGACGACGCCGACTATGCCGGCCTGGTACAACAATGGTTGCACGATGCTCCCGCTGGTCAGCGGTTTTCGTTGAGCTGGACGGACTCGGTGGCGACGGCCATCAATCGCCTGGCGCAGGGCGATATCAAGGTCGTTCTGCTCGACCTGAACTTGCCGGACAGCGACGGCATCGGCACGTTCCAGGCGCTCCACGATATCGCCGGCGGCGTGCCCATCATCATACTGAGTTCCGCCAGCAGCGAATCGCTGGCGCTGCAGGCCATCCGCTACGGCGCCGAGGATTACCTGGTAAAGAGCGCCTGTTCGGCCGATCTGCTGAGCAGAGCTCTCGGCTATGCCGCGGTGCGGCGGCGGCGCGATGCCGGAGAAGCGGAGCAGGCTTCGCCCGGCAGCCCGAATCGCCTGGTGACGGTGATTGGAGCCAAGGGCGGGGTGGGAACGACAACCGTGGCTTGCACGCTGGCCGCCGAGCTCCACGCGCAGAGTAAGCAACCGGTGCTTCTGGCCGATCTGGACGGCAATTCCGGCCTCGCCGCATTCGCCATGGGTGTCGAGGGCCGTTATTCCATCTGCGATGCCATCCGCAACCTGGACCGTCTGGACAAGACCATCTGGCAGGCCATGGTCACACCGGCGGCTGGCGTGGATCTGCTTTGCTCGCCCGCTCCGGACAGCGGCGCGGACCCGGACCCGGCCAGCGTTGCCCGGGTGATTGGATTCGCGCGGCGACTTTATGAGTGGGTGGTTCTGGACCTTGGAAGACTCGCTCCCTCCCGCATGACCGTCTTCAACGCCGCCCGCAACGCCGGCGATGTTCTTCTGGTGACCACCGACTCCCTGTGGGCCCTTCATGAAGCGAGGAGAACCATCGATGCGCTATGCAAAAGCGGACTGGAGCGCGAGCGTCTCGGAGTAATTGTCAATCAGGCCGAGGAAACGAGTGAGGCGCTTCCCAATCGTGAGCTGGTCCAGTTGTTTGGGGCGCCGGTGTATGCCCGCCTGCCGCACAACCCCGGCGAATTGCGCGCCGCGCTGCTGGAGAAGCGCCTGCCCGCGGAATCCGGCGGGTTCCGGCGCAGCCTCAGAAACGTGGCTCGCCGGCTGGCCGGTCTCGAGGAACTCAAGCCCCGGCGGACCATTCCCGGCTTCGGCTCTTTTCTGAACAGGGTGAAGCGCACATCGGAATCGCGCGTTCAAACGCTGACCCAATAAATGGACCCGTCATGCCCGCTTCGATTCGTCTTCTGGTGTTGAGTGCCGACTCCCGGATCAGGAGCGGCGTGGAGAAGGCGCTCGGCGGCGAGCTGCCCCACGTAAGCGTGTTATGTCTCCGGGAACCTGCCCTGGCCCTGCCGCGGGTGGCCGGTGGAGACATCGACGCCATGCTCATTCATCCGGGTTCCATCGGGCTTTCCGGGTCCGCCCTCCGCGACTTCCTCGGGAAGCTGGAACAATCCGGCCGCGTTTCCCGGATCATCCTGCTGGGCGAAGAAGAGCAGCGTGAGTTTATCGGCGCTTCCGGCGCTCGTCTCCTGCGGCCATCGCCGCGCTGGGAGGCGGACCTGAAAGAAATGATCGTTTCCCAACGCGATCGCACGACGCTGTCGGATTCGTCGGCGCGCGGGGGCCGAATCGTTGGCTTCCTTGGCGTGAAGGGAGGCGCGGGAACAACCACAATCGCTCTGAATGTCGCCTGCAGCCTGGCCGGGACCGGCCCGGTCTTATTGGCGGAAATGGGCCGTCACGCCGGTTCGATTGGGTTGTTCGTGAGAGCGCGGCACAGTTCGCTCGGCCGCTCGCGGGCCATTCCCTCCGTGCTGGGACGTCTGTGCGACGTCGAGGAGGTTCCGGGCCTCGACATCTGCCTGGCGCTGCCGCAGGCGGACAAACCGGAATCCATCGTCGCCGCGGCCGACGCCGCGCTGCTGGGGCTTGGTGCGGCCGGCGATCGTGTCGTGCTGGACCTCGGCTCGCAGCTCGCCGAACCGGTGACCTCGGCGATTCCGCGGCTGGACCTGCTGGCGCTGGTGCTGGAGCGGGATTCCGTTTCCGTGGAGTGCGCCAGGCGGCTGCGGAACACGCTGGAGTCCCGCCTGCCCGGCGACGGGCCCGCCCTGCAATGGATCGTGGTGAATCGCTCCGTTCTGGCCTGCCCCCTGGACCTGGACGAAATACAGGCGGCCGTCAACGCGGAATCGCTGGAGGTGGTCCCGCCCGACGCCGATCTCTGCTACGCGGCTCAGAAAGCGCGCGTTCCGGTTGTCGTCTTTAGTCCGGCGAGTCTGTGGACCCAGAGCGTTCGATCCATTGCACAGCGGATAGCCCCGCGATCCGGTCTCTGAGCGTTGTGCCGGCGGGGGCGCCGGCTGTTGGAAACTGCTCCGGCGCCGAGTCGCGGCCGATTAACCAGAATGCTGCCAACTTCTTGACAGCGAGCGGCTTACGATCATTTTCGGGTTGCCGAATGCAATGAATCGCAAGCAATCTGCGGTCCTCTCCGAGAGGGCCGGCCGCCTTATAGTACTAAAAGAATTGAATCGAGATCCCGCCCAATGAGCTGCCGACGCAGATCGCCGCATGAGCCGTACGCCAAATGGCAGGAGCTCTTATGACAGATTGTTCGCCCTCCGACTCCGCTCGGTCCTTCGATTTTCTGGCGGGCGGCGGAGAGATGGCAAGAACGGTTCTGGCGAAAGACTGGTCCAAAACGCCGCTTGGACCGATCGGAGGCTGGCCGCAGAGTCTGCGTACGACGGTGAGCGTGTGCCTCGCTTCAAATTTCCCGATTTCGATCGCGTGGGGGCCCCAGCGCGTCCAGATTTACAACGACGGATACTGGCCGATCTGCGCCGCAAAGCATCCCCACTCGATGGGGCAGGATTTCAAAGAGTGCTGGTTTTCCGCGTGGCCGGTCATAGGAGAGGCGTTTGAGCGCGCCCAGCGCGGCGAATCGTCTTACCTGGAAAACCAGCGGATGTTCCTCGACCGGAATGGCTTCCTCGAGGAAACATTCTTCACCTTCTCCTTCAGCCCGATTCGCGATGAAAGCGGTCTCGTTGAGGGGCTCTTTCACCCGGTCACCGAAACCACGCCCAACATGCTGGCCCAACGGCGCACCCGTGAACTGCGCGAACTCGCGGCACGAAGCGCCAAAGCAAAGACGGTGGAAGAAGCTTGCGCCTCCATCCTTGAGGCGCTCGCTGGCAGCGATCTGGATCTGCCGTTCGCGCTCCTCTACGTTTTCGACGATGGCACACCGGAGCCGCGGCTTGCCGGGTCGCTCGGAGCGCCCGCCGCCCTTGCCGCCAATTGGCGGATTGGGGACCTGAGTGAATCGCGAGTAACGGACATCGGCGAGCGGGTTCGCGATCTGCCCTGTGGACCCTATGAGGAAGCCCCGCGACAGGCCGTCCTGCTGCCGATTCCGGAAATTGGAGTGAACCGTTTCGCCGGCGCTCTGGTTGCCGGAGTGAGTTCCAGGCTGCCGTTGGACGAGGCGTATCGGAGCTACTACGACCTGCTTGCCAGGCACATTGGCACCGCTCTGGCCAGCGCTCGCGCCCACGAAGAAGAGCGGCGCCAGGTAAAAGCCCTGGCGGAACTCGACCGCGCCAAAACCCTGTTCTTCAGCAATGTGAGCCACGAGTTCAGAACTCCCCTTGCCCTGATGCTCGCGCCCCTCGAAGATCTGCTCGGGCACGAACACAGCGTCGACCCGCGGCAGCGGGGAGAACTGGCCCTGGTGCATCGCAACGCGTTGCGGCTTCTCAAGCTCGTCAACACGCTGCTCGACTTCTCCCGGATCGAAGCCGGGCGCATGCAAGCTTCCTTCGAACCGGCCGATCTCAGTCGATTGACGATGGATCTGGCGAGCGCCTTTCGTTCCGCCATGGATCGTGCCGGGCTCGAATTTGTTGTGGACTGTCCGGCGCTCGGCGAGCCGGTTTATGTGGACCGGGAAATGTGGGAAAAGATCGTACTGAATCTGATCTCGAACGCGCTCAAGTTCACGCTGGAAGGACGCGTCCTCGTCGTTCTGCGCCTGATGGAGGAGCGTGTTGAACTCGTGGTGGAGGACACCGGCGCGGGAATCTCCCGGAGCGATCTTGGGCACATCTTCGAGCGCTTCTATCGCGCTCAGGGCGCGAAGGCCCGTACGCACGAAGGCAGCGGTATCGGGCTCGCGCTGGTGCAGGAGTTGGCGCGTCTGCACGGCGGCTCCATATCCGTCGCGAGCGAGCTGGGCCGCGGCGCCCGATTCGTTGTGGCCATCCCACGTGGGTGCAGCCATCTTCCCAATCGGGCGATTTCGGCTGAACGTACTCTGACTTCCACCGCGACGGGAGCTTGGACGTACGTGGAAGAAGCCCTGCAATGGCTTCCGGAAACGGCGCACCCGCCGCACCCCCAACTCGAACCTGCCGGGCCCGCCGGGGGGCCGGACCTGAATGGGCAGCCGCAACGTCTGCCCGATACTTCAGCGAGAATCCTGCTGGCTGACGACAACTCCGACATGCGCGACTACCTGCGCCGGGTATTGTCCCAGCGCTACCACGTACACGCCGTCGCGGACGGAGAGGCGGCCTGGAGCTTCGCGCGGAAGAACCCGGTGGACCTGGTGTTGAGCGACGTCATGATGCCGCGGATGGACGGCTTCGAACTCCTTCGCGAATTGCGCTCCGACGGCCGAACCAAAACCATCCCCATCATTCTGCTTTCCGCGCGGGCCGGCGAAGAGTCCCGTGTGGAAGGGCTGGCGGCGGGCGCCGACGACTATCTGACCAAGCCATTCACGGTACGGGAGCTTCTGGCGCGGGTGGATGCCCATCTCAAGCTGGCCCGGCTCAGGCGGGAATCCGTCAATCTCCAGGAAAGCGAGCTTCGATTCCGCACCATGGCCGATTGCGCGCCGGCAATGATCTGGACCTGCGGCGTGGACCGGCAGTGCGATTACTTCAATACCGGCTGGCGGGAGTTCACCGGTGCCGCTGAAAGCAGCGGGTGGCTTGAGTGCGTCCATCCGGATGATCGGGCGCATTCCATCGCCCTGGTCGAGTCGGCCTTTTCCCGCCGGGCCCGGCTCGATCTGGAGTTCAGGGTGCGCCGCAACGATGGCGCGTATCATTGGATGTCGTGCTCGGTGGCTCCGCGGTTCATACCCGGTGGTGCGTACCTGGGCTTTGTCTTTTGCTGCGTTGACACACAGGACCGAAGGGAGCTTGAACAGCGAATCCACCAGCTCAATGCCGATCTGGAGAAACGCGTTCTGGAGCGTACCACGCAGTTGGAGGCGGCCAACAAGGAACTGGAGGCGTTTGCGTATTCCGTCTCACACGATCTGCGCGCGCCTTTGCGGGGCATCGATGGCTGGAGCATGGCGCTGGCTGAAGACTACGCTGCGCATCTGGACGACCGCGGGCGGCAATACATCCACCGGGTACGTTCAGAAGCTCAGCGTATGGGACTGCTCATTGATGCTCTGCTGGGGCTTTCGCGTATTGCGCGAGCCGAAATGCAGACCAATGCGATAGACATCAGCTCTATCGCGCGCTCGGTGTCGGCCAAGTTTCAAGAGGCCGAGCCCGGCCGGCGCATCGAGTTCATCATCGGCCCGGATCTGCGGGCCGCGGGTGATGCTCGGCTGATCGAGATCGTGTTGACCAATCTTCTGAGCAACGCGGTTAAGTTCACGGGTTTGCGCGCGCAGGCGCGAATTGAATTCGGACAGGCGAAGTGCGCGGGCGAATCCTGCTTCTACGTGCGCGACGATGGAGTGGGCTTTGATATGCGCTACGCCGGAACGCTGTTCGGGGCCTTTAAGCGCCTGCACAAGGCGTCCGAATTCCCGGGCACTGGAATCGGACTGGCCACCGTTCGACGTATCGTTGAACGCCACGGCGGCCGGGTGTGGGCGGAGGCAGCGCCGGGATCGGGTGCGACGTTCTATTTCACGCTCCATGGCGGAGCGTGATTCGCGAGCCGCGCGGTCTTCGATTGAATCCGCCACGGATTGATTTCGCCACGTTGACATCGGCCTCCTGCCGCATGTAGGATGGCCGCCACGTCCGCCATGCCCGAATACATGTACGTGGCGCGCACCGCGCGGCCTTCGGCGAAGGTCTGATCGACAACCGGGATGTCCGACTGGTTGTACGGACCGCCTTTGCGCGAATCGAGCATGAACTTCGCCAGATTCAGATAACGCTCGTCTCCGGTGACCCGGTAGAGCTTCACCAGACCCATCTCGACGATCTGGTGACCGGGCCAGATGGTCCGC
>Ga0326727_10012302_pt1 | contig 19524 bp, 19 predicted proteins | sample MB2enrmetagenome_FD_207643 | JGI IMG/M metagenome (GOLD analysis project Ga0326727, IMG submission 207643) | Lab enriched peat soil microbial communities from McLean, Ithaca, NY, United States - MB29MY | ecosystem: Environmental > Terrestrial > Soil > Wetlands > Peat | place: USA: New York...
ATAAACGTCTGCATTCCTCTCTTGGATACAGACCGCCGGTGGAATTTGAAGAACTGTTTTTTACAAACCATAAACCCTGGCCAACTGCTCTAACCCAATCTGTCTAACCGCAGGGGTGCAGTCCAAACAGTTATGCCCAGTTCTCTTTCGATTTCTTTTTTCATCCTTAAGATAATTTCTTCATAAGATGAACGCAGGGCGCGGCGCATGCCGGTAATATCGGCAAAAGCCTCATCAATGGAATATTCTTCCACATCGGGCGTAAAGCGCCGTATGATGCCAAACATCCGCCGTGAAAACAAGCTATAGGTTTCATAATCGGAAGGAAGGATAATTAATCCAGGACATATCCTCCGCGCTTCGTGAAGGGACACGCCGCGCTTGACACCTGATTTTTTGGCCGGATAGCTGGCGCAGGCGACAATGCCGCGCTCGCCTCCCGTAATCAGCGCCCTCCCTCTGAGTTCGGGATGGATTGCTTCTTCGCAGGAAGTGAAAAAAGCGTCGCCGTCAATGTGGGCAATAGCCCGCGGCCAGAGATGAAGACTGAATAATTGATCGCTCATAGAATACTCTGATAAACAAGAAGTTATAATAGGTAAACGACAGCGCTATTTATGATATTTTCGAACCACTGCCGTAATCACTCCGGCAATTCGTAATTCTTCCCGCGGCGTGATTGGCGGATACTTGGGGTTGGCCGCTTCCAGTGTTACCTTTTTCCCTTTTTTACGAAAATACTTCATGGTCCAGTTGCCATCCACTTCCGCAAGGATTATATCTCCGTTTTGGGGTTCTCTGCCTCGCTCTACAATAACCAGATCTTTTTCTTTTATTCCTTCGCTGATCATGGAATCACCGGTAACGGAAAGAACAAATGATGATGCCGGGTGACCTATAAGATATTCATCAAAAGAAATGGTATCCCGCAGTTCTTCCTCTGCGGGGGAGGGGAACCCTGCCGCCACATGACCCACAAGGGGAAGATTGAAAGACAAACGCGCCGGTTTAAGAAAACCTTTGGAGTCCTTTTCAAGAGCGCCTTTATCCAGCAGTTTCTTTATCCAGTACTCGGCGGCGCTTTTGGCTTTGACGCCCAAAAGAGGAAGCATTTCCGAATAAGTGGGCATTCGTCTGTGTTCCCGGAAAAACGAGGCAAACTTTTGCTCCACGGCGCTAATGTTTATTCTTTTCTTCATGGTCGCTACATATAGGACGATTGTCCTATTGTCAAGATTAATTTAGTTTTCTTAAAATTTCTTAAATTATTCAGCGGCTTGCCGGGAAATCTGGTATAATCAGTATGATGAAAGATAAAAGTTATATTCGTAATAATTTATAATTTCAGGATAAAGACATGTGCGGAAGATTCGTACTGATAAGCGATTTGAAGAATATCCGGAATAAATTCAATATCCGGAACATATCATGCCAGTACCAGCCGAGCTGGAATATCGCGCCTAATCAACTAATCCCCGCAATAATCAATCATAACGGAGAAAATCAATTAGTCTGTTTCAGATGGGGACTGATTCCATCCTGGTCGAAAGACCCTTCGATTGCCAGCAAGCTGATTAATGCCCGCGCGGAAACAGTGGATAAAAAACCAAGCTTTCGGGATGCCTTTAAAAAAAGGCGCTGCCTGATCGTTGCTGATGGATTTTATGAGTGGAAGAAAGAAGGCAAAAGAAAAGAGCCGCTGTATTATTACTTGAAGTCAGGCCGGCCTTTCGGGTTTGCGGGTCTTTATGAAACATGGATATCGCCGGATAAAAAGGAAATTAATACCTGCGTAATCATTACCACAGGCGCAAATGAGCTGATCGCGCCTGTTCATAACCGCATGCCGGTAATTGTTTCCGTGGAACAGGAGCAAACATGGCTTAGCAATAAGATTGAAGACAGAGCCATGTTACTTTCAGTCCTGAATCCATACCCTCATGATAAGATGAATTATAAAGTCGGGATGGGACCGAAGTTTGCTGAAGATAAATGATTAATTCCCTGCCCGATTAAATATTGAAGATATATTTATAAAAACAGTTCATTTAGGAAAGTCCTGGCAGGAGAGTTGGCGCATGATGATTATCAAACACGAATTGGCATGATTACCGTCTCGATGCCATCCCATTGCAAGCGTCGCTGAATAGCGTTAGCCGTTTCATTATGGAGTAACTTCTGGAAAAAGCTCTCCTGACGAAAAATAAGCTTTCCGGTGAATACCATGGACTTTGGGAATTCTTTTGCCAGCGCTTGGCACATGTGAGTTGCTGTTTCGACCACGTCAGTTCCGGTATCCATTCTGTAGTCTGCCGGCAACCCGTAAGAGCGGACAAGTTCCACGTATTTTTTTAAACCGTTTTCCGCTGAAATTCTCAATTGTTCCATCTCTGCCGATCCCTTGAATGATCCCTGGTCAACTTCAGCAATAGAGACAAAAATAAAATTTTTATAGAAATGCGGGAATTTGCGATTAATGGATAGCCATGTATGCAAACCGAATCCGTTAAATGCGCTAACCAGCAGAATAGCTGTGGGTTCTTTTGGATTCAAAGGCTCGTCATTGAATTTTTTGCCCGGGTGAATTTTCTGTAAAATATTTTCCAGTTTACGCGCTTCTTTCAGAACGTTAAGATAATGCTTTTTGATCAAATAGCATAAAGCGATAAGGACAGATGTTATTGCTAATGTCATCCAACCGCCTTCGCCAAATTTCTCATATACTGTGACACAAAGTATCGTCACGCAGAGAACAAAACCAATTATATGAACAACAATATGCCTCTTCCAGTTTTCATCTTTTTTCTTATCGTGGAGGAAAAAACGTATCATACCGAATTGAGAAAGGGAAAAGGTTAAAAAAACATTAATTGAATACATGACAACGAGAGCGGATATAGACCCGTTTGTATATAAAAGCAAAATTATGGATGCGACGCCCATTAATATAATGCCGTTTTGCATGGTAAGCCGTTCGGAAAGCATCGCGAAACGATGCGGTAGCCAGAAATCGGTCGCCATGTTGGCCATAACGCGCGGACCATCAACGAATCCGGCTTGAGCCGCAACCATGAGCAGAGCGCCTTCGGAAAGAATCGTTATAAGCACAATCCATGCGGCTAATGGCCAGTTACGGAATACCTCATCGGCAAGAATCGCGTTAAGAGTTCTTCCTTCGGCTGGCTTAACTTGAAAAAGGGCATAACAGATTAATAAGCCGCCCGCGGTAAAAGCGAGTGATGCCGCCATGTAAACCATGGTTCGCTTGCCTGTCTGCACCCGCGGCTCCCGCATAATCTGCATACCATTGGATACAGCTTCTATTCCGGTATAGGTTCCTCCACCCAGAGAGAAAGCCCGCAAAAATATCGCCAGTATGCCTATAAAGCCAATTGCACCGACATCCTGTTTAAAGCTTAGGTTAAATTGGCTCATCACCGGTCCAATTTGATCGGCATGATAGAATATGCCATAAATGATGAGAAGAATATGGGTTGCAACAAAAACCATAAAGATAGGGGCCAGCGCTATGACAGATTCCTTTACGCCGCGCAAATTCATTATTACAAGCATCAGAATAAGAAATGCAACGAAAATCAGTTTATATTTTTGATAAGCTATTGGCAGAAAACTGAAGATGGCATCGCCACAGGAAACAACAGACACTGTAATTGTCAGCATATAGTCGATGATCAAAGCGCTGCCTGATACGACACCGGCACCGCTGCTGATAGTTCTTGTTGATACAATGTATCCCCCGCCACCCTGCGGGAAATGTTCAATGATGCGCGAATAGGCATAGGCAATGATAAAAACGGTAAATGCTGTTGCCAGGCCGATGAGAATGGCAATATAAGAGTGACTGCCCAGCGCTCGAAAAGCTTCTTCCGGCCCATAGGATGAAGAAGATAAGCCATCGGAGCCCAGACCGATCCAGGCCAGAATCGGAATTAGTGATATTTTATGAAACAGCGATGGTTCATTGATGTTACGCGGCTCTCCCACAAGTTTATGCCACAGTCTGTGCTTTAAACTTTTTTCGTGTTCTGAAGAAAAATTATCCATGATTAACTGATCTCTTCGGATGATGTCCATCTGGAATTTTGACGAAACATGTACCACATGTTAAATTAGAATTTTGACGTATATACTGTTTGAATTAAAAAAACAATATTACAGAAATGTTTCATTTAAACCGCAAAATTAATTTAGATAGCGAATCGTAATGGCCTTATTTTTACCATTTGTAATGCTGCTTTCATCTTTTATGATAAAATATTTTATTCCCGCCCTTTTATTTCTTTAATTTAAGATATTATTTTCATAATGAACATCATTTCAGAGAAACAATGAATACGGGAAATTCATTTTTACCGGTGATTCTGATATCAAGTCAGCATGACCGTTTTATCCTTTGAAATTTACCGCCTTCGACTTATAATCCGGTTGAGGCAGGTCAAAGCATGCTTCCATGCTGGCCGCGTATCTGGTTTGCAGCGGCTGCTCCTCCAGTTCCAAATCTTTAAGCGCTCTGCCGGATGGTGTGTCCGATAACTTAAGCAGAGGCTTTTCCGCCTTCAGACCGGCATTAAATAGCACCTTCATGTTTTTCTGAATGTTGAAAGTAGCCCGGAAGTTGGTTTGGGATTTCTTAAGATCGTTGTCAAGCTTGCTATAGAGAAAGCCTTCGACATCCATCAGGGTAGGATTGCCGTCACGCGGCACGCGGAGTTCGAAGTATTTTTCACCGCTTTCCTCCATTGCAACCGTGACGCAATCAGGACCATCGTCAAAAATATCTATCTCCTGCGTAACCTTGGGCAACCCCCAAATCTTGTGGCCGCGCAGCATGTTTTCTTTTGAGGTAACGGGCATGGAAAACACATAGTAGCCGAAACCGGGATAGGAACTCATCAGGATTGGCAGCACCGGCAGGTTAATTGGAGACTCCACGAGCACCGGGATGGTCATGGCTATTTCGTTGTAAGGAAGCACACCCAATACCTGGCGGTAAATGTAACAGGCAAATGCCACCACAGCGCGTCCCCTCGGGAATTTTACCGGTTTGATGGCCGGATGAAGCATCATTTTGACAACCTTTTCATAGTTGCAAAGGAATATCGCCTGCGCACAGGTGACATTTCCATAAAAGGTGGGAAACAGATAATCCTTCGCGATTTTGTCTGTAAGCCCGATGGGTCTTGGCGCGTGCCGGAGCCCGAAGCGCTTGAAGAAATCGCTCGTGAACAAATCCCTATTATCCAGAATATTTTCATCAAAATTTTGTGTGGTTTTCATTGTGCCTCCTTTTTTTTTACAGATCAAGCCGATCAGCTATCTTTTTGAAATCCTAGCATAAAACTCCGGAATAGAGAAACAAGACTTTTGAGAAAGTTTTCAATAAAAAGCCGCATTAAAATTCAAAAAACCCGGTATTGCTGACTACACGTGCAAATAAATGAAATCAGGGACTGTAAAATTTATTGATCACCGATTGACTTGCGATAGTCGCTTTTCGAACTGTTTATTTTTTGTACATTGCTGTTTACATATAAAAATAGATGTCAAAATTATCATGGTAGGAAATGCATGAAAATATCACGGAGGCGTGCCATTATCGCCCCTGTGGTTGCCACAGATGAAGAGCCGCTAATTCAGAATCATGAACGCCTGAAAGTTTACCGAACGTATGCTCACCATACCCTTTTGGCAGTTCAAGGAATCTGAAATTGAGTGTGTTGCGTAATTTAAATTACTTTTTTTCTTTTAGCAGTTCATCAATTTTTCTGCTGATGTTCTGCTCTTGTTCTTCCATTTTTTTACTGATACTGCTTAGTTGGATTTGCATTCCCAGCACGATCAACATCAGAAATACAACAACCACACCAGTAACGTTAATAGCATTAAATTCCATAGTACACTCCTTAAGTTAAGTTAGAAAATTGCCGTTTTTCAATAATGACCATTTGTAATATAGCATTAAACGACAGAATGGTGAAATAATAATTTCAGGAAAAACCAAACAAAATTCCGGTTATCAATATTTCAAAATACCCAAACCTCCGGAATGGTTATCTGTATCTGCTGGTTCTCAACCTCATGCGATAAATAAAATCAAAGATCACTGTTTGAAACGTATTAACAAATAATTGAAGCTCTCCGCAGCTTGCCGCGGAGAGGCTTCGATTCTTAAGGAGTATTATAATTATATAAACGCTTGCTTATTCTGCAGCACGCTACAGGAATGCATTCGCTGCCTCAATTCTGTAAGCGCTTGCGCACTGAAGCAGCAAGCGAAGGTGTGTGCTCGCTTACGAATTGGCCTGCAGCCTGATCTACCGTTGATCGGTTGGAATGTCTGATTATTATGCCTGTTCTTTTTTTACCGGAATGCGCTCAGAGCAGGGAACGCCGCTCTGGCATAAACCACACCCCGCATACTTGCCGATGAATCCCGGTCCATGGGCGCCTTCGATCCACGGTTTTTGCTTTTCAAACAAAACCGCGAAGCATTTGAGTTTATCATGCCCTTTTTCGCTGATTGCGCCGCCGGGACAACGGAGGATACATTTCCCGCACTTTCCCGTGGCATAAAAAAGACAATTTGCCTGATGATTTGCGTAAGGCATTGCCGATGGTTTCAGTTTCAGATTAGTAACCACGCTCGCGCAGCGCATGGCCAGGCCTTTGGCGGTTATGAAGCCGTCATTGAGGCTGAAGGTGCCCAATCCTGCCGCATAAGCCGCGTGCCGCTGCGACCAATTGGAAGCAAAGCCGTCAGGCAACAACAGAATTTTAAAGAAAGGCGATAACTCGGGCGCCAAAGCTCTAGCGCCCATTGTTTCCAGAATCGATACCAGATACAATGATAACTCGTTGATAAAATCCTGGCCCTTCCAACGTGAGTGATTCCAGCGCAGTGACGGTCCGTCTTTCTGCCGGGCATTAATCTTGGTGGTTTCCCTGTTTATCGGAAAAACAAAAGAAATAACGCTGACGCTCTCCATGCTCGGCGCTTCCGGTTTTATATTTTCGCCAATGTGAAGTTTAAAGATTTCGCGCGGCAGGAAATGACTTTCGTGAACAACTTTTTTATATTCAACAAACAGCGGATCATCGCCATCAGCAAATCCCACCAGAGGTTTTTCGAATATCGGTGTTCCTCCGAAGGAATCCAGACGATTCGCGGGACTGATGCGCACGTACTCTTTGATTGCCTGTTCGATAAAACGATTCGGATCTGTATCAAACAACTCTTGTGTCCGTTTACTAATGTTGAAAGTCTTCATGGGTTCAATAACTCCTGCGAAATATATCTCTTATGAGACCGCATAACATATCCTGTGTATTTTATCACTGGGCGTTATATTAATGTATGGAAGATATCGGCTGCATTATTATTGATTTTAAATCACCAGTTAATTATATATGCATATAAATCCGATCAAATTTTAAAAATATGGGGAAGAGCGGGCTGTTGAAAAACGCTCATCTGCTGTGTTGCGCTGCAAACCGCACCGCTCAACGTATATCTATATACGCCTCGCGCTTCGGTTTTTTGCGCGCCTCGCATCTGAACATTTTTGAACAGCCCCCAAATATGGGGTATTTCAACAACCCGAAGGGGGGTACTTATTATCTTTCAGGATAGAAAAAACCCCGGAGAGGTTTTTATTAGCATATTCTGAGAAATCAAATTCATTGCAACCTCAAAAGTTGAGAATTAGGTTTATAAGTTAACAGAAAAACAATTTGTGATTACATGTGCTTCTTATGGATAGAACGATCAAGAGAAAAAATGACGCCTCATATCGGCCATACTTCCGGACCGATATGAGGCGTCATTTACAGGCATGACTATACACTCTTAAGAATGGCTTTTAGGTACGATGAGGCGGACGTATTTTTTTGCAAGCGTGATTAATGGAGCATGCCAGTCGCGGCCTGATCCATCGAGCGCGGTCATTTCCGCGTTTACGATAATAAGAAATTCCTGATCGCGGCGGTTCAGGTAGTCGAAGAGCTCGTTACGATAACCCTCTTGAGGCAGCGTAATATCACCCTCTACCCGGCAATCACCCGTTTCCACCAGAACCCTCTCATGCCGCACATTTGGCATCAGCCACCTCTGCAATTAAATAGTTGGTATACCTTTGATCAATAGAACAAAGGCGGATATCGTTTTGATCAGACATTGCTTCCACCTGTGTAAATTATAGGAAGTCCGGTCTTGCATGTCAAGGGAATCTTGTGACATGAAAGGAAATGACCGGTTGATGAGGGAATTAGTAAGCAAACCCAAACACTTTTACTTTGCCTGGTCATATAAAAACCGGCTTACGCTTAAGAATTAAGGATTACCTTTGTAAAGATGTTTTTCCATCTTACATCATAAGGTGGAATCCTTTGTGCCTGAATAATCTCAGGCAGGCATCGACAACAACATTATCGTAAAGTATACCCTTGTTTTTCTCGATCTCTTCAAGAGCCGCATCAATGCCCAGTGACGCGCGATAGGGACGGTGGGAAGCCATAGCCTCCACAACGTCCGCCACGGCAATAATGCGGGCTTCAATGATAATTTCATCGCCTTTCAGATGTCTCGGATAGCCGGTGCCATTCATTCGCTCGTGATGCTGATAGACAATTTCTGCCAGCGGCCAGGGGGATTCTATATCTTTCAACATCTCGTATCCGCTAATGGAGTGTTCTTTAATCAGGGAATATTCAATGTCTGTGAGTTTTGTAGGCTTGGACAAAATCTCCGCGGGTATGGATAATTTCCCGATGTCATGGATGGTGCCTGCCATGCGGATTCCATCGATTTTCTCCGGGGCGAATCCCATTTCCGTGGCGATGGCTCTGGCAACATCCGCTGATTTTTTCTGATGACCGGCCGTATAGGGGTCTCTCATCTCTATAGCGGATATCATGACCTGAATGGTTGTGCTAATCCCTTTTCTGAGGATGTCCAGTGTCCGGTTAAGTTCTTCATATATCTGCCTGCGCTCGGTGATATCCTGCAGGATAAAAATAAGACATTCTTCGTTGTTAATCGTGATAGACCGGGCGGAATAGATACCGGCACGCACAGAGCCGTCACTTCGCCGGAATTTAAATTCGTGATGCAGGATATCCCTGCCGGATTTCAATTCGTTGACCATGACATCTCTGTCGGCTGTATTACTCCAGAAATTTATTTCATAAGAGGTTCGTCCTATGGCATTGCATCTCTTCCATCCTGTAATCTCCTCGAATCCCATGTTCACATCAATGAGGAGCCCGTCCTTCATCCGTGTAATGGCTATGCAATCCGGCGTTGTCATGAATATTTTATGAAACTTCTCTTCCGCCTGTCTGCGCTCGGTGATATCACGTGCGATAACTCTAAATCCTGTTGATTTTCCTGACAAATCTTTTTTTAAGGATAAAGATCCCTCAATATGTCTTGTTGTTCCGTCCTTTCTTATGATTTGCCAGATATATTCTTTGAGAGGATCTTCTGATTTGTAAACTTTATGAAACGCCTGAAATACTTCTTTCCCGGTTTCTTCGTTTACCGTATAGTGCCGGTAATTCATTCCCATCAATTCCTTCGGGGAATATCCGAGAACTCGGCATACCGAATTATTAAAAAAAGTGAAGTTGCCCGCGAGGTCCAATTCAAAATATTCCTCCTGAATATTTTCAAGGAAGTCCCGGTATCTTTCCGCGTCATTGCTGTTTAGCGCCTTAACTGTATACATTTTCAAGAAAACATCATCGCTTACAGTTTTAACAATCTTTTTATTTCCGGATATCGTCCTTGTTTTGTCTTTCATAGCGCAATTTCCTTTTATGAAGAATTTAAACATTAAACATACTTTAAGAAATAATAACCTGCCGAATGATTTATATTCTATATCTGTCATGTTTCTTTATGATCATTTATTGATCGTTCCTTTCTCTCCCCCGCTGAGCAGGAGAGAAAGGAACTTTCAACAATATCACTCTTTGGCAGAGTTAAAAGGTGCTTAATATGCTACTATCTTTGTCATCCAAAGGTATTGCTTTGCGGGGATCGGGCACAAGGCCGGCCGCAGCTTTGAAGCCTTTTCTCTGTTGAGCCTGATTATTGTGCAACAGATGCCCGGATTGACCGCTTGATTGCATAGCCTGGGTGTATTCCCCTGAACCCGTAAGCTTAAAACCGGCCACCATGCTCCGCATCTCCTCGGACTGAGAGGACATCTCCTCGGCCGCACTGGCTGATTCCTCGGCATTAGCCGCGTTCTGCTGGGTTACCTGGTTTAACTGCTCCACAGCCTTGGTCACCTGGCTTATTCCCTGATCCTGCTGCTCGGATGCCGCCGCAATCTCCGCCACTACCTGGCTGACCTTGTTGGATTTTTCGGCAATCTCCTGGAAGCTCTTCAAAACCTCGGCGTTGATGTTAACCCCATTTTCTGAGTTCTTGACTGCTTCTTCAATCAAATTGGCTGTATTCTTGGCTGCCTCCGCACTGCGCATAGCCAGGTTCCTTACTTCCTCCGCCACGACCGCAAAGCCTTTGCCGGCATCTCCGGCACGGGCTGCTTCCACCGCGGCATTCAGCGCCAGTAAATTGGTCTGGAACGCAATCTCGTCTATGGTCTTGACTATCCTGGCTGTGGAATCCGACGATGATTTGATCCGGCTGATGGCCGATGACATCCGGCTCATGCTCTCGACGCCCTTATCAGCGCTTTGGCGTGCCTGATCCGCCACGCCCTTGGCATCCCTGGCGTTGAGCACGTTCTGTTTGGTCATGGAGGACATCTCCTGCAGACTACTGGATATCTCTTCTAGAGAACTGGCCTGCTCGCTTGCGCCCTGTGACAGAGACTGCCCGCCGGTGCTCACTTGAACACTGGCCGAGGCTACCTGTTCTGCCCCGATCGCCACCTGTCGCAGAGCCTTATCCAGATTCTCAACTGCAGAATTAATAGACTCTTTGATCCTGGCGTAGTCACCTTTATAATTGCCATTTACACGGGCGGACATGTCCTTGTCAGCTACTTTTTCTAAAACCATAGATGCTTCGCCAATTGGTCCCATAATTGCATCCAGAGTGTTATTGACGCCGGCCACGATATCCCGATAGGCTCCATTAAATGTCCCGGCATTACCCCTGACGTCGAGATTGCCATCAAGGGCACTGCTGGTCAAGATATCCATTTCCTTGATAAGATTTTTAACGGTTTCTATCATTAGTTTAAGGGCCGGACCGATTTCATCTTTGCTATCCATCGGAGGCAGTTCTATAGCGACATCGCCGGCCGATATCTTTATTAATGTGCCCACTACCACGCTCTGTAATTTTTCGGTAAACCTGTCCATCGCCTGAGCCAATATGCCGATTTCATCTTTCCGCTTCATTCCCAACCGGCTCGAAACGTGCCCCTGTTCCAGTTCCTCCATCATCCACACCCCTTTTTTCAAAGGCACTGTGATGGATATGGTAAGGATCAGTCCCAGGACAATAGCCAATGCTACTGCGAATATGGTAGCAACAAATACGGCAACTGAGGCTTTAGATGCGGCTTCACGGTTTAACTTATTGGCTGTTTCAGCACTGGTACGATTGAAACTATTGAGATCATGAACCGCGGCTATGGTTTTCTTTCTGGCTTCAACGACATAACTGCCGTCAGTCATCAGGCGGGTGATATCGGCATTATTATTGTCATCTGCGTCTTTCATCACCACTTGATAACCCCGCTGTATTTCGGGCCAGGAAGTGTCAAAAACGGCAATCAGCTTTTTCTCTTCCGGGGCTATATCATTGCGATTGTGGTAAGCCCTCATGATATCGTTTACTACACTGATTTGTTCGCTGATGCTTTGGGCTGTTTTACTTCTTTCCGGCGGCAGATCGATATAGCGATAAATGTCCCCTCGTATTGTTTCGAGGCTGGCATTGATGGAACCCATTTGCTCAATGGCAGCTGTGTTTTGAGTATACATGTCAGCACTGCGGATCGCTATAGACCTTATATTTATGTAGCCCACCATAGCCACCGCGACCAGTATGACTACAATTACCATGAAGCTTCCAGTCAGCCTCGTGCCTATTTTAATGTTGTTAATGTGCATGTCCCTGCCCCTGCCCCTGCCCCCTGCTCACTATTGTCATTTTATCTAATTCAAATTGAACTTATTTTGATTTGGTCGCTCACTGTTTGTTATCCGAGACCGCGGCCTTTTGCATATTGATGACATCATATGCCGTTATCACCTTTTCAATATCCAAAAGCAGGCGGATACGTCCTCCTGTCTTGCCCACGCCTAAAAGATATTCGGTATCTACGTCCGACCCGAAAGACGGAGTGTCTTCGATATCATCTGAAGCTACATTGACAACCTCGGAGACCTTGTCCACCAGAATCCCCATCATCAGGCTTGCTGTTTTGATTACAATCATGCAAGTCTCGTCGGTAATCTCTGTCTGATTCATGCCGAACTTAACATTGAGGTCCATGATCGGATGAATCTTGCCCCGCAGATTGATGACTCCCCGGATATAGTTTGATGTCAGCGGAACCGGTGTGATCGGCATCCGGCCGATGATTTCCTGAACCTTGAGTATCTCCACACCATACTCCTCACTGGAAAGAAAAAAGGTCAGGTATTTACCGGCACGGGGATCAACCATGGCAGAATGATTTTCCTTAGATGCAGTTACGTTGTTCATACATTTGTTTCCTATAGGGTCTATTTCTATATTGTTATATTTAATCGCTGTCGGGCAGTGCTTATTATTCCGGCATTTTTCAGGATCAATCCTGATGTTTTCATTATCCTTTGTTGCAAAATACTGTTAAGAGAATTTTAAATATTTATGATAACGAACTATGAAGGTTAAGAAATTGGAAACAGCAGGAATAGAAACAGTAAGATATTCTCTTAACGGTTCATTATGAGTTTTTGACTTCAGGACGATTCCGGGGTCTCTCTGAAAGTCTTGAAATTGAGAGGTGATACGGTATCGCATTTCTAAGCCATTACTCAAAATACGCATGCAAATCCCTCATTAATGATTGCAGCTATTAAATAGCAAGCATTGTTAACTAACAATTAAAGCAAAATATGGGCCATAATAAGTAAACCGATAATAATCATTATCATCATGATATAATTAAGTGTTTGCTGACAGCATTTTTTTATGATTTCAAATCATCAACCATATATGGTGTATCAACTAAATATGGTGGAAAACGATTAAACTGTTTATTGACCTATGATCTTATTATAAACATATTATCACTGACGGGATTCGGCCATTTTATTTGACCTGGATGTTTATAATGCAAGCAGGTTGAATAGATAAAGAAGAAGGGGAGGTCAAAAAGACTCGATTACAACGAAAACTGCAATCTTATGTGTTGTTTTGGTTTAGACTGAATGGGATGCAAAGTATCTTTTCGCGTAAAGTAAATAACCCGCGATACAAACAACCCAGATCCGGAATAATAAGGCAATAAAAGAATAGTGCGGCATAATATACTGCGACATGATTTCCAATTGCTGTTTTGGGAAATTCATCTTTTCATAGAGATCCCACAAACTCACACGCGAGAGTGTAATGCTTGCGGATAGCGCCCACGCAACAGTTATTAATATCGCGCACCACCACGCTGTAATTTTCAATTTGTAAGTGCCCCAGGCCACGTAACCCAACAATAAAATGTTAATAAGAGCCGCTATTGAACCTGCCATTCCGCTCAAGACAAATCCAAAAAACGGAATCGCCCACCAGTAAAATCCCCTTGATAACATTAAGCATGCCCCCAATCCATACGTAAGACTAACAGCCAGAACAGGCAAGGGACATTTATCTGTCCAGCGAATCAGGGGATCTCTTAATTCACATGTTGCCTTCACATTCCTGCTTCCATAAAACAGGACAAACGCCGCCAGTACAATCGCGTAAATGACTGCCATTAATCCAGGTATCCAATATTTGGCAATCACCGTTATGTCTTTAGACATCTGTCCTTTCGGGGATAGCTGGTCCTGTGTATTGAGTATAAACACCAACATAAGAATAAGGCAGCCTATCCCAGCCAGAAGCCACATCCATGACAAAACCAATGAAAGCGCTCTTGCCCACCGGCGGGTTTTAATGGAACCGATTCCCGTCGAGATAAACAAAATGGCCGGGAAGCCGGCACGAGCTATCGTACCGGCATTTATTGATCGGGCGGCATTATTATGGAGAGTGGGGAAGACGATAAAGTAGAGCGCCATAAGCGCGCATAACACGCCAAGAATAATTTCAAGGATTCCGCATACAACAAGCCCTGTTTTTCGATCTCGGAAATCGGGATATTGCACTGCTTCTTCATGAGTTTCCATGTTGCATCCTTCCTGTTATATGACGCCAACAATTAGCATATGAAGTTCAATTTGTTGTTTACTTTGTAACAATGATCAAAAAACGTTTAAGACCATACTCTTATTTTATTTAATTTCAATAATTTTGTCGCAACATTTTTACATCTTATCTATTACATTAACTCATAAAACGGGATTATCTGTTTTGCTCCCTGCTATTGAGCCTGATGTGTTTACAGCAATTAACGATTGCGGATAGATTTGCGCGTAAAAAAAGGCAGAGTCATTGATGATCCTGCCTTTTTTTATCAAACGCGAAAATTATTTTGTCAGATGCAGATCACATGCCTGTCAGGGTTTGGGGGCTTCTTCAGTAAGCGTTCCCTGGAGTTTCAATAACACCATACCCTACAAGCTCGCCTCTGTTGTTGAACACTTTACATATACCTTCCCAGTAATCTTGTATAAATGCCGGATTGAACTGGTCTTCAACGACAGGGACTACTTCATATTCCTTTTCTTTAAATGGAACAGTCACGTTCCACCCAAGTCCGATCTTTTTACCGTTGAACATTTCAAATTTCTTTACGTTATAGGTAAAATTATCAAAGCTTATCGTAGTTCCTTTCTTATCAATATATGTCCCTTCTTTGCTTCCTGTTTTTGGGAAGGGGAAAAGCATGATCTCCTCATCATCAAAGAATCTGAAGGAAAACCATTCCCACCCCAACTCGCTGAACTTCCCCCATTGCCGATCGAACCATGCCTTGCCATTGCCATCAATCTTTATCCAATTGTCATTTTTATCCTTGAATTCGATCTCTCCTTTTGTTTTGATATTGGTAAAGGAATAGTAGTAACTCCTCTGTTTTGGATCTTCAGGATGTCCCATGACGATAATACCGTCCCTCCCATGCCATGCGGCATCCTTCGTAGTCGTGCCTTCAATATTCAGTTTGAGCTTGTCACTCCTGCCCACTATTTTGATTTGTTGATTATCCAGGCACATCATGCTGTCTTTAAAAAAAGCGCATCGCGAATCAGCATAGACCTCATCAGAGCTTAAATTAATCTTTTCGGAAAACACATGTTGCCCAGTTGAACAATCTGTAAAAGACAAATGGAGAGCATACGCTTCAAGGAGAGAAACCACGTTATGAATGAAATATCCGCGGAATATCGTAATCTGGTAAAGATACAACTTGTCGTTCTGATCGGACGCATACCCGGTAAGATACCACCACTCGCCTCCGTCATCATGGGGAGACCATTCATAAAACGCGTCTTTATGACCTTTGTCATTATATGGAATATACACTGATTTATTAAGAACGCATCCTGACAAGACAATACAGACAACCATGAAAAAAAGTATTTTCCTCACAAGATCCTCCTTTTCTTATCCGCTGTAATATATGCTGTAATATATAATGAAAAAAATAAAATAAAAAAACAAGACAAAGCGGATGTCTTCAATAAAAAAACGCAGGTTTTATGCCGCGTCCCTCATGCCTGATTTATCAGGTGTTTCGCAGAGTCGCGATTATTTCTTCGGCGCTTGACACTTTCGCATAAACTGCGCCGAGGGCGGCCATGTACGCTCCATGAACATGAAGCGCCGGAATATCAATGCCATTAAAAACCAGATTTCTCGCCGCACAAGCATCGTGAGCGACAACACAGGAGTATCCTTCATCGAAAGCCGCTCTCACTGTTGCATCAATACACATATGCGACATCATCCCGCAAATCACGAGCTCATTTATTGCCTTGGACTCAAGATATTTTTGTAAATTCGTATCCCGGAAACTGTTTGGAAAATATTTCTTGATTATTGTTTCATCAGGCACAGGCCTGACATTTTCATGAAAATTTATTCCTTCCGTATCCGGCAGAAAAAATGTCGCGCCCGCTCGCATGGAAATATGTTGTATGTGGACAATTGGTAAATTCCCTTGTCTAAAACAGCCCAGCAGTCTTTTAGCGGCCCTGCTCGCTTCGAGAGCCCCGACAACTTCCATCCTTCCGCCGGGAAAATAATCCAGTTGAATATCAATCAACAGCAATGCGGTATTCATTTTATCACCTCAATATCGAGATCCTTAAATTTCTCTTTGGTCAGTGCCATATCTTCAAAGTCAATACGTTTATTCTGTATCGTATGTGTGCTTTCACCGGATTTTATAAATCCAATGCTTTGGTAAAGCTTTATCGCAGGATGATTATTTTTTCTTACAATCAAATGAATTTTATCCATGTTGAGTCGTTGGAAACCTTTTTTTAGAGTTGCAATAGCGACTTTCTTACCCCACCCTTTGCCGGTCTTGCGCGGATGGATGGCGATACGGAATTCCGCCTGGCCCTTCGCCGTAATATTAAGCAGGGAGAATCCTATAACCCGCTTATTTGCTTCGGCGATAAAGATCCAGGTTTTTGACTTACTTAGGTATTCATCAAGCCATCCATGTTCTCTCAACGCATAATCCATTTGCTCAAATCCGTCAAGATATACCGGCCATTTTTTTATCCGGGCAATATCTTCGGCTGTGATTGATCGCAGATTAACCATACCATGATCTACAATAAATGTTTTGTGTATGATAAGATTATATCCTTGCCGCTCATTCATTTCCAGTTGAAATATAATATTGACGGGCGGAATTAGAAAAACAAAAATTCATAAAGGAGTACCTGCTGAAAATATCTTGTCAAATTATTTCCAGCCCTGGCTGATAATCTTAAATCCGACCTGATCCTGTGGAATTTGAAGCGATCCCTGCGGTGTTTGCTGTAATACATTTACCTGTTGTTTTAGATAGTTTACGGAAATCTCGTAGAAATTTGAAAAAGATGAACTTTCAACAAAAGCGATTTTATAATCTTTTTTGTTTTGCACTGTATTTACTCCAAGTTCATTTTCAGGATTCCAAATTTTTCCGAAATCCAATTCTTTATTATATTCCTCGTATAGATCAGTCATCACGTTTGAGAGGTCAATATCTGCATCTGCAATTGTTTTTATGCCTAAGTCTTCTTTCGCCTCTTTCCTTCCAATAAGATATTGATGGGAATACAGCTTTTCCGTAAAATAATCGACAATCTTCTCAATTTCTTCTTCTCTAAGTCCAACAGCGTGGCTTTTAAGAAGCCGCTTGGCGAGAATGCGGATAAGATTGTGCATGCGATTTACGTTTCCCAGCGCTAACGGATGGATTTGCGGATTCGATTCTACGAATTTCGTAAATATCCTGGAGAGCTCCTCATCGCCTTTGATTTTGAATTTGTTTTTAGCCAGGTCAAAATATGCCATCACGTCTTCGACGCTTATCGGGATTCTGTTTTGTGGATTTGTAGGATCAAGAGGATTAAATACATTTGCGGTTGAAGGATCAATGGGTGAAATTTCAGATAGGTTGCTCATCACAATCTCGTCAGCGCCAAGCGCAATCATGGTTGCAGAGCTGTGGGCTTTATAAGGAATCAGCACGGAAAACTTATCGCAATATTCACGAATCATTGAGACAAGCCTCCACGGGACCATTGTGTCTCCTCCCGCGCTGTAAAGAAATAAGTCAACATTCTCGATTTTACCGATAGTCTGCATTTGCCTGCTTATGAAGGGGATCACATCCATCGCGATGCGCGCATTAAACGGTCCCTGCCGGTCACTTGTCAGGTAAGTGATTACACGTGATTTACGCAAGCCCTCAATTTGTTGTATAAGTTGTTTTCTATCCATTGCCATATGATTCCTCCAGACTAAAAATAATAATTAAGTGGAACAAATTAAATTTATCACATAATTTCATATGGAAAAAATAATTATCAGATTACCCCTAAAAATTTAGGGGCAAAACCAGATGGGCGGCATAAGATTAACTGCTGACAATGTATTTAAAATTAAAACAAAGACGTAATTCCTTCTGTTAATCCTTCGGCAGCAGGATAATAGCTATACGCCGGTTCTTCGCCCTACCTTCGGGTGTATCGTTATCGGCAAGCGGCTGATATTCGCCAAACGCCGTGGAAGAAAGAATTTTCGGATCGATCCCCTGTTGCTGCAAATATTTTGCGACGTTGATTGCCCGCGCGGCGGAAAGTTCCCAGTTAGTCGGATATATTTTGGCCAGTTTGCCGGCAATTTGAACATTATCCGTGTGTCCTTCAATGCGGATATTTTTATCTTTTACATTTTTTAAAATATCGACGACCCTTTTGAGCACGTCCAGTCCTTCTTTTTTCACCTTGGATTCACCGGAGTCAAAAAGGATTTTATCGACAACATCCATCGTCAGTTTTCCCTTTAGTTCCGTAATGGTTATTTGTCCCTGTGAGATTTCTCCTTTCATCTCCTGAAGAAGGTCTTTATACGTATTGCTCTCTTTTTCCACTTCCTGTGATTTTTGTTTTAAATCGGCCAGATTTTCCTTGAGCTTGGTGTTTTCAGCTTCCAGATCGGCGATCTTCTGGCGGCTATCAGCAATATCTTTTGATAAATCATCCGTTCTGGATTGTAAAACTTTGTTCAATTCGTCCCGGTCACCGGTTACTTTGGCTATTTGCTTCTTGAGAGATGCGTTATCGTCGGTTGACGCGGCCAGTTGCTTGGACAGAGCATCCGCTTCATTGACTTTTTCCAGATACTTGCTTTGTGCGACCATGCAACCATTGCAGACCAGCGCCATTATAAAGATGCCCAAAAATACAGATACTGTTTTTTTCAAGGAATTCTCCTTATTTTCGGTAAGTGAATCTTCTTCAAAAATTATTAGTGAACTTTGATAAGACGTTGCTTTCTTTAGAGCGGATGATAGAAAAATTTTGTCCAGATGTCAATTGTTTTAAATGATAATTACCATTGATGAAAGGAACGTCTCCAATATTATTGCTCCCTCTGGCAATCCAATTCGGCGCGTTTGCGGAAGCTCGCCCTGCTTGGATATTATTTGGGCAACAGTACGGAAAAACTCTATCAGGCAAAGGGAAATTATCGGTCTATTCTTCTATGATTTTGATTTTATATTGATCGGGCAATTCTTCTGTCTTGTAATACTTTATATGAGATAAGCCGGATAAAATTTCTTTTATTGTTTCCCGCTGATAATCCGGCATCCTAAGGCTAAATATTATGGCCGTAATATTGCCAGGGAGATCGATCGTTTTATTCTG
>Ga0326727_10012303_pt1 | contig 19524 bp, 17 predicted proteins | sample MB2enrmetagenome_FD_207643 | JGI IMG/M metagenome (GOLD analysis project Ga0326727, IMG submission 207643) | Lab enriched peat soil microbial communities from McLean, Ithaca, NY, United States - MB29MY | ecosystem: Environmental > Terrestrial > Soil > Wetlands > Peat | place: USA: New York...
ACGGCTGCTCCCTGCAACTTCAGCAGTTTTGCCACAGCTAACCCACTCCGTGCAGCTCCCAAAATTGATACTCTGGCTGATTTTATTTTTTCGGGTTTTGCCAATTCATCTCACCTTGAAAGTGGTTAGACTGAGTATTGCCAACAGGATTCCGACGATGTAGAAACGCATGACGATTTTAGGTTCAGCTACTCCTTTGAGTTCAAAGTGATGATGCAGGGGTGCCATCTTGAAAACCCGCCGTCCCACTCCGTATTTCCGTTTGGTGTACCTGAAATATAGGACCTGCGCTATCACGGAGAGCTCCTCAGCGAGAAAAATCCCGCCCAAAATCGGAAGCACCAATTCCTTCTTGATCATTATCGATATGCCGGCCACTGCTCCTCCAAGTGCGAGCGAACCAGTGTCACCCATGAAGACCTGCGCAGGGTAAGCATTGTACCACAAAAAACCAAGAGACGCCCCTACAAGGGCCGCACAATACACTGACAACTCCCCTGTGCCGCGAAGGTAGATTATGTTTAGATATCGGCTGAAGTCGATATTTCCGGACACGTAGCTCATCAGCGCAAGAGTCAAAGCCGTTATGCCAACCGTCCCGACGGCTAGCCCGTCAAGGCCATCTGTGAGATTGACCGCATTCGATGTCGCGGTAATAACGAAAATCACAACAGGGATGTAGAAATATGAGTAGTCAAAATTCAGATTCTTGAAAAACGGAACCGTAGTTACCGAATTGAAAGGATGAAATTGAGGCGAAAAGTACAATGCCGCACCGACCATCAACCCGATGCCGCACTGTCCAATCAGCTTGTACCGAGCGATGAGTCCTTTCCGCTTCTTCATTACAACCTTCATGTAATCATCGGTAAATCCTAGCAGGCCCAACCAGACCGTAATAAGCATTATCAATTGGACGTAGGAGTTCGACAAATCCGCCCACAGCAAAAGTGGTACGACAACCGACCCAAGAATGATGAGGCCGCCCATCGTCGGCGTGCCTGCCTTCGAAAGATGAGAAGCCGGCCCCTCAACTTTTGCCTGTTCGCCGATCTGATGTTTGCGCAGCACACGAATGACGATGGGACCAATTACGAAGCTGATAAGCAGTGCGGTTATTGTGGCGAGCGCAGAGCGGAATGTTATGTACCTAAATACACCGAATCCTGGAGGATGAAAATGTCTTTCAAGCAGATCAAAAAAATAGAACAGCACTAGTGAGCTCCCTTTTCTTGCAGCTCAATTCTCAAAGCGTTCACGACTTCTTCCATTTTCATTCCGCGCGAGCCCTTTACCAGCACCACGTCGCCCGCCGTCACGGTCCGAAGGAGTTCTTCCGAAAGCCTCTCCTTGTTGTCAAACGCCTCCACCTTCAATCCATCTCTCTTCTCCCGGCTTGCATAGCCTTCAGCCGTGCACGCAGTTTCACGAGCAAGATCCCCGAACGTGAAGAGACAGTCGAGATTCATCTTCGCGATTTCCTTACCGACCTTTTGATGTTCTCGCTTTGCTGATTCTCCGAGTTCGAGCATATCGGCAAACACCGCAATTTTCCTCCCTTTCGTTCGAACAACGGACAGCCAGCGGAGGGCCGCAATCGCAGATTCCGGGTTGGAATTGTATGTGTCATTCATGATTCTCACATCGCGGGCCCGCATAAGTTGCATCCGCTTTTCAAAGCCTTTGTACGTCTCGAGCGCGTTCCTTATTTCCGACGAACTCAAGCCGTAATAATACCCGATCGCTGCCGCCGCCAGCGCATCCATAGCGGTGTGAATTCCCGGCACTTTCAATCGGATCAATTCCGTTTTCCCATAGTATCTTAGCTCGAAGAACGCGCAGCCTTTGCGGTCGAGACCGAAGAACCTGCCTGCAAGGTTTCGCCGCTCCAGAGTGTCCGAGCGAAAGCCGTAGCTGAACTTATGTCCCGCCCGAACCGACCTCTTCGAGAAAAGTCTTGCCATGTTGACGATGTTCCTGTCGTCTGAGTTAACGAACAGGACACCGCTGGACAGTCTCAGGAAGTCAAAGAGAGCGGTCTCCTCCTTCTTGACCCCGTTCAGATTCTTTAAGAACTCCAGATGCTCCGCTCCGATACTCGTGATGAGTCCTGCTCCTGGCTTAAGTATCTCACACAGTCGTTTGATCTCCCCGAAATGGTTCGTGCCGATCTCGACAACCGCGGCCTCGTGGTGTTTCCTGAATCCGAAGACCGTCAGCGGCACACCGATTTGATTGTTATGGTTGCCCGAAGTCTTGGCGACACTGAGTCTTTTTCCCAGGATTTTGGCGGCCATTTCTTTCGTCGTAGTCTTGCCGTTCGATCCTGCAATTGCAATTACAGGCATTGAGAACTTGCTGCGATAGACTCTCGCAAGATCGCCAAGAGCGCGGGTCGTGTCGTCAACAACTGCGAGAGGATATCCGGTGACTGACGGATCGTCGAGCGCAGCTCTGCTGTACCACTTTCTGTCAACGACGGCACAGGAGACTTTTCTCGCGAGAACCTCACCCACGAAATCATGTCCGTCAAATTTCTCTCCCCGAAGCGCGAAGAAAATCTCGCCTGCGGAAGCTGCACGGGAATCGGTGGAGATGCCACTGGCCGATTTGAAATTCAAGTTGTGGACCTCAACTCCCGGAATGCCGTGCACATCTTTCATCGTGATCAACTTTTCTCCAGAGGTGGATTCTCCAACGCCTTCTCGACTTCTTCTCTCTCGTCAAAGTGATACTTGAGACCCTTCACGTCCTGATAATTCTCGTGTCCTTTCCCTGCAAGAATCACTATGTCGTTGGGACGAGCAAGAGCCACAGCTTTCTTAATTGCTTCACTTCTGTCGAGGATTCGAAACACACTTGTCGCGTGCGGCCCAATTCCTGCGAATATTTCGTCAGCAATCTCCTCCGGATTCTCGAAGCGCGGATTATCCGAAGCGACAATGACGATATCGCTCAAGTCCCGTGCAATCTTTCCCATCTTTGGCCGCTTTGTACGGTCACGATTTCCACCGCAACCGAAAAGAGTCAGTAATCTTCCGCCTTTTCCTTCGGAGGTCAAAATCTCTCGGGCGGATTGTAGTGCCTTCTGGAGCGAATCGGGCGTGCCAGAGTAATCGATGACGATCATGTAACCTTTGCCTGAATCGATGCGCTCAAATCTCCCCTTTACACTCGGCGCCTTGGACAGAGCGTCGGCAGTGAAATGTGGGTCATATCCCAAGGAAACCAAGGTGGCAAACACTCCGGCAAGATTGTACGCGTTGAATTTTCCCACCAACATAGAGTGGATCGGAAAGTCCTGGGACTTGTGTCTTATTACGATCTGGGTTCCGTTCATGCCGAATGAGAACTCCGTGATTCGAAAATCGGCGTGCGCGGCAAAGCCGTAAGACACCTTGCGCGCTGAAGTGCCGCTTAGAATCCTTGCACTATATTCGTCATCCACATTCACGACCGCGACGCTGTCGCTCGTCAGGGAATCAAACAAGATTTTCTTCGATTTGAAGTACTCTTCCATGGTCTTGTGAAAATCGAGATGATCTTGAGTGAGGTTTGTGAAGACTGCCGCTTTGAACGGTATGCCGAAAACTCGATCCATCACGAGTGAATGTGAGGAAACTTCCATCACCGCAAACGAGGCTTTCTTGGCGACGGCCGCCGCCATCATCCGTTGCAGCTCGAAAGACTCCGGGGTTGTGTTCCTCGCAGACTCAATTGTTTCACCGTTAAGCATATACTTTATCGTCCCGACGAGGAGAGCTTTCTCTCCGGCTGATCTTAGTGTCCATTCAAGGAGATAGGTGCTCGTTGTTTTACCGTTTGTCCCTGTCACTCCGATGATTTTAAGTTTTTTGGCTGGCCACTCGAAAAAGGCAGCAGACAGGAGCGCCAGGGCACGGCGGGTGCTGGGGACTAATAGTTTCGTGGTGTGGTGGGAGAGAAAGTATTCATCTTTGACGATACCGTTGTCCTCAACCGCAACCGCGCTTGCACCGCTACCTATGGCATCTACTATGAAACGATGTCCGTCAAACTGAGCGCCTTTCATCGCAACGAACAATGATCCCTTTTTCACCTTTCGCGAGTCGTAAGCGATGTCAGTGACTTCCACTTCCCGCTCGCCGACTATTTCGCTCACCGCGATGTCCTTGACAAGTTCGCTAAGCTTCATTGAGAAATACCTGCGATGTTTGAACTTCCGTTGTCACAATTGATCACAACCTCTGACTTCCTATCTATGGGTGAACCGGCAACGGGGAACTGGCTCACAATCTTCCCGCTACCGACAATATGAAATCGAATACCCGCTTCGAGCAGAAAACTCGCCGCCTTCCTGACGCTTGCTCCCTTGAAGTCCGGCAATCTCGATGATTTTCTTGCGTCAACAAAGTCTAATTCAATCGTACTCCCCTTCGAGACAAGTCTCTCAGGAGCAGGTTTCTGGGACCACACTATGAAGCTGCTGCCAACCTGCTTGTCCGATGTGGCAAGGCCGGAGGTCTCCAGGATTGCTTCTGCTGACTCTCTATCCAAGAAGGAAACGTCGGGAACCTTGACCATTTCTGCACCAGTTGGAACTACTGAATTGCCTTTCTCGGAGTTGAGCGCTGGATTCTGATCATTGACATTTTGATTCTTTCGGGCGACCGAAGAAGAATTTGACGCCACTCTGATGTCATCGTTAGAAAAGTCGGTGGTTCTCCGCTGCATGATCCCGTAGATGCGCGTTGCGATGTTTTTAAATATCGGTGCCGCAGCACTACCGCCGGTATAGCCATTAATCGGAGAGTCAACCATTATGAATCCGACGATAGCCGGATTGGGGACCGGGAAGAATCCGGCAAAAGACGCGTGGTAAAATTTCTTCGAGTATTTCCCGTCAACTAGTTTCTGCGCCGTGCCAGTTTTGCCGGCCATCAAGAGATCGCTTATTCTTGCTGACGTCCCGGTACCATGCTCCACCACATCGATTAGCAAACCGGTCAGAGTCTGCGCAACCTCCGGGCTGACAACACGCCTAATTTCGGTCGGAGAATTCTGAAAGACCACGTTCCCTTCCGGATCGACTGCTCTGGCGACGATGTACGGCCTTATGAGCGTTCCGCCGTTGGCGATCGAAGCGTACGCCTGGGTCATTTGAAGTGAGTTGGCCATCACTTCATAACCAAACGACATAAAAGGCTCTGACATTTTCGACCACTTATAGGGCTTCTTTAGTTCGCCCTGTACTTCACCTGGAAGCTCGATGCCCGTGGGCGCACCGAACCCAAAATCCCGGGCGTATCTGTAGAACTTTTCGGGAGGTATTTTCATCCCTATTTTTGAAAACGCAATGTTACTGGAAAGCTCCAGGGCCCTTCTGAATGTCACCCACCCCGCACGTTCGAAATCTTCAATGAGTTTGCCGTATAGAATATACTTGCCGTTTTCGGCGAAGATCATATCATTCGGCTTTTCGATCCCTTCTTCAAGCGCAGCCGACGCAGCGACAATTTTGAACGTTGAGCCCGGCTCAAACACATCGGTAATCGCCCTGTTTCTAGAGTCATCGAGGGTGTACTTCGTGTAGTTCGATGGATCAAATCGAGGATAGTTCGCGATCGCCAGTATTTCTCCAGTAGCGGGATTCATGAAGACCGCCGACCCGGCCAAAGCTTTCGCTTTCTCCACCCCGGCCGCTAGTTCATCATCAACAATTTGCTGAATATTCATGTCGATGGTAAGTTCAACGCTGCATCCAGTGACAGGATCGGCTTTCGGATAATCGACCGATGGCATTTTCCTACCCATTCCGTCGCGTTCCATGATTTCATATCCGTTCTTGCCGGCCAGAAGCGAATCAAACTGAAGCTCGATTCCACTTACGCCTGAACCATCGACGTTCGTGTAGCCAAGAACCTGGCCCGCCATGACTCCGTACGGATAAAGCCTTTGCTGTTCCTGCAGGCGGATGAGTCCGTAGGCTTTGAGGTCCTGAAGTGACGAGACCTGGTCGGGGGCGACACTGCGTGCCAGCCACACGAATCGTGATTTTGAATTCATTTTCTCGAGGAAGAAGGTTTCAGGTTCATTAAAGACTCTGCTGAACCTGCTGGCAATTTTTTCCTTGTCAGTCGAGTCAAGGAGTTCCGGATCAGCCGCATAGGAGTAGCCATAACTGTTTGATACCATAAGGCTGCTGTTTCTATCATATACCACGCCTCGGTTTGCGCGAAGAAGGACTTTTGTCTCATATTGCTTTTGTGCAACCTGGTGGTAGTAAAAGCCCTTCACGCCCTGAACGAACGCCAATCTTACCACAATACCTGCGAACAGCAACCCGAACACGACACGAACGAAATCTATTCGGCCTCTGTGGTTGACGGTCTTACTCTGTTGTGTCTCTTGCATCTTTTTGTCTGGCAAGTTCCAACTTCTTTTTGTCGATCGAAATTTTGTCAAGTGTCTGATTGCTGTAGACGAGACCGAGTCTTTCCGAAGCTATCTTTGTGATTCTTTCGGCACTCGACAATTTTGTTAACTCAGCTTGGAGTGAGTCGTTACTAAACTGCAACTGTTTATAGGTTGAGTCGAGTGAGCTGATGCTGCTGACCAGCCTATCCACTGTGACGCTATTATTGACAATGATCAGCAGCACGATAACGATCCCGCAGAGAACGACAATAAATTTTGATACTGTAATCGACGACCGTTTTTGCTTGCTCGTCGTCTTTTCACCGGCAGAGTCCCCCTGTTTGTCATCGCGGAAAACTTCAGCGCTCATACAATTTTTTCTGCTGCTCTCATTTTTGCGCTACGCGCTCTGCCATTACGTACGATTTCCTCTCGACCTGGCAATATCGGCTTGCGTGTAAGAATCCTAGCGCGAGCCGCTTTTCCACAATTGCAGATAATGGTCTGCGGCGGACAAATGCACGTCGCTGCCTCGAACTTGAATTTTTCCTTGACAATCCTATCTTCCAGAGAGTGATAAGAGATCACCACGATCCGCCCGCCTCGGCTCGTGAGATCAAACGCAGCTTTCAATCCTTCGGACAGAGAACCGAGTTCGTCGTTAACCTCGATCCGAAGTGCCTGAAATATCCTTGAGAGGGTTTTTACCGACTTGCCGCAGACTTTGTCGATAATGTGGGCAAGCTCGAACGTGGTTTCAATCTTGTTTTTTGCTCGCCTGTTTAGTATTGCTCGCGCCAGCCTACGAGAATGCGGCTCCTCCGCGTACTTGCTGAACACCTTTTCTAGTCTCTCCGCGGAGTAGGAGTTTACTATGTCGTAAGCGGAAACCTCAAGATTCTTGTCCATGCGCATATCGAGTTTGTCAGCTCGCTTGTAACTGAACCCTGTCTCAGCATCGATCTGATGGGACGAAACTCCCAAGTCAAATAGGAAGCCAGCGCATGATCCCATGTCAAGCTTTCCGAGGGCATCCCTGACATGGGAGAAGTTTTCCGGGAAGAATGACAGCCTTTTTTCCGATGCTGACAGTTCTACTGCAACGCCACGAGAATCTCGGTCAACGTCGAAAGCCATTACCTTCGCCTTGGAGTTCAACCTAGATAGAAGCTCCAGAGTGTGGCCTCCCCCACCGAATGTCGCGTCCACATATGTTCCACTTGAGTCGGTAACCAAGAAATCTACACTTTCCCTCAATAGTACCGGTTCATGAAATGCTGACATTGTCACTTGTTGACATTAACGGCCATGATCTGTTCCACAACCGTAGCGTAGCTTTCTGGCTGAGAATTGATATATTCGTTGAAAATCCTCGGACTCCACAGCTCAATCCGCTCAAGAGCTCCAATTATGATCACTTCTTTCTCTATTTCGGCAAACTCAAGCAAGTTCTTTGGAATTGTAATTCGCGATTGTGAGTCCAGGGAAAACTCCTCGGAGGCCCACATCAAGAGGGTTCTAGTAAAGTACCTGTGTTTCTCCAGGAATTGGTTTAACGAGCGGAGCCTCTCCTCAAGACGCTGCCATTCATCGAGAGGATACACATAAAGGCATTTCTCCACCCCTCTTGTGACCACGAAGGAATCGTGCGATTCAACGGAAAGGCTCTTCCGCAGTTTTGCAGGGATACTCAGCCTTCCCTTGGAATCCAGGATATACTCGTACCGTCCCTTGAACGACGACATGACTCTCCGCACTTCCACATCTTTTTAGTAAACAGGGGGAAAGCAGAGGCGTTCTCCACTTTTCCCCACTACGTTGGAAATTTAACCATTGGACTTAAAAAGTCAAGGGAGTTTTTGTCGCTTTTTCCCACCCGCCAAAATTTCGAGAAATCGAGGGGAAATCGGCTTGTTTGACGAATCAGATGCCGTTATAATATTGCCACTAAACAAAACAAACAAAGTTTTAGTAAACTTCTTGACCGCTAAACTGGTGTTTTGTAATTTATGGAACCATGGCAAGAGGTCTTACAAAAAGGCAAGGCGAGGCACTCGAGTTCATTCGACGATTCATCAAGGAACATTCCAAGCCGCCTACCTTCCGGGAACTCGGCGAACAGATGGGTATTAACTCCACTCGCGCGGTCAGCGATCTGCTCAAGGCTCTCGAACGGAAAGGTTACATCGAACGCGAGGCCGGTCGCTCACGCGGAATTAATCTTCCGAAAACTGAGGCGGTCAATCCGGATCTTCCGCCGTCGGTCAGGACGATCCCGGTCGTTTCTCGCATCGAATCACGCGAAGTTATTTTCTCGAACATCGTCGATGTCATTCACTTCGACGGGAAGCTTCTTCCCGAAGGAGAGCTTTTCGCAGTCAAAGTCTCCGACGACGCAATGAACTTCGTTGGGTTGTTCAAGGGTGATTTTGTAATATGCAGAAGGGTGATGATCCCGGATCAGAACTCACTCGTCCTGGGAAGCGCAGCGGGAGTTCTTGTTGTAAGGTTCTTTGAGTTGATAAATGGGAAAGTAAATCTCAAGCCATCCAACAAATCCTATGAAGTACTTACCTTTTCGCCAGATGACAGGCAATTCTTCGTAGCAGGCGAAGTGGTGCTCACGTTCAGGAAGACAAAATAGTCTCCGTTTCACGAGCGGGAATCAAGCCGGCTTGCACACCCATATAATCGGGGTTGGCAACACACGCCTATTTCAACTACTCTTCCAGCGTGCTGAGGTCCCCTTCCGGTGTTCCAAGTGCGCGTGCTTTCAAAACACGTCGCATGATCTTCCCACTCCGCGTCTTCGGAAGTGAAGTGACAAACTCAATCCTTTCTGGTTTTGCGATAGGCCCCATTTCGTGCGCGACATGTTGCCTTATTTCCTCCGTGAGTTGTTGGCTCGGTTCAAACCCCGATCTCAGGATCAAATAGGCGTGAATCCCTACCCCTTTTATCTCATGTGGCAATCCGATCACTGCCGCCTCTGCAACCGTATGGTGACTCACTAGAGCAGACTCGAGTTCCGCAGTTCCAAGTCTGTAACCGCTGACCTTTATTACGTCATCCACCCTTCCAATTATCCAGAAGTATCCATCCTCGTCCTTCCGTGCGGAATCGCCAACAAAATAGTATCCTGGATACCGGCTCCAATAGGTATTCACATAGCGCTCAGGATCCTTATAAACCGTGCGAAGCATGGAGGGCCATGGCCGCTTTATGACTAAGAACCCTTCCTCTCCAGGCTTGACGGACTGGCCCGCCTCATCGACGACATCCGCATGGACTCCGAAGTACGGTCTAGTCCCGGAACCCGGTTTGAGGGGAGTTGTTGGAAGCGGCGCAATCATAAACGCCCCTGTTTCCGTTTGCCACCATGTATCCATAATAGGGCACTTTTCTTTCCCGATCACCCTGTGGTACCATCGCCAAGCCTCCGGATTTATAGGCTCTCCAACACTGCCAAGCAATCGCAGCGAAGAAAGGTCATGACGGTTCGGCCAGGCCTCGCCGTAACGCATCAGCCCGCGTATTGCGGTTGGGGTCGAGTACAGGACCGAGATTCCGTACTTCTCAACCATCGTCCACCATCTGTCAGGATAAGGATAGGTCGGTGCGCCTTCATACATGAACGAGGTCGCCCCCGCAACGAGCGGAGCGTAGACAATGTAAGAGTGGCCGGTCACCCAGCCTGGATCCGCAGTGCACCACCATCTGTCCTCCTCCTTTAGATCAAAAACATCTTTCAACGTCGCATAAGTCCCGACCATATATCCGCCGTGTGTATGCAGAATAGCCTTCGGCTTCCCCGTTGTGCCAGAGGTATAGAGAATAAAGAGAGGATCCTCGGCATCCATCTCCTCCGTCATGCACCTACCTCCGTTGCGAGTCAACGGAAGGTTCATCAGTTCGTGGTACCAGTAGTCGCGACCAGCCTCCATTGATACTCCTGTTCCGGCATGTTTAACAACTATTACAGTCTCCGGCGCGGCTGTTCGCCTCAATGCCTCATCCACGATCCTTTTTAACTCAACGGTTTTGCCATTCATGTATCCGCCATCCGCCGTAACAATCACTTTTGATTCGCTATCCTCGATCCTTGCATGGAGAGCCTCAACTGAAAATCCACCATACACCACCGAGTGTACCGCGCCGATCTTCGCGGTCGCAAGCATCGCAATGACCGTCTCAGGAATTCTGGGCATGTAAATGGTAACCCTGTCGCCTTTGCCTACCCCCATGCTCTTGAGAACCGTCCCGAACTTGCAGACTTCCCGATTCAGGGCATGATACGAAAAGGTCCGCAGCTCGCCATTTTCACCCTCCCAGATCAGCGCAAGCTTGTTCCGCCGCCACGTCTTTACGTGCCTGTCAAGCGCATTGAGAACAATATTTGTCTTCCCACCAACAAACCACTTGTAGAAGGGCTTCTGGGATTCGTCGAGGACTTTGTCCCATTTCTTGAACCAATCCAGCTCATCGGCCCTGCGGGCCCAAAATCCTTCGAGGTCATTCTCCCCCTCCCGGTAAACCGCCTCAACGTTCTGGACATTCGCTTGGGTCATGATCTCCGGCGTGGGATAGTAGACCTCTCCATGAAGTTCTCTCCGAGCTTCTTTGCTCCGCGCCGCCTTGCCGATTTCTTGCACCATCATTGAACGACTCCTTATCGAGTTTTACTTTTTCAATCTCACGTACAACATTCGCGAAAGATGAACAGTTTCCCAATACTTGGCCTCCTGCGAACAATTCAAACGGGACTCCCGTGGAGTAATTAAACAATCCCCATTCCGGGTATGATTAAAAAGCTTACAGCGACAGAATCGTACTAGAGTCTCTTTTTGTCCCAAGGGAGGAGTCCAAGCACTGCATGGACGCCCTTTTCGGCTGGAATGAGAGGAAGTTGGTGGCATAATCGTTGACGCAGTTCGCTCAACAAAATCACTGGCTAGTAATGAACACATTTCTCAAACTCAGCCCACAGAATCTTTCGCAACTCTTCATGGGTTTGAAGAGCAGAAATTACACCCTGATTGCCCCGGTCTTACGCGACAACACCATCGTCTACGGTGAGGTGGACTCTCCCGAAGATCTCCCGATTGGCTGGGTTGACGAACAGCGCCCGGCTTTTTACCGACTCTCGAAGGAGAACAAGGGAAGGTATTTCGGCTACCATGCAGCCCCGCAGTCATGGAAACGACTTCTCTATCCTCCGCAAAGGAGTCTGTTCCATGTCAGGCGAGCTGGCAAGTCCCTCAGCCTTAACATTGATTCTAGCGAACAGGCGAAGTACGCATTCATCGGCGTGCGTCCATGCGAGCTAAGCGCAATCATCGTCCAGGACATGGTGCTGAATTCGGAGAAATATGGAGATGACGAGTACCGGCGCCGGCGGGAGGATCTCTTCATAGTAGCTGTAAACTGCACCGAGTCGGCCGATACTTGTTTCTGCGCTTCTTTGAAAACAGGACCGAAGGCAAAGAACAATTTTGATCTCGCTTTGACCGAAGTCGCGGTTAAAGGAGAACACTATTTCGTCGTTGAAGTTGGAAGCGAAAAAGGTTCGTTGGTTATGGGGCAAGTCGATGCTTCTGCGGCGACGGAGCAAGAAGTTGGTGATTCGCTAAAACTCGTCCGACACGCCGAGAACAAGATGAAGAAGTCCCTCGACACGTCTGACCTTGCGAAGCTCCTTTCCGACAACCTGGAACACCCGCAGTGGGACAACGTGGCAAAAAGATGCCTGATGTGCGGTAACTGTACCATGGTGTGTCCGACATGTTTCTGTGCAGCCGTGGAGGACATAACGGATCTTTCCGGTGAGGAGGCCGAACGGATGCAGAGATGGGACTCATGCTTCACGATGGACTTTTCCAGGGTTGCAGGAGGAAATTTCCGCATAACTCCGAAGTCGCGATACCGACAATGGCTCACGCATAAATTCTCGTCGTGGGTTGACCAGTTTGGGACATTCGGCTGTGTGGGCTGCGGACGATGCATCACATGGTGTCCGGTCGGGATTGACGTTACTGCCGAAATAAATTCCATCAGAGGGGAACCTAGCAACTAAGGGAGACAATAGCCATGGAACCGCAAGACTTGACCCAATCACTGCGCAAACATCCATTCTTGCTCGATATGGATGACGGTCTTATCAAGACATTAACCTCGTGCGCGTCCAACGTGGTTTTCCAGGAAGGAACGCGACTTTTCAAAGAAGGCGAAGACGCGAAGCTTTTCTTTCTCTTGAGAAGCGGCAGAGTCGCGCTGGAGATTCAGGCCGGAGAGAGAGGGGCCATAAGAATCCAGACGGTCGGTCCTGGTGAAGTGCTAGGATGGTCATGGCTTATCTCTCCTTACAGATGGCACTTCGATACTTTGGCGCTCGAACAAGTTCATGCTTTTTCAATTGATGCAAGTTGCCTGAGGTCTAAGTGTGAAACCGACAATCACTTTGGATACGAAATGCTTCGCAGATTTTCGGCAGTTCTGGAGCGGCGACTTGATGCAACGCGTCTTCAATTGCTGGACGTGTATGGAGTATACATGCGGGACGGCGGTAAAAGAGAAGATGCCAAAGACTAAAAACATAAAGATAAAATGGAGTCAACTCAATTGAGCGAGACAACTCTTGAACCCGTGACCATGACGAATGACGCCTCGGTCTCAACCATAACAAAGGCGATGGTCCCCTCATTTGCCGAAATAAAGCGCGTCATATGGGAAACCGACGATACGTTCACGCTCCTGATTGAGCCGCCACACAATAATGACAAGCCATTTTCATTTCTCCCGGGTCAGTTCAACATGGTTTATTCTTTCGGAATTGGAGAGTCCGCTATCTCCATAAGCTCGGATCCCGCAAAGCCAAACCTCCTCGCCCATACGATTCACCGGGTCGGAACGGTGACATCTGCCTTATCCAAAGTCCGACGCGGAGATTTGATAGGAATTCGCGGCCCCTTTGGGAGAGGATGGCCGCTTGAGGCGGCGGTCGGGAAGGACGTGTGCATTGCAACCGGCGGAATAGGTCTGGCTCCGCTGAGACCCGTCATTTATTCTCTCATTAGGAGACGAGACGAATTCGGCAGGATAATAATTCTCTATGGAGCGAGGAGTCCGCTTGATTTACTGTACAGGGTCGAGCTGGAGCAGTGGAGCAAACTGCCGAACATCGAGGTGATCATAACCGTCGACCGCGGGGATTGGACGTGGAAGGGTTATATCGGGGTCGTTACAAATTTGTTTTCTTACATCAAGATGGATTCCAGAGAAACAATTGCAATGGTGTGCGGTCCTGAAATCATGATGAGATTCACCGTCGAGGAATTGCAGCGAAGAGGTCTGACTCCCGAACAGATCTACATTTCTATGGAGAGAAACATGAAATGCGGAATCGGAATTTGCGGGCACTGTCAATTCGGACCAAAGTTCATCTGCAAAGACGGCCCCGTTTTCAAATTGCCCGAGGTATATCGCTTGGTCGAGAAAAAGGAAATTTAAAATGTCGAAACACCCTGCTGAAAGAAAACCGAAAGTGGCGGTTTTCAAGTTTGCTTCTTGCGATGGCTGCCAGCTTTCCCTCCTCGATGTCGAAGACGAACTTCTTGCAGTCGCAAGTGCAATAGATATCGCATTCTTCCCGGAAGCAAGCTCCAGAATGCTCAAGGGACCATACGACATAGGAATTGTCGAGGGCAGCATTACGACTCCACACGATGTCGAGCACATTAGAGAAATAAGGAAGTCGTGTTCAGCACTGATCACGATCGGAGCGTGCGCAACCGCCGGTGGAATTCAGGCTCTTAGAAATTGGAAAGACATAAAGGACTTTGTTCACATTGTCTACGCATCTCCCGAATATATCTCTACTCTCGACCGATCTTTGCCCATCGGCTCGTTCGTTCACGTTGAGTACGAACTCCGGGGTTGCCCAATCAACAAATATCAGCTTATTGAGGTTATTAACGCTTTTCTCCACAAACGCAAACCCAATATTTACACTCACAGCGTTTGTATGGATTGCAAAAGAAAAGGAAATGTTTGCGTCATGGTAAGCAGCGGCATTCCGTGCCTAGGTCCGGTAACGCAGTCGGGTTGCGAAGCGCTCTGCCCTGCTTACGACCGAGGATGTTTTGGGTGTTTCGGTCCAATGGAATCCCCCAATACTTCTTCTCTCGCAGAACGCTTTAAGGATCTTGGCGAGACGCAACTTGACATCTCGCTTGCCTTCAGGTTATTCAACGCTTACGCGGACGCCTTCCGGAGAGAGAGTGAAGCCCATGAACAGTAGCAGAATATTGAAGGTAGATTATCTTTCTCGGGTGGAAGGAGAAGGAACCCTCCTGATCAAGACCAAGAATTCCCACGTCGAAGATATTAAGTTCAAGATTTTCGAGCCGCCGCGCTTTTTCGAAGCTTTCTTGCGCGGAAGAAAATATTCAGAAGCACCTGACATTACGGCACGCATCTGCGGAATTTGCCCAGTTGCCTACCAGATGAGCTCCGTCCATGCAATGGAAAATGCCTTCGGGGTGAAAGTCGAAGGACAACTGCGGGAACTGCGGCGTTTGCTCTACTGCGGTGAATGGATAGAGAGTCACGTGCTCCACGTCTACATGCTACATGCCCCCGACTTCCTGGGGTACGAAGACGCTATTCAACTGGCAAAAGACTTTCCGGATGCCGTCCAGCGTGGATTGCGGTTGAAAAAAACCGGCAACGACCTGGTTGCGCTCCTTGCAGGAAGAGAGATTCACCCAATCAATGTGAAAGTGGGAGGATTCTACAAGCTACCGCAAAAAAAGGATTTCACCGGGATACTCGAGCGCCTGAAAAAAGCGAGAGACGAGGCGTACGAAACTGTTCGCTGGACCGCAACATTGCCTTTCCCGGATTTTGAGTACGACTACGAGTTTGTGGCACTCAGGCACCCGAGCGAATATCCTTTCAACGAAGGACGCCTTGTTTCCAACAAAGGACTCGACATAGATATTCATGAGTACGAGCTCATGTTCCATGAAAGCCACGTACCCTATTCCAACGCGCTCCAGTCAACGATGAAAGGAAGGATGGCATATCTCACAGGACCCCTGGCACGGCATAACCTGAATTTCGACAGGCTCTCTCCGCTCGCAGCCGAAGCGGCAAGAGAGGTGAAGATGATACCTCCGGTGCTGAATCCCTTCAAGAGTATAATCGTGCGTGCTATCGAGACTGTCTTCGCCTGCGAAGAAGCGATAAGAATAATTGAGAACTATGAGCCTCCTGAAAATCCAGCATTAAACTACTCAGTGAGACCGGGCTTTGGATTCGGATGCACCGAGGCGCCGCGCGGGATACTCTATCACCGTTACTTGATCGGCGACGACGGACTTATCAAGGATGCCAAGATTGTTCCGCCAACTGCGCAGAATCAGAGAATGATCGAGTCCGATTTGAGAAACTTCGTCACTGCAAATTTCGGGCTGGCTAAACAAGACTTGACTCTTCAGTGTGAGCAGTTAATCCGCAACTACGATCCATGCATTTCATGCGCAACCCACTTCCTCAAGCTTACGGTCGAAGAAACATAAGGAACCCAAACGGGGTGGATCCAGATTTAGCCGGGCAGGAAAAACCGGGGAAGAGATTAGTGACGATTGTGGGGGTCGGAAACGAGTTTCGTGGAGACGACAGTGTGGCAATTCTTGTCTCGAGAATCCTGAGAGACACACTTCCGGATAAAGTCGAAGTCGTCGAACTGTCCGGCGACCAATCCAATCTGCTTGAACTAATGAAAGACACCGACAATTTGATCATTGTCGATGCGGTTTGTTCACCGGCGCCTGCAGGTACCATTTTCCGTATCAATGCAAGCGAAGAATCCTTCCCGAGCAATTTCTTCACAGCCTCCACGCACAGCATTGACCTCGCGCGATCAATTGAGCTGGCGCGGGCGTTGAAACAGCTGCCGTCATCGGTCCTCGTCTATGGAATTGTCGGCAAAGACTTTTCGTTCACGCCGTCATTGACTCAACAGGTCAAAGAATCTGCGGAAACCGTAAAGAACAAAATCATGAACGACGTCGAAAGGATATTGGCAAGCAGTCTAAGTTCCAATCCCGCCTGAGACAGGAACCCCTTCGAAAGAAGACAACACCCCTCCCCCCGCTTCCCAACCCATTCCAACAATAAATACCAGGAACGAAAATGGAAACTGCTGATTGATGCGCGATTGCCGCTTGTTGCCGCACACCAACCACTTCCCCGAGAACCGCGATGCAGGGGGCGGGTCGATAGCTAGAAGCTGTGCTTCGACCTTGAGGGAAATCCGACGCGACTAGTCGACCTTTGCCAGAGCCACGTAATAGTCCAGGTTCATCGCGTACGGCGAATTCGGGAAATTCTTCTGGGCACGGTTGAGCAGGCTAATGGCCCGGTCCTTCTTTCCGATCTTGATATAATTTCTTGCGGCACCGATCAGGTATTGCGCGGTAAGAAAACCCTTTGAATCACGCGATGCTGCGCGGTCGTAGTACTCTGCGGACTTTTCGTAGTCCCGCTTGACCTCGTAGACTTCTGCTATTCCGGCGTCAGCGCTCGCTTCGAGCAGCTTATCGCTCCCGTCATAATCCTTGAAATACTTCAGCGCGTTGTCGTAATCGCCAATATAATAATAACAGTCCGCTAGGTAAACCTTGGCTTGCTCACCTGTTTCAGAGCTCCCGTACTTGCTGACGATGGATTTCAATCCAGTGATATTGCGGGTCGGATCTCCGTTGATCGCCACTTGGTATGCCCCACCGTTAAACAGATTAAGAACTTGCGACAGTTCAGTGGCAGCATTCGCGTTGTCCGACTGCCTGTTGTTCAAATAAGCAACGATGACAATTACAGCTATCACAAGTGCAGTTAGAGTATAGCTGACCAGCCTTCGATTATTTCGGAAAAAATCCGTCGCCTTTACATAAGTGGTGATCAGTTTATCCTGTTTCAGTTCTTTCTTTGTTATTCTCTTTCTCGGTTTGAGCATAGATTTATTCCTTATACCAAATATTCAGTTCTCTGTCGACGCCACACTCAAATTTAGGCAAAAAAAAACTGCCGTAAAAGAGATGTTTTCGCCCTGAGATGCCCACTTGCAAAGGTGCTGCGAGCTCGAACTGCAGTTCGGTCACTTCGCACCAACCGACCCGCCGCTCTTACATTCTTTCCGGTGCGCTAATTCCCATGATTTGAAATCCGTTCGCTAGGACAATCTTCGTCGCCAGGCACAGCGCCAATCTTGACCTGGAGAGGTCCCTATCAGGAATTACTACCCGGTGCAGGTGATAAAATCTGTGGAACGCTTCCGCGACTTCCTGCAAATAGGTGATTATCCTATGAGGCTCAAAAGTGGAGGCAGCCGCTTCGACAATCCCCGGGAAAGTCCCAAGAATTTTTGCGAGATCAATCTCTTCCTTCTCCTTCAATAAGTCAACATAAAAATCCTTTATGCCGCGACTGACTTCATCCTTCGTCAGAACACCCTCTGTTTCCGCAAGACGGATGATGCTTGCGATCCTTGCATGTGCATACTGCAAGTAGAAAACCGGATTCTCTTCGCTCTGCTTTTTTGCGAGATCAATGTCGAAATTCAAATGCGTCCCGATATTTCTCATCAGAAAAAAGAACCTGACGGCATCCGGGCCGACCCAGTCGATCAGCTCGTCGAGCGTGATGAAGTTAGCCTTCCGGGTCGACATCTTGACGATCTCGCCATTTTGAAATATTGTTACAAACTGGTGAATCAGGACTTTCACTTTCTCGGTGTCGTAGCCGAGCGATTTCAACGCGAGGAGAACATCGGGATAAGTCGCGATGTGGTCTGCACCAAAAATGTCTACGACCAATTGAAAGCCTCGGCGAAATTTCTCGATGTGGTAAGCAATATCGGGAAGTCTATAAGTCGGTTCCCCGCTGCTCTTCACTATAACTTTGTCTTGATCGCCTCCGACTGCAGTTGCCTTAAACCATTTCGCCCCTTCTTTGTCGTACGTTAGTCCTGCTGCCTCAAGGGCCGAAATGACTTCCTTTATCTTCCCGGTTTCGTAAAGCGAGTTCTCATTATAAAAGACATCGAACTTTATCTGAAGCCGGTTCAGCGTCCTCTTTATATCTTCAAAAATTTCCTGCTCAGCTCGCTCCTTGAAAGCTCCTTCAGGCGGTTCATCCCTGAGCTTGTCGCCTTGCTCGGCATACAAATGCTTCGCAATATCACGGATGTATTCACCCTGATAATAGTCTCCGGGGAAATCGACCTTCTCGCCAAGCAACTCTTTGTATCGCAGGCGGACCGAATCGCCGAGCATACGCATTTGTCTGCCTGCATTGTTAAAATAATATTCGCGTGTTACGTCATGTCCTGTCCACTGAAGCACGTTTGCAATCGTATCTCCGAAGACGGCGTTTCGGCCATGTCCGACTGTCAACGGACCTGTGGGATTCGCGCTGACAAATTCGACCTGCGTCTTCTTTCCCGCGGCGGAACTTGACCTGCCAAAATCCGCGCCCATGGTCAAGACTTCATTAATAAAAGATAGAAAGTAACTGTCCGCAAATTTGAAATTGATGAATCCGGGACCGGCAATCTCAACCTTGTCAACCAGCAACGGATCGACTTCAAGAGCTTCCACTATCTTTTTCGCGAGATCCCGCGGTTTGGTTCCCAATTCTTTCGCGGCAAGAAGCGCAAAATTGGTCGAGCGGTCACCATGCGCCTCTATTTTCGGCTTCTCAAAAGCGGGTTCGACCGAGGTTTCCAGCCCCAGCTTCTTGATCGCCGTCAAGATTCCGGACTTGAGGTTGTCTTTCATTAGTCCGCTTGCCCCGCCTCGATAGAAGTCCTGGGCTTTGATGGTCTCCTCGGTTTTCTGTTCTCTGCATCAACCGGTCGATCAGCAACTTTCTGGACCTTCGCATCCCCCCAGAGCTTTTCCAGTCCATAAAACATTCTTGAATCCTTGTGGAATATATGTACCACGACATCGACATAATCGAGCAAAACCCAATGGAGGTTTTGCAGACCTTCCGCATGCCAGGCTCTCTCACCGTTCTTCTCCATCCCGGACATTATCGCATCCGCAATCGCCTTTACCTGCGACT
>Ga0326727_10012304_pt1 | contig 19523 bp, 9 predicted proteins | sample MB2enrmetagenome_FD_207643 | JGI IMG/M metagenome (GOLD analysis project Ga0326727, IMG submission 207643) | Lab enriched peat soil microbial communities from McLean, Ithaca, NY, United States - MB29MY | ecosystem: Environmental > Terrestrial > Soil > Wetlands > Peat | place: USA: New York...
GCTCGCCGTGGACCTCGGACGGGGCCAAGTACACCGACGAGGGCTGGTACGGAAACGCGGCCATCCGCGCGCACCTGTTTGGCAACTGGTACGTGGCGGGCGACTTCAACCCGGCGGTCGCGGTTCCGGCGTGGCCGTTTCTGGAGTGGCTGCTGTTTTTCTCGACTGGCGTAACCATCGCGGCGGCGCGGGGTCTGGCCGTGGCGTGCTTCTTCCTCAACCTGGTGCTGAGCTACCTGCTCCTGCGCGGGCCCGGCTCCGGCGGACCGGATCCGGCGAGTGGGGCGGAGAGCCGTGGGCCGCGCTGGATGGCGCTCCTGGGCGTGACGCTGGCAGTGACCAGCCCGTTTCTCTACTGCTTCAGCCGGCTGGCGATTCTGGAGCCGCTCGAAACCACGCTGATCCTGGCGGCGATGAACCTGGCGGTGCGGCTCGGGAACCTGCGGCGGCCGGTTCAGGCGTCGGCGTGGATCGGATTCCTGTTTGCGCTGGCCGTTTTGACCAAGACCACGGGGCTTTTCCTGTTGCCGGCGCTGCTTTGGGCCGTGGTCGTGGCGTTGTGGGACGAGCGCAGAGTGGCATGGCGCTGCGCGCTCGCAACCACGGGCGTTGCCGGGCTGGTCTATGGCGCGTGGATGGCGGTGGTTGCCGCCGCAGGCCTCGTCGGCGACTTGAAATACTACTTCTTCATCAATACCTACCGCAAGCCGCCGGAGTTCGGTTGGCAGCTGGTGGCTTTCTGGTGGTCGTTTCACGGATTGCTCTGGGTCGATCGCGGTTTGATAGCGATCGCCGGCGCTGTCGTGCTGGCCGCGGCGCTGGGGTGGCGCAGCGCGTGGGGCCGCGAACTGTGGCGGAATCCGCTGTTTGGCGCGTCGTTGTGGGCCGTCGCGGGCTGTGTGCTGTTTATGACGATGCAGAACCATCCCCAGCCGCGCTACTACGTGGTCCCGGCGTATTTCTGCTTCTTTGTGGTGGCGCTCGGCGCGGCGGCGCTCCTCGGCGAGCCGCGCAAATCGGGCCAGCCGGGCCAGCGGGGCCAGCCGGTTTGGGTGCGCGGCATGGGTTGGGCCGTCGCCATCGCGGCCATCGCAGCCGCCGCCGTCGATGGCGCCGAAACCATGCGCTACGCGGCTCATCCTCAGTACACGTGGGCCAATGCCGCAGCCGGATTGGCCTCCTATATGGATGCGCACCCCAACGGCAAGCGGCTGCTGACCTCGATCAGCGGCGACCAGATCACGCTGTTCACGCATGTGCCGAGCCTGTGCGACGACTTCAGTCAGCCGAACCTTCCCAGCAAGCTCAAAAGGTATCAGCCGGGCTGGTACGCGACATGGAACGTTCTCGATCCCAGTTCGCTCAAAGACCTGCATGCCGTTTACTCGCTCGAAGAGGTGGCCAGCTTCCAGGCCCTGGACGATCCCGACCGCAATCTTCTGGTGCTGTTCAAGCTGCATCCGCTGCCCGGCGGCGAGGTGCGCAACGGCGGCGGCGAGAATCTGAAGATTGCCCTGCCCGGCGACCAGATCGCGATCCCGATCGAATAAAGACGAGGGAATAGGGAGTAGCCAACAGGAAGTAGAAAAACTGCGCAATTCGGGAAAGCGCATCCGAAACGGGATGAAGGTCGGAATGGCCGTGACAGTGGTCACTCGACAGCCCCGTAACCGGATGATAGCCTTCCCGTGGCGCTTCCCCGAGGTGTTCGAGAGGTCGATTCGGGGCCGTAGTTTCCGGCTTCAAAACCATAAGTGTGGAGGGTGTGTGACAGTACTGGGTTGGGTGTATTTCTTTGTCGGCGTAAGCGTGCTCGCGCTGCTTGCGGCCGCGCTTTTGAGGAGTTCTTCAGCGATCCGGAGAGGCGCGGCAGCCTTCCTGAAGCGGCAGGCGAAGTTCGCGGCGGTCCTGCTGGGCTTGCTGCTGCCCGCAATCGCAAACGCGCAGGAGCAAGCGAGTGGAGAAGCCAGCCTGAAGCTGCCGGATTTGTCGAGCGTGAGTTTCCTCGGCTTGAACGGGCATACCCTGCTGAGCATCGGATTGCTGTTCTGCGTCGGCGGCCTGTTGTTCGGCCTGACGATTTACGTGCAGTTGAAGAACCTGCCGGTGCATCACTCGATGCGCGAAATCTCCGAACTGATTTATGAGACCTGCAAAACCTATCTGGTCACGCAGGGCAAGTTCATCGCTCGGCTCTGGCTCTTCATCGCGGTCATCATCTCGCTCTACTTCGGATGGCTGGCGCCCGTGGGAAATGTCTGGGTTACCCTGCCTGTCATCCTGGGGTTCAGCGTGGTCGGCGTCCTGGGCAGCTACGGCGTGGCGTGGTTCGGCATTCGCGTCAACACCTTTGCCAACTCGCGGACGGCCTTCGCGGGACTGCGCGGCAAACCGTATCCATGTTTTGCCATTCCGTTGAAAGCCGGCATGAGCATCGGCATGTTGCTGATCTCGGTCGAGCTGCTCATCATGCTGTTTATCCTTCTGTTCGTCCCCGTCACTTATGCGGGAGCATGCTTCATCGGCTTCGCCATCGGCGAATCGCTGGGCGCCGCGGCCCTGCGTATTGCCGGCGGCATCTTCACCAAGATCGCCGACATTGGCTCCGACCTGATGAAGATCGTCTTCAAGATCAAGGAAGACGATGCCCGCAACCCCGGCGTCATCGCCGATTGCACGGGCGACAATGCGGGCGACTCGGTGGGCCCCTCGGCCGATGGCTTTGAGACCTACGGCGTGACCGGCGTGGCTCTGATCACCTTCATCCTGCTGGCCGTTCCCAATCCCACCACGCAGGTGCAACTGCTGGTGTGGATCTTCGTGATGCGCGTGGCCATGCTGGTCTCGAGTTCCGCCGCGTACTTCCTCAATGGCGCCATCGCCAAGGCCAAATACGCCAACGCCGACGAAATGGACTTTGAGGCGCCGCTCACCTCGCTGGTATGGATCACCTCCATCATCTCCATCGGCCTCACCTTCGTCGTCTCCTGGCTCATGATCCCCACGCTTGGCGACGGTACCCTCTGGTGGAAGCTGGCTTCCATCATCTCCTGCGGAACCCTGGCGGGAGCGGTCATACCTGAGCTGGTGAAGGTCTTCACTTCCACCAAGTCGGCCCACGTGCAGGAAGTCGTCAAATCGGCGCAGGAAGGCGGAGCGTCGCTGGGCATCTTATCAGGCTTCGTAGCCGGCAATTTCTCCGCCTACTGGCTCGGTCTCAGCATGGTCGCCCTCATGACCCTGGGCTATTTCTTCTCGACCGGCCCGTCCATGGCGGTCCTGATGCTGGCTCCGGCGGTTTTCGCGTTCGGCCTGGTGGCGTTCGGTTTCCTGGGCATGGGCCCGGTGACGATCGCGGTCGACTCTTACGGGCCGGTTACCGACAATGCACAATCCGTCTACGAATTGTCGCTGATCGAAATTATTCCCGGCATCGAAGCCGAGTTGAAAAGGGACTTCAAATTCGACGTCAGGTTCGAACGCGCCAAGTACCTGCTGGAAGCCAATGACGGAGCCGGCAACACCTTCAAGGCTTCGGCCAAGCCGGTGCTGATCGGCACCGCCGTGGTGGGCGCAACCACCATGATCTTCTCCATCATCATGGCCCTGACCCATGGGCTCACGGTCGGCAAAGAGAACCTCTCTCTGCTGCATGCGCCCTTCCTGCTCGGGTTGATCACCGGCGGGGCCATGATCTACTGGTTCACCGGCGCTTCCACGCAGGCCGTTACCACCGGCGCTTACCGCGCGGTCGAGTTCATCAAGGCCAACATCAAGTTGGAAGGCGTAGAAAAGGCCTCGGTCACCGACAGTAAGCGGGTGGTCGAAATCTGCACCAAGTACGCGCAGAAGGGCATGTTCAATATCTTTCTTGCCGTCTTCTTCGCTACGCTGGCCTTCGCGTTCATTGAGCCGTTCTTCTTTATCGGCTATCTGATCTCGATTGCGATCTTCGGCTTGTACCAGGCGATCTTTATGGCCAATGCCGGCGGCGCATGGGACAACGCGAAGAAGGTCGTCGAAGTCGACCTGAAGCAAAAGGGCACGCCGCTGCACGACGCCACCGTGATCGGCGACACCGTGGGCGACCCGTTCAAGGACACCTCGTCGGTGGCCATGAATCCGGTCATCAAGTTCACCACGTTGTTCGGATTGCTGGCCGTCGAGCTGGCCGTGACGCTCAGTGCGCAGAACCCGGTGCTGGCCACCTCGCTGGCCGTCGCCTTCTTCCTGGTGTCGGTGTTCTTCGTGCACAAATCGTTCTACGGCATGAGGATCGATACCAAGTCGGGCAACTGATTCCAGTCTTTTCACCCCAACGGCCCCGCGCGAAGCAGCACGCGGGGCCGCTGCTTTTTTTGAGCCAGGTCTCTGACCGCTTGAACAAGAACCTTCCCGGCGGACAAAGTCCTGGAGTACATTGATCATGGAATCGCTTCGCAACAAGAGGGCATGATCATGAATCGTCGCGTCTTTTTGAGCGCTGCATCCGCGGCGCTTCCCGGTCTCGTCTTGGCGCGCAATGGCTATGCCGCGCAGCAATGCACGCAGCCGACGCAAACTCCGTATGGGTATGTGGAGCGCTGTACGGCGGGGATTCAGAGCATCAACTTGCAGCAGGCCTACCAGCAGCAGAGCGAATGGTGCTGGGCCGCCTCCATCAGCATGTTGTTCGAGTTCCATGGGCACATGGTAAGCCAGCAAAGAATCGTCGCGGAGACATGGGGCGCCATCGCCAACATGCCCGGCCAGCCGATGCAGATCCTGAGCGACCTGAACCGCACCTGGAAGGACGACAACGGCAAGTCTTTCCGTGCCCTTGGCGACATGCGGTCGGTGAATATCTACACCGCCGTCGATGACCTCAAAAACGACGATCCGCTGATTATCGGCGCGCTCGGTCACGCCACGGTGTTGACCGCGATTACGGGCGACATCAATATGACCACGGGCGCGTGGCAAATTGCCGAGGTGATCGTCCGCGACCCGTGGCCGGGCAACGGCGGCCGCCGCGCATTGACGCCCATGGAATGGGGCAACCTGGCGTTCGCGGCGCGCGTGCGTGTGGAATAGCGCACTCGTGGCGGAGGCTGCGGGGATGGTCCGGAGCCGCTACGGATCTTTTCCGGCTGGCAGCCGAGGTGACGCCTGCCTGGTCATCGGAACGAGCATGAGCCCGATGGCTATGATTTTGCGTGTGGGGCCTCGTTATCTTTTAGTTAGTAACGATGATTACTTACTTTCGGACAGTGTCCAATGGTAATTGCTGATTTGCGAATTCCTTACTTGACCTGGCTTTGATTTGAGGTATCCTCCCGCCATCCCCAGTTCATCGGGCAAGTTTATTCTCTCTGTCAAGGGCCACGGGTTTCCCCTCCTCCCGCTTTCCATGCGCCTGGCTTGCAGTCTCGGGCTTGCTTGGCAGTGCGTCAGCTCGTGCTCTCGGGCAGAACCGATCATTGGGCCAAATCTGGAGGTTTGCCTTGAGGAACATAGTTCCTGCTAAAATCGTCCGCTACGTCAGCCTGTTGGTCTTGCTTTGCTCGATAATCTCATGTGCGTCGAACATTAGCGCCCAGAGTACATCCTCGTGGCAGCGCATTGGCGACCCTTCAATCGGTATGTCAACGGCCGCGCCGCCGGGTGCAGGCTATCTGACCGTTTTTGTTAGGGCAGCCTCTGTTTATCAGAACTCAAATTGGTGGACAAGCTTTATTGAGAAAAATCGGCAGGCGGTACTAACTGCCAGCCTCAACGCGACAATTGCAGGGGTTCCGGTTTCACAGACGATTACGGGCAATGCAATTGAACTACACAAGAACAACTCGATGGTCGATCTCGGTTTCTCCGGGGCGGTAGTCGATCATCTTCCGAATACATTTTCCGGGATGAGCATGACCCTTCAAATCAACAAGACCGCTCAGGATGGATTACAAGGCCTGATCACTCAGGTTTCGCAGCTATCGGCCGGAACGCCCCCGGTTCTTTCGCTCTCTGCCGAGTCTTTGGCACTAACTAGTCTGGCAGATAATGCTGCTAACTTGCTTTTCAAAGCAAATCTCCTGGTGAAGAAAGCAAGCACGCAAAACGCGTTTCCAGGCGGCGGAATGGTCTCACCCGGGATTTATATCTCATTTGCCGGGGACACCAGCGCGGATTACGATCAGTATCTTGTCGACTCCGCGAATCTTAAGTGGACAGGCGCAGTACTCACCTACAAGAATCAGCCTATTGATCGTGTCGGTTACTTTATTATCGAAGTGGCCTATCAGCATAGCTACTTTGCTGACCCTCAGGACTCGCTTAGTTCGACCACCGTACCATGGGTTCAATTGTATGAAGTAGCGGAGGCGGATATCCCAGGCATCAACACGGCAGCGCAAGCAGTGAGCGTGAGCAACGATGTGCAGTCACACTTATCCGATGCCCGTACTTTGCTGTTCAAAGATCCTACGCTTGTCAAGAGCGAGAAGGATGCGATCGATAAATCAGAGTCCGCAAAAATACAAGCAGCATATCAAGCGCGATTGATAGCGCTTGGACTTGCTCAACCCGCCGCGGGGGGAGCGCCCGCGGCCACTGGAGGGACGCCTGCGGGAAATGTGGCTCAGGCGACGCCCGCACCAGTAACGCTCACGCCGGGCGGTGCGGCACAACCAGGCTTAAGGCCCGTCCTGGACGTCCCAGACCCGGCTTTGGTTGTCCAGCATCAGATCGAGATACAGAACCTTGGACTTGGAACAAGGATGGCGCCGACCGTAAACTTCTGAGCTGCGCGGTCTCCGCGCATAGCCGACGGCAAGGGACTGAACAATGCGTAATGAAAATGATCTGTTGCAGCGTCGTTTTCCTGACGAAACGCCAGGAGCCCCAAACTTGTCGCGTCTTTTGCGGCAACGTTGGGGCACCACCAATCCAAACCTTCGTGGCCCAGTCCAGGATCCGATAGCTGAAGGCTAAAGGTTGTTATTCATTGCCCCTCCCGCGCACGGCCAGTATGCCTCCACCATGCGACTTCCCCGCATCCTGCTGCTCACCCTTCTTGTTGCTGCGATTGCCGATCCGACACTGGCGCGGGCCGTTGCACGAGCGGCGGTTGCGCCTGCCGGACCGGCGTAGCGGCAGCCCGTGTTGACGGGTAGAACGAAGCGAAGACCGGTTCCGGCCCCCGATTCTCCACAAACCGCTCGGTTTCGCCGGCAAAGTGCACCATTCCTGCAACTTATCGGACCGGCGCCGCCGGGGCTGGGCTGGAATCCGCCGCAAAGGCCGAAAAACTAACAAATCCTAACGAAAAAAATATTTGACGAGCACGGTTCGAAAATAGTATACGAACAGCAAGTACTTGCAAGCCTCCAGGCTTGCCATTGGCTTTGTCGAGCTTCTCTCAGAATCAACAAGTTGCGGCGATCCCCGGATTCCCTGGTTTCACCTGCCAGTGCATCCGCGTCAGCAACTTGTGAAGAAGTCAATCGCAGGCCCTGGAAAACCCCGACCCGGCTCGTTCCCTGCGTGCTGGACGAACCAATTGACCCAGGAGGTCGAAAGACATGCGATTCCCGCGTATCTCCGTTTCAGGTTTCTTGCTTGTTGCTGCCGTCGCCTTTGCCGCCTTGTCGATCGCAGCGCCACAACCGGCGCATGCCGCCAGCACTCTCAATGTCATTTATTACACGATGTCCAGTAGTTTTCCGGATGCGAACCACTTGTGCTGCGGCACCAGCGACAATGAGGTGGAGTCCGGCCTCGGTCCGAACGGGATGCCGATCCTGAACGTGTTGGGAATGACGGGGTCACCTGTACCAACCGTATACGACACTTTGACCGATGAACTCACCTATTGGGATCCCGCGCTAAATTCCTATCTGACCCAAACAGGAACGGGCACAGTCCCTTTGCCGATCGCGAACGACTCGTTCTATCCACCCAACGGAGCAGGGTTGGATGGCGACGGAGGCACAGCCGGCTTTCAAACCGCCTACTTCTACGGCACCCTGTCTGCGCCCACCACCGAGACCCTGAGCTTCAGTATCGGTTCGGACGACAATGCCTTCGTCTATATCAACGGAACCATCGCCTGCGACGATGGCGGTGTCCATGGAAACTCCTCGGTACCATGCACAACGCCGACGGTCCCGGAGGGCAACAACACGATCCAGATCTTTTACGACGATCTCAATACAGTCGGGGCAGCACTTGATTTCTCGATCACCTCGACCGACGTGACGACGACCGGTTCTACTACTGTTCCCGAGCCCGGAACCTGGATGCTTCTCGGCTCCGGCGTGTTCGCTTTGCTGCTTGCCGGGCGGCGCAGGCTGGCGCAGGGGCTTTAGAACCATCATCAGGTTCCTTCCATTACCTGGAAAGCAACTCCGGTTCTCCGGCATTGAACGCGACGCCCCCATACCGCACAGGGTATGGGGGCGTGCATTTTTGTCTTGAAGCCTGGAGCCCGCCATTGCGCTTTCAAGACCCGTTGCTTCCGGTGGTCCACCTTTTTTGTGCGATTGCCCTGGTTTCCGCCCCTCTTCTCCACACTTCGCACCGTTTTGCCGGAAAACTGCACAAGTTCTGCGCCTTGTGAGTGGGCTTCAAGAAGGGCTACGCCTGGACGGTGATTGGCGCGTCGGGCCCGCGGGTGGCGACGCCGGCATCATTCAAGGTTCCCCGTCTCCGCATCTTCAAAAGGGCTCGCCGCGTGGTTGGCAAACTCTGCCAATCGTCCTATACTGCCTCTGAGGTGCCTCCTGTGCCGACCAGAAATGTGAATTTGACCAAAGAACTCGACCGCTTTGTGGCCAGAAGCGTGAAGCGCGGACGCTACGCCAACGCCAGCGAGGTGATGCGCTCCGCATTGCGTTTGCTCGAGCAAAACGAGCGCGAGTTCGAGGAGAAGCTGGCGGCGCTGCGCAATGCGATCCAGGAAGGGCTTGATAGTGGCGACGCGGAGCCGGGCGTATTTGACAGGCTCGATGCATACATCGAGGAGTTGGCGGCGGGAGAGCAAGAATGCCGGCGTACCGCATAAAAAGAAGGGCTGAAAAAGACCTGCGGGAGATTGCCCTCTACACAATGAGAACCTGGGGAAGGGATCAAACCGTTCGGTACAGGCGAAAACTGGAGGAGAGTTTTGAGTTGCTTTCCTCGAATCCTTCACTCGGCCGCCACTGCGATTCAATTCTCCCCGGTTTGCGCCGATTTGAAGTTGGCAAACATGTGATCTTTTTCCAATACGAGCCACACGGAGTCGCAATAGCGCGCATCTTGCACCAGAAGATGCTGCCCTTCCAGTCGCGTTTTGAAGCTTAGGCCCGCGAAAACGCCAGTTCCCGCCCCCGATCTCCACACTTCGCACAGTTTTGCCGGAAAACTGCACCAGTCCTGCGCCTTGTTACGGGGCCTCAAGAAGGGCTACGCTAAGACGGTGAATCGCGCAGGGGCTAAAGCCCGTGTTGATCCTGCCGCAGATTCGGCACGACTCAAGTCGTGCCCTGACAATTCTTGCTGCGTTTAGGAAGTTTTTCCCCAGCCCGTGGAGTCGGCGGTGGGGTTGTTGGCGGTCTGGCAGGGGTCTGGGCTTAGGGTTTGCCTCGATTCCGATGCAAAACAGACCGCGCAGCCCCACGCCAGGCAAGGCCGTTTCGAGCTTTCCACAGGCAAATGGCGGTGTTTAGAGAGCAGGTTCGCGAAATACCAACAAAATACAAGATATTGTGGTTTGTTCTTGACACGCACCACGGACAGCGGTATTTTTTCATCTGCGGCTGTAATCGGACTGTAACGAAGAAGCGGCCCAGAGGGGCCTGGAGAAGAGCCGCGACGAGCCCGAAAACTCGCGGCGTGTTTTATCCCCGTTTTCTGTTCGTTTTCAAGACCTTGCAGGCTGTCCCATTCTCCGGCGCGAACGCCGGATTGCGGCTGCTTTCACCGAATTTTGCTTTATGGAGAGGATTTAGATGAACGAGGCTCAACTTCAGACTTCGACCGCTGCCTTCCAATCCGCCGTGCGCGCTCAGCAGGGCCTGACCTTTACCCGCCGTTTTTCGACCGAGGGCGTTTCGCCCTACGCCGAGCTCGAGTGGGAGCGCCGGACGGCGTCCATCACCGACACCAAGGGCAACACGATCTTCGAGCAGAAGGACGTGGAAGTGCCCGTGGACTGGTCGATGACGGCGACCAATATTGTGGCCTCCAAGTACCTGCACGGGCGGTTGGGCGCGCCGGAGCGCGAAGCCGGCGTGCGCCAGTTGGTGGGGCGCGTGGCCGAGACCATCCGCGACTGGGGCATCGCCGGCGGCTACTTTGCCACGCCCGTCGATGCGGCCATCTTCCACGACGAGCTGGCGCACATGCTGCTGACGCAAAAGGCGGCCTTCAACTCGCCGGTGTGGTTCAACGTGGGCTGCGACCGGCTGGAGCCGGATGCGGAAGGCCAGAACTGGCACTGGGATCCGGTGACGGGCGGCGTGCGCTACTCGGCCACCGGCTACAGGAACCCGCAGTGCTCGGCCTGCTTCATCAACTCCGTCGAGGATTCGATGGAAGGGATCATGGACCTGGCGCGCACTGAGGCCATGCTCTTCAAGTACGGATCGGGAACGGGCACCAACTTCAGCTCGCTGCGCTCCAGCCGCGAGCCGGTGACCGGCGGCGGCACGGCCAGCGGCCCGCTCAGCTTTATGCGCGGCCTCGACGCCTTTGCCGGGGTCATCAAGAGCGGCGGCAAGACCCGGCGCGCGGCCAAGATGGCCATCCTCAACGCCGACCACCCCGACATCGTGGAGTTCATCGAGTGCAAGGCCTCCGAGGAGGCCAAGGCATTCACCCTCATCCACGCCGGCTACGACGGTTCGGGCCCCGATTCCGAGGCCTACTCGTCGATCTTCTACCAGAATGCGAACAACTCCGTGCGTGTCAGCGACGAGTTTATGCACGCCTACGAGGATGACGGGGACTTTACCACCTACACGGTGAAGGGCGGCAAGCCGGTTGAAATCTACAAGGCGCGCGAGATCATGCAAAAGATCGCCAAGTGCACGTGGGAGTGCGGCGATCCGGGCATGCAGTTCGACGACACCATCAACAAGTGGCACACCAGCAAGAACTCGGCGCGCATCAACGCCTCGAATCCATGCAGCGAGTACATGTTCCTCGACAACTCGGCCTGCAACCTGGCCAGCCTGAACCTGATGCGTTTCGTCACGCCCGCGGGCGCGTTCGACATCGCGGCCTACCGGCACGCCATCTCGGTGCTGATCACGGCCATGGAGATCCTGGTGGACAACTCGGGCTACCCGACCGAGGCCATCGCGCGCAACTCGCACGACTACCGGCCGCTGGGCCTGGGCTACGCGAACCTGGGCGCGCTGCTGATGTCGTTTGGCCTGGCCTACGACTCCGCGGCCGGCCGCGACCTGGCAGCCGCCATGACGGCCATCATGTGCGGCCAGGCGTATCTGGAGTCGGCGGTCATCGCCGCGCAGTGCGCGCCGGTGGCTTCGGCCACGCCGCTCACCGCGTCGGTGGAGCACCAGGGCGGGGCCTGCCCCGGCTACTACGTCAACCGCGAGCCCTTCCTGGACGTGATCCGCATGCATCGCGCGGAAGTGAACAACATCGGCTCGTCGCGCGCGTTGGGCGAGCCGTTCATGGTGCCGCAGGTCGAGGCTCAGTTGGGGGCGCTGCTCGACGCCAGCCGCGAGTGCTGGGACATGGCGCTGCTCTACGGCGAGCGCTACGGCTATCGCAACTCGCAGGTCACGGTGCTGGCGCCCACGGGCACCATCGGCTTCATGATGGATTGCGACACCACGGGCATCGAGCCGGACCTGGCGCTGGTCAAGTACAAGAAGCTGGTGGGCGGCGGCATGATCAAGATCGTGAACAACACCGTGCCGGCCGCGCTGTTCAAGCTCGGCTACTCCAGCGACGATGTGAACGCGATCGTCAGCTACATCGACGCCACGGGCACCATCGAGGGCGCGCCGGGCATCAAGCCGGAGCACCTGCCGGTCTTCGATTGCTCGTTCAAGCCGGCCAAGGGCACGCGGTCCATCCACTACATGGGGCACATCAAGATGATGGCGGCAACGCAGCCGTTCCTTTCGGGAGCGATCTCGAAGACGGTCAACCTGCCGCATGAAGCCACCATTGAAGAGGTCGCCGAGGCCTATGCCGAAAGCTGGCGGCAGGGCATCAAAGCCGTGGCCATCTACCGCGACGGCTCCAAGGGAACGCAGCCGCTGAACACCAGCATGGACGCGAAGAAGGAACCTTCGGCGCTCGATCTCGTGGGCGGCCGCGTGCTCAGCCACCTGTCGCAGTCGCAACCCGCCGCTGAAGCCGACCTGAAGGCGCTCGAAGCGCACGGCGCCGAAAAGCTGGAGGTGAGCGCGAAGCAGTTGCTCCTGGCCGCGCAGGCCTTTGAGAAGTCGCTCGATGAGATCGCCACGGCCGCCGCGGTTCCGGTGTTGACGGCTACGCCTTCGGTCGATGCGGAAACGGGCGTTGACGAGACAAGCAAGCGGGAGCAGGACCTGAACGCTCCGCCGCGCGCCGTGCGCCACCGTTTGCCGGGGGAGCGCGCCTCGGTCACGCATAAGTTCTCCATCGCCGGGCACGAGGGCTACATCACGGTCGGGCTTTATCCCAACGGCCAGCCGGGCGAGATCTTCATCCGCATGGCCAAGGAGGGTTCGACGGTTTCTGGCCTGATGGACGCCTTCGCCACCTCGGTTTCGATCGCGTTGCAGCATGGCGTGCCGCTCAAGATCCTCTGCGAAAAGTTCGCGCACACCCGTTTCGAGCCCTCGGGCTGGACCGGCAACGAGCAGATCGGCTACGCCAAGAGCCTGATGGACTACATCTTCCGCTGGCTCAACCTGCGCTTCCTCTCGGGCGAACAGTTGGCGCTCTTCGCGGGCCTGGCGCCCAAGGCACCGGCGCTGCCCGCCTCGCCCAGCCTGTTGCCGGAGAGCGACATCGAAGAAGAACAGGCGGCCGTGTCGAACGATCGCCTGGCGCGCCTGGCCGAGGAAGTGGCCAAGCGGCTCAATCAGGTGAGCGGACACGTCAGCGCGGCAGGCGGCGGCATTGCCCCCGAGGCGCAGCCGCGCCAAGTGCGGGCGGCGAGCCACGAGCAGGCGCCGACCCTCCAGGACCGCGGCCTCTACCACGCAGCCGACGCCATGCGCTCCATGTACGACATGGGCGACGCGCCCAGTTGCAACGTCTGCGGCGCGATCATGGTCCGCAACGGCAGTTGCTACCGCTGCATGAGCTGCGGTTCGACGAGCGGGTGCAGCTAGCGCGTTTTCAATTCACTTGCTAACATCACCAGTGCCGTGCGAGGGTCAATTTCTTGAGGAAATTGACCCTCGGCGTTTTGTATTCTGTTGAGAGCAAAATCGAAAACGCTGTAAGCCAAGAAATTCCTTGACACGGGGAAGGTTCTTGTCCATGGTTTTAGTGTGGGCTGCGGCCGGCCTTCAGAGAAGTCAAGTTCAGCAAAGCTTCGTTCCCCAGGGATTCACTCCTTGATTCCTAGCAGCCTGTGGTGAAAGTCGAAGTCGTCAGGAAAGTCTTACGGCACGACTAAAGTCGTGCCCTTTCGCGAAACTGATTTTCACCACAGGCTATAACCGTTCTTCTGTTCCCTGTTCCCTGTTCCCTGTCCCCTGTTCCCTGATTTGCGCTGTTGGCAGCCCGTTCCGCAACCCAATTCTGCCTCTCTTTACGTGCACAGTTGTGCAGACTCGAAATCTCAATCCACGGAAGCAGGTGAGCCATGGGTACTACCAATCCCTCGACGACATCGACACGCGCACTCTACCTCTCCAATTGGAACAATATGATGGGCGTCTGGAAGGCAGGCACGCTGACGCAGCTTGATACGTCAACCCAAGGCCCGTGCCTGAGCGAGTTGCATTATCTGAGCGGTTCTTTGGCGCGCAGGGGCGTGAATCAGATCGTGGAGTACCAAGGGTTCTTTCGCGATGAGACGAACAACATCAAGTACAACCAGATGTCGAACTTCGATTGCGAAGGCTGGTTCGAGAACGGAGCCAGCAACGCCGGCATCCTGACGACGAATTACCTCGCCTACGCCGGCGCCAGTGCGCAGCCCGCGATGACTCTCTCGCGAATCTATGCTGCGCCGCCCAATCAGCCATTCTTTGTGGTTGCCTACACGTTGACCAATCCAACCAGCGCAGCGCTCACCTTCAATGTGCTCGACAAGGTTCACCCCAACAACGTGGACAGCACAGAGACCGTTCACGGCTGGTACGACGCTACGAATAATGCTTTGATCGCGGACATGACGGCATCGGGCCAATTGTTCCTTTTTCTCGGAGCCTTGCAAGCCGTCGATGGCTACCAGGTGGGCGATGAATCCGACACTTCGGCCACCAGCCCGACCGGCGCTGCCTGGTACAGCTTCGATGCCAGCGGGACCTTGCAAAACAACGCCGATCTTACTGTCCCCGATCTCGACCTGGCGTTCAACTGCCGGGTCACGGTGGCCCCTGGGAGTTCCGAGACGATCTACTTCTACATCGGTGTCGCTGAAACCCAGGTGGATGCGGAGGCGGCCATCGCCGCGGCCCGCGCGTCCACGGGCGATGCGTGGTTCACGGCCACAGCTTCGGCCTATAACGCATGGCTTACCAATGGAAGCAACGGCAAGCGTGGCAATTTCGACGATGAGGGACTGAACACGCTCTTCGATCGCGTGCTGATCATGATCAAGAACGTGCAAAATCCGGTGAGCGGCGCGTTCGTCGCGACCACCAATCCTTTTGCCTACGGTTACAAGAATTGGGTGCGAGACAGCGCGATCACAACGATCGCCCTCGACGCGAGCGGACATCACGCGGAGGCGGAGAGCCATCTGCGCTGGCTGGCCAGCCTGCAAGGGAGCGACGGGACGTGGAAGACCACCTACGATATGTGGAGCAGCGCCTATGTGCCTTTCGTCGAGCCCGAGTACGACTCGATCGGCGCATTCATCTACGGAGTGTATCGGCACTACACCCTGACGGCCGATACCGGATTCCTCACCGATCTGTGGCCGAATGTAAAGAGTGCGTCGGACTGGATTCTCAGCAATCTCCAGCCCAACGGCTTCGGACAGGCCGACTTCAGCATCTGGGAAGAAGAGGCATTGGGGCTGGAGCACAATACGTACACGCAAACCTGGTACGTGATCGGCCTTTTTGCCACGCAGTGCATGGCGGAACTTCTCGGCGAAACATCTCTGACGGACTGGTATGCCGGCGGTCCGGCCTCCATCATGACAGCGATGCAACGGCCGTCCACCTGGTATCCACCGGGAATGTGGAATCCGCTTTCCTATTACAATCGCGGCGTCAACGCAGACAACAGCGTACAGCCGCTCATCGACTCCTCCTCGAACGTGCTGATTGCCCTGGGCGCGATCGACCATGAGTCGGGCCGGGCATCCGATCACATCTCGACCGTCGTGAACACTCTCACCAAGCAGAGCTACGGGCTTTGCCGGTACCTCGGAGACACGTTCTATTCGACGGGCGCGTGGAGCCCCGGGGGCAACGAGGCGCTCGGGCCCGAGCCTTCGTGGCCGCAGATGAGCATGTGGGTGGCAATCTACGAGATTCTCACCGGCGACGTAGCCACCGCGTTTGCGCGGCTGCAATGGCTGGCAAGCATCACGGGCGCAGGCTACATGCCTTCCGGAGAAGCCGTCTCCAATGTGACGCTCCAACCTTGCGTCAGCTCGATGTGCGAGCCGCTGACAGCCTCTTCCTTCATCCTTGCAGCCCTGATCTACGAAGGGCAGTATTCCCTCGGCATTGTCCCGCCCATCTACAACGCCGGCACTTATAAGAGCATCAACGTGAGCTTTACCGCGGCCAACGACTGGGACCAGTGGAGCAACGTTCCCTACTTCGTCGGTCCGCAGACCACATTGGCGCCATCCGCGGCCTACCAGATCAAGAGGGTGTATGTTGCGAACGACGGCTCCAATCTCTACCTGCGTGTGGATAACGCCGCGAATCAACTCTCCGCATTTCAGCAGCTGCCGCTCTTCGCGTTGCGCGTCTACAGCCAGGATTTCGCCAATCCGAACGCCTCCGGCACAAGGATCGGGCTTTCGGGAGAATCGCTGCGAAGGCCGATGGTGTACATGCTGGAGCGCGACAGCGATTCGAACCTCTTCGAACACTGGACCGCCGTGGGCGGCGCATGGACGCAGGATTCGAGCGTCGCCGGGGTGATTCCGCCGCAATGGGATCCGGCAACGGGAAGGATCGAAGCCGTGGTTCCTCTTTCCAGTGTTTCAAGCGGAACTCCCGTCTTCGCTAACTGGACCGAGATCATGATCGTGCTGGCGTACTACGATGCAGGCAGCTCAAGCTGGCGCGACGGAGACAGCCTGTTGCTCCACTATCGATTGAGCACAAGCGACCAGAGCTGGATCTACGGAAACATCGATCTGTAGGCATGTAGGTGAGAGCCCCCGAAGCGCAGCCGCGCCCGGCGCGGGCGGCGAGCCACGGGCTGGCGCCGACCTCTTGAATCCCTCCTAGTAATAACACTTTTGGGGGAGTTCGCTTTACCTCTGCTCCGGAATTGACCTAAGATTAGGCCACTCCCGAAGCTGCGCTTTGCAGGTGCTCCGACGCCGGTCTCCGGCCCGGAACCCAGGCAGCTTCTGTAAGGCTTTTTTATGGCCCTTATTGCCGGATTTCGTCTCCATCGCGGCGGCATTTTGATCTGTGCCGACAGGCAGCAATTGACCGGCGCGGGCAAGCACTCGGTAGAAAAAATCGACCGCTTCAGCCTGTCGAACTCGAGCTACGTGGTTGCCGGGACGGGTTCCTCGCCGATTCTGGCTAATGCCCTGCCCCAGATTCGCCATTCCCTGCAAGAGGCGGAGAAAAAAGGCAAGGATCTGCGCGCGGAGCATCAATCCATCATCGGCGCAGCGCTGCGGCCGCTGCATGAAGAGATGATCTGGGGCCGATCCGACGAGATCGAGCGCGGCATAAGCCTGATCGTCGCCGCATCCTTCGGCGAGCACAAGGGCGAGATTACCACCGCTCTCTATGGCAATTACGGCGACACTCTTTATCCCGCCAATGCCTATCTGTGCGAAGGAACGGGGCGGGATTTGGCCTACTACCTCACCGACAAGCTCTATTCGGGGGTCTACTTCAGCCTGCCCAATCGAACCAAGGCGATCGTGCAAGCCGGGTTCATCTTCAGGGGGGTCCGGGAGGCCGTTTCCGGCATCGGGTTGGAAACCGATATGGTTCTTTTGTCCGGAACGGAACGCGGATTCCGGATCATTCCTTATTCAGTGGTCGAAAGATTGGACCAGGAACTGTCGCAAATTCAAGCGGGTATCCAGATGGCATGGAGTCAAGGCCTGAAGATTCCCGAGTGGCTCAAGTCGGAATCGCCCGATTCCGACCTGGAAAATCTCCCCGAACCGTATCTTTGATCGAAGCGCCCTATTTTCACCACGCCTTTGTTTTTGTGGCAAAGATGGGGTGGTACTATCCCCAATGAGCCGGGAGCGCTGCCTTCGCGAGGCTTGCGCAAGTAGCTTTGCCGCGTTCCACACCTATAGCGGTTCTCCAATTGGTGTAAAGCGGAGCCGCAGGCATCAAGTGGCGTTTTCCTTAAGAAAACGCCACATTGCACGGCCCTCAAGACTTCACATGAATTGGAGAACCGCCGTAGGCATGAAACCGCTCCTTGAAACAGGTCTTGAAGGGCTCCCGCTTACTCGCGGCCGGCGTTTCTGGCCGGGACACTAAAGACAGTCGCCTTTTGAACCGATAGGTCGCTTAGGGGATTCCATGTCGCTGTTCGAATTCAATGAGGAGCAGAAGCCCTCCCGCTTTGCCGCCCGGCTGCCTATTCTTACCAGAGACGAGAAAGTCTTTGGCTACAAGCTGCTGTTCCGCGCCGGCCTGAATAATTGCTTTCCGCAGGTTGAGGGCGATGTGGCCAGCCGGGGCGTGATCGATATGTCGAGCCTGATCGGCCTCGCGACTCTCTCCAATGGCCTCCCGGCATTCATCGTGACCACGCGCGAGATCCTGATCGGCGATTATCTGGCCTTGCTGCCGCCGGACAAGGTGATCGCGGAGATTCCGGATTCGGTTGCGATGGACGCCGAATCGGTGCGCGCCTGCAAAAAGTTAAAGGAGTCCGGTTGCGGGCTTGCGCTCAGCAACTTCCGCAACAACGATCCCCGGGAGGAGCTGGAGGCAATCGCGGATTATGTCAAGATCGACTTGAAGGGGCCGGCGCTGGCCGAAATCTCCTCGCTGACTCAGCGCTTTCGCACCCGCGGCCCGCGCCTGATCGCCGAAAAAGTGGAGACGCGCGACGACTTCGAGTTCGCCAAGAGCGAGGGATTCAGCTACTTCGAGGGATACTTCTTCCGCAAGCCGGAGATGATGCGCGCGCGCGGCGCGCAATCCTATCGCACCGTGTACCTGCGGCTGCTCGGAGCCATCTCGCGGCCGAATCTGGACTGGAAAGAACTGGAACAGATTATCAAGTCCGATCCCATGCTCTACTATCGCCTGCTGCGCTACCTGAACTCAGCGCTCTTCGGCCTGCGCAGCGAGGTCAAGAACATCGGCCAGGCGCTCACCATCCTGGGCGAAAACGAAATCCGCCGCTGGTGCCGGCTGAGCGGCATGCTGGAGCTGTCGCGCAACAAGCCCTCCGATCTGGCGCTGGCGTCCCTGGTGCGCGCGCGCTTCGCCGAATCGATCGGAACCCGCGTGGATTACGGCGACGCGGACCTCTTCCAGATGGGGTTGCTTTCGTTGATGGATGCGATCCTGGAAATCCACATGAAGGAGGTGCTGGAGGGGTTGCCGCTCGAAGAAGACTCCAAGACCGTTCTTCTTGAAAATAAGGGTCCGCTGGCGCCGGTATACGATCTGATGCTCGCCATGGAGGCAGGCATCTGGCCCAAGATCGAGACCTTGTCGTCCCAGCTCGGCATCGACCAGGATTTCATCGCCAAGTCCTACTGGGACGCGATGGACTGGGCGCAGTCGATTGTGACGGCGACCTGAGGGGGGCTTGCCGCATCCGGCCCGCGTCGCCAGTGGCTGCGCCTATTTCGAGGCCGGCCCGGAATCCGCGTCCTTTCCGTCCGTTGCTTCGAGCGATTCCGCGTCCAGCTCGTGCTCGTGCTTATAGTGTTCCACCGGCATCTTGCCGTCCCACCAGGCCCAGTTCATGGGATACACATCGGGATCGAAGAAGACCTGGTAGAAATGCCAGACGAGAATGGCCAGCGTGGCCAGAATCGCCTCGTAGAAGTGCACGGCCGTGGCCACGTCGACCCACCAGCGCGCCAGCAGGTCTCCGACCCAGACCTTGGCCCAGATCATGATGCCGGTGACGCCCATCAGCGCCGTGCCCCACACCAGCGCCCAGTACTCGGCCTTCTCCGCGTAGCTGAAGCGGCCGAACTTCGGCTTCTCCCTGGCTAACCCGAGGTAGTA